>Ga0196887_1000807_pt1 | contig 14219 bp, 21 predicted proteins | sample VirMetDEL_Mar_31_FD_169094 | JGI IMG/M metagenome (GOLD analysis project Ga0196887, IMG submission 169094) | Aqueous microbial communities from the Delaware River and Bay under freshwater to marine salinity gradient to study organic matter... | ecosystem: Environmental > Aquatic > Marine >... | reverse complement strand
CTGTAATTTATTATATATAGTTAATAATTCTATTATTGAAAAATGATTTAAATCAATTTCATCTATAAACTGTTTTAAACAGTCCATTTTAATAAATGAATATTCTTTTTTAACTTTATTAATTAAATATGTTTTAAGCATTTAAGCCCCCTTATTATGTTAATTTAAAAACTTTTTATTATAAAAATCTAATTGATGATTATAAACAATAAAATCATTATCTTTAAACTCATTAAAAGTGTCCTTATCAATTTCTTTAAATGTTAAGCCCACAATTTTATTAAAAGATAAAGCATTATTTAAGTCGCTCTTATCCCCATTAATAACTTCACGCCCCAAAAATGTTTTTGGGAATTCATCATAAAAAACAACAGAAATAGGAAACTTCGTTTTTAAAGCTAACCTAACTTGATTAGAATATTGATTACGCCCCGAAAATGAAAAAATTAAATGGTAATTACTTGGTAATTGTTCAAATAATCTTTTAGCTATTTTAGTATAATCTATAAATTCTAAATTATTGTTTTTTTCCATTAAACCCGTTTTATAAAATGGATAATCACTAATAGTGTTTAATCTAACAAAACCCTTTTTATTATTCTTTACGCATTTTTTATTATAATTAAATAATTCTTTATCTAATTGATGAACAAAACCAATTTTATCATTTAACAAAAAATTTGTTTTATTTTGTCGGGCAATATTTACCGAATTAAAAATTTTAGCAAATCCCGACCCCTTTAAACATAATTCCATACATCCAGCCGATTTAGACCCCCCACAAATTTTGTAATCAGGCATTAATGATAAACTAGCAAAATCGGTATTTTTTGGGTTTATACCTTTCCAATTGCTATATTTTAAAGATTTTCTAACTTTTGTATTACTTTGTTTTGTATCTAATAGTTTCATAATTTCCCCTTTTCTAATTATCTTTAAATTATATAATAATTTCCCATATAATAAAACAAATTATTTATTTAATTGGCTAAAAACATGGAATAAATAAAAAGATACTATTATAAACATAGTACCAATTGAACAAATAAAATAATCTATAAAGTTCATATCTTTTATTATTGTAGTAGGGGCTATATCTATTATAAAAAGCCCCATAATTAAATAAGCTAGTATTATTAATACTTTAGTAATGAATATTAAAAAGTTCATTTTAAGCCCCTTATATGGTTATTGTTTATATTGGGTTTTACCTTTAACCCCCAATTAAGCCCCAATATAGGGGCTTAAATAGGGGTTAAAACTAAGCTACTTTCTTAATCTTTTTCTTTTCTTCAAATTGTAAAATAAAATCGCTAGATTTTTGGGCTAATGCAAAAGCTTTTACAATAGCTTTTTTATCACTCTTCAAAACTTCTAACCAATTATTAATATATTTAGCATGGTTAGGGGTGGGAAGTTTAACAAGTTCTAACATAGTACATAAAAAGCCCGATGAAATTTCGGCTACTAGTTCTTCAAAAGCATATGCATTGCTACCAAATCTGTTAAATAAATCTCTTTTTAATCTTGAAGAATGCCCCGACCAATGAGTTAACTCATGTAATAAAGTAGAATAATAATTTACTTCTTTTGAATTATTATCAATATCTTTAAAACTTTCTTTATTGGGCATTTGTATAAAATCACTTGTAGGGCTATAAAAAGCCCTATTGCCCCCATGTTTAATAATAGCTTTAGAATTATTAACTACTTTATCAATTCTTTTATTATTAAAAATTAATTTATTGCCATGTTCTTTTAATAAATTAAGGTTTTTTAAATAATCTTTACTATCTTTATAACTAGTTTGATCAGCATTAAAAATTGGAAAACCTTTTAATAATGGAATAAGTTTTTTTTCTTCACCTTTTAATTGGGCTTTTTTATTTTCGATCATTTCAAAATATATAATATAAGTAGCTTTAACCCCTTTATTAACTTTAAAGCCCTTATCTTGCCATTGTTTAAAACTACCCCATTCATTAGATTTAAAACCATTTTTAAAGCTACTAATAGCCGTACTAAAAACATTAGTCCCTTGATAAGCTTTTTTAGTCTTAATATTATAATGCCCGTTTAAACTGTTATCTTGCCAAGTTTTAACAAAGTTCCCTTTTTCATTTTCTAACAGTTCAATAAATGCGTTTGTAATTTCTTGATAATGATCTTTTTTAGTTATATTGAATTTTTTATATTGCATGGCTAAAGCCCCTTTTTTATTAAGTTATACTAATATTTATACATTATATTTTAAAATAAATAAAGGATAAAAAGCATAATATCCCATATTATTTTAATGTTTTTTTAATTGTCTTTTTAGTATATGAATTAATTATGAGTGAAAAAAACTTTTCTAATTATATAAAAGCTACATTACCAAAAGAATGTTTTATTCATAAGATAGAAAATGGTTTAACAAGTTCAGGTTTTCCCGATTTGTATTTATTATATAAATCAATACCTATATTAATTGAGTTAAAAACCCCTATAAAAAGAAATGGGAAAACTAAAGATAATACATTATTTAAGTTAGAAAAGTCGCAGATTGCTTGGCATTTAAAATATAATAAGTTTAAAGGGGTTTCTTTTATCTTGCATCAAGTACCCTTGAACACTAACCTATTTTTATTTGACGGCTATAAATCGGCATTGTATCAAGCTACAAAATTAGAAAAACCTAGTCCAATAGTACAAGCCCCATTAAAAGAATGTTTAGAAGTAGCTAGAAAAATCGTACTTGAAAAAATGCTACTTGTATCATGAAACATTTTTAGGGTAACTTTGTAAATTTCAAAATCAAGTTTCATTAATCTTGCCCCCCCACCCCCTAAAATTGGGCGAGGGCTTCTTTAGCAACCGAAGCAGGTTGCAGCATTGATTTTTTCATTCAAGTGTATTATTGTTCGGGCATGAACCTAGATGCTTTGCCAAAAGAGGTGTTACAAGAAGTCCTGTTACTGGAAGAACAGCACAAGCGACTTCAAACCAGGGAAGTTGCCCAAACAAAATTCCTATCATATGCCAAACATGTATATGAAGGGTTTATAGAGGGGAACCATCATCGAGTCATATCTAAAAAGCTCGAGGACATTGCATCGGGTAACTTGAAGCGTTTGATAATCAACATGCCCCCTAGACACTCGAAATCAGAATTAGCGTCATATTTAATGCCATCGTGGTTCCTGGGTCGTAATCCTAAATTAAAAATCATACAGGCTACCATGAACACGGAACTTGCTGTAAGATTCGGTAGGAAAGTCCGAGATCTCATTGCCGATCCCATATATGCTGAGATCTTCCCCAACACGGACTTGAAACAGGATAGCCAAGCAGCAGGTCGTTGGGAGACTAGTGCAGGCGGGGAATATTTCGCTGCGGGGGTGGGTGCCGCAATGACGGGTCGTGGTGCGGATTTATTGATCATTGATGATCCTCACTCGGAACAAGATGCATTGTCCTCGGTTGCTTATGATAATACCTATGAGTGGTACACATCTGGACCGAGACAGAGATTGCAACCGGGGGGTACCATCATCATTGTGCAAACGAGATGGTCGAAGAAGGATCTGACGGGACGATTAGTTCAGAATATGGCAATGGACAATATGGCAGATCAATGGGAGGTAATTGAATTTCCTGCTATTTTACCTAGTGACAAACCTTTATGGCCCGAGTTCTGGGAAGTAGATGAATTGTTAAAGGTCAAGGCTTCACTGTCCCCGGTCAAGTGGAATGCCCAGTGGCAACAAAACCCGACATCGGAAGCTGTTGCTATGATCAAGAGAGATTGGTGGCAAGTTTGGGAAAGAGAAGACACACCGAGATTAGATTATATTATTCAGAGTTATGATACTGCGTATAGTAAAAAAGAGAGTGCTGACTATAGTGCTATTACGACTTGGGGTATATTTGAGCCGAAGGAAGATGGTGATCAACATATTATTATGTTGGATGCAAAGAAGGGTCGATGGAGTTTTCCCGAATTAAAAGAGATTGCGTTAGAGCAGAATGAATATTGGGAACCTGACTTAATGTTGATTGAGGCAAAAGCTACTGGTCAACCTTTAGCGGATGAGTTAAGATTAGTAAATTTACCTGTTACTACATTTAGTCCTGGTAGACGGAAGGGTGGAGGTGGTATAGACAAGACCACGAGGATGCATATGGTGTCACCTATTTTCGAGTCGGGCAAAGTGTGGTATCCTGATGGAGAGAAGTTTGCTGAAGATGTGATAGAAGAGGTTGCATCTTTTCCGTTTGGAGATCATGATGACTATTGTGATAGTATGACAATGGCTATTATGAGATTTAGACAAGGTGGCTTTATTAGTTTAGAGAACGAAGAGATACCAGAAAACTGGTTTCCTCGTAGGGCAAGAGAATATTATTAAGGAGTAGAAACATGGCAGATTATAGTAAAATGAGTAAGGCAGCACTTTTAAAAAAGTATGGCTCTTCTTATAAAAAAGACTACGGAAAAGATGAATACGATTTTCTTAAAAATCAAGACACTATGACAATAAGAAAAATTATATCTGATATAGACCCAGAGCCTGTTAGAAAAAAAGACGGTGGATCACAATCAACTGGAAGTTTCTTTGGTGATTTAAAAAAAGCTATTTCTTCTGGTGGATCTAGTAAAATTACCAAAAGCTATAAAGTAAAAAAGGGTGATTCTTTAAGTAGTATTGCCAAAGCGAATAATACTACAATTGCCATGTTACAAAAATTAAACCCTAGTATAGACACAGAATATGGTTTTCAAGACACTAAAAAAGCCAAGGGTCAAAAGATGATGGGCTTTAATAAAGAAACATTAAAAGTACCAGACCCACAATCTTTTCAAGGTGGTAGATTAAAACCAGTTAGAACAAAAAAGAAAAAGGATCCATATGAGGGTCAGACTAAATCTGATATGAAAGAAATGAATAAAAAAATATATGATGACAAAATGTTAAAAAGACAACAGAAAAAAGTCAAAGATACTCCAGACAGAAATAAAAAAGCAGGGGGTACCATTAGAAAAATGAACATGGGCGGAGTAATGAAAGCTCGTGGTGGGACGTTTAAAGGAACTTACTAATGTCTAAAAAACAATTATCCGATTTAACTAAAAAAGATTTGTTAAAAAAATTTGGATCTGCTCTTGCTAGTGGCTATGATACGAATATAGGTCAGTATTCAAGAAGTAACACTAAAGAAGATGTAATACAAGATATTCAAGGGCTAGGACTTAACCAAGGAGACGATTTCACTGAAAGAAAAAAGGGTGGTACAATTAAGAAAAAATCCACTAAGAAAAAAATGGTGAAAAAGGGTAAGGGTAAAACTGTTACTAATAGGTTTTCAAATAGATTACGTCCTACAAAGAGTAAAAAAACAAGGATAACATAATGGCAATAGAACCCAGACAAATCGCAGGTATGGTAGAAGGATCAATGGGAGCAGGGGGTCAAATGATGCCCGAAGAGGATAGTCTTCAAATAGAGCTACCTGAAACATTGGAAGAGTTACCTGAAGGAATTGAATTAGCAAGTGAGGAATTATTAGAAGTTGAAGCCGAACCATATGACCATGGAGCCAATCTTGCAGAGGTTCTTGACGATTCAGTTCTGGGAGATTTATCATCAGACCTTAGATCCAAATTCCGAGAGGACGTTGAGTCTAGGGAAGATTGGGAAGAGGCTATTGCCAAAGGATTAGGGTTACTTGGAATTAATTACGAAGATCGAAGTGAGCCCTTCTTAGGAGCCAGTGGTGTAACTCATCCATTATTGTCAGAGGCTGTGACCCAGTTTCAAGCACAAAGTTACAAAGAGATGTTACCAAGTGGCGGTCCTGTAAAGACCCAGATCCTTGGTGCACCGACCAAGGAGACTGAAGCACAAGCCCAGCGTGTAGAAGATTTCATGAATTATCAGATAACTGAAATCATGGAAGAGTATGATCCAGATACAGATCAAATGTTGTTTTATTTGCCACTTACTGGATCTACATTTAAAAAAGTTTATTTTGATGAAACCAAACAGAGAGCCGTTTCCAAGTTTGTACCAGCAGAAGATATGGTTGTTCCATATTCGGCTAGTGATTTAAGAACAGCGGAGAGGGTGACACATGTAGTTAGAATGACATACAATGATATTCGCAAACTACAAGTAGCGGGAGTTTATAGAGATGTTGAATTATCTGAAGCAGATGAGGGTGACGATGATGGAGCAATCCAAGAGCGTGCTGATGAGTTGTTGGGATTACGCCCTAACTATTCTGATGACTCTTATACCTTATTGGAATGCCACATTGACTTGGACTTGGAAGGTTTTGAAGACACGGATATGGAGGGGAATCCTTCGGGTGTTATGTTGCCTTATATTGTTACCCTTGATCAAACTTCTGGAAAAGTGTTATCAATTTCTAGAAACTTTAGAGAACAAGACCCATTAAAGAGGAAACGTCATTATTTCACCCATTTTAAATTTTTACCAGGATTTGGATTTTATGGTTTCGGGTTACTGCACACAATCGGAGGTCTATCTCGTGCTGCAACTTCTATTCTAAGACAGTTAATTGATGCAGGTACATTATCGAACTTACCAGCTGGTTTTAAAGCAAGGGGTGTTCGTATCCGTAACGATGATGAGCCTCTAAACCCTGGTGAATTTAGAGATATCGATGTACCGGGTGGCGATCTTAAAAATTCTATTATTCCTCTGCCATATAAAGAGCCATCGGGAACACTAGCACAGCTTTTGGGTGTGGTTGTTGACTCTGGTAGACGTTTTGCACAGGTTGCAGATGCAAAAGTTGCTGATATGAACTCGCAAGCACCTGTTGGAACGACTGTTGCCTTGATTGAACAAGGTTCAAAGATCATTTCGAGCATACATAAGCGTCTACATTACGCTCAAAAGCAAGAATTTCGCATGTTAGCCGAGATTTTTAGTGAAAATCCAGTTCCATACCCGTATTTTGTAGGAAATGTACCCCCAGAGACTATGCAAGCCGACTTTGATGGTCGTGTGGACATACTTCCAGTGTCAGATCCGAACATTTTCTCTATGGCACAGCGATTATCACTAGCTCAAACACAATTACAACTAGCTCAAGCGGCACCACAGATACATAATGTGCATGAGGCGTACAGACGTATGTATGATGCGTTGGATATTAAGAATATTGATAATATTTTACCACAGCCTCCACAACCACAGCCCATTGATCCAGCAACCGAGAACGGAAATGGTATGAAAAACATGCCGTTGCAAGTATTTCAACAGCAAGATCATGAAGCTCATGTTAGAGCTCATGTTTCCTTCTTGGCTACACCTGCAGCACAAACAAATCCACAGGGATTCATTATGTTACAGGCTCATGTACAAGAACATGTGGGTATGATGGCTCGTGATCAGGTAACTACGTTCTTCCAAAAGACAGCAGAAGAAGCACAAATGAATGGTGAGCCTGTTCCACAGATAAATCCAGAAGCTGTTGAAGCAGCAATTGCTCAACAGGTTGGAGAGATATTGAATGAGGTAATACCATCACTCCAGCCACAGCAACCGTCTGATCCGTTAGTGGAGATTAGAAAGAAAGAGCTTGAGAACGATACAGCCGAGTTACAAAGAAAAGCTCAAAATGATCAAATGAATTTTCAGATTGATCAAGCTAAGTTACAGCAAGCTTACGAGTTAGCTCAACAAAGACAGAGACTACAAGAGAATATTGCTGACGATAGGAACGATGTAAATATCTATCGTATAAATACTGCGGCATCTTTGAAAGGTAAGTAACCTATGATATAATCTGGATATGGATCCAGTAACTATATCATTAGCCGTTGGCGTGGCATCAAAAGCTTTCTCTGCAATTAAACAAGGATTTGCTGTAGGTCGTGACATTGAACAAATGTCTGGTGACATTGGTAGATGGATGGGAGCCGTAAGTGATGTTGACAATGCAGAGAAGCAAGCGAAGAATCCTCCCTTGTTTGGTAAATTGTTTAAAGCAGGTTCTATTGAAGAGGCGGCAATGGCTGCATACGCTGCAAAGAAGAAACTTGAGGAACAAAGATACGAGCTCAAGACATTTCTAAATATGACTCATGGACCTGGTGCTTATGATGAGCTATTGGCTATGGAAGGTCAGATAAGAAAGCAACGTCAAGAGACAGTTTACAAACAACAACAGATGAGAAGACAGATTGGTGAAGCAGTTACATGGCTTCTTGTTGCAGGGATTGTTGGTGGTTTTGCATTATTAGTTGCTTCTGTTTTTTTTAACAAAGCACATGCATATGAATACAAACCAAAAGCATATACTAAACAACAACTACAGAATCAAGGTAAGGTTGAGAAAAAGAAATATACAACTTGCCGTTTAAAAAAAAGAATTAATTCAAAAACTGGGCAGATGGCTTGTATTTATATAGGAAATAATCAAACATATGAGATGATGATTGAGAGTTGGTGCCCAAAGCAATACAAATGTATTTATAATCCTTGGGGTAAAGAACCCAACATTGATGATGTAATTAATTCGTTAAACAATGCAACGAAAGGTAAGTAAATGGAAAATATGGTATTAGATGCGTGGAATGATTTATCGTACATAGAAGGAACACTATTTACAATTTGGCTTTTTATCTTATACTATGGTAAAGTTTGGATAGACAGTAGATTTTCTAAGAAGGAGTGCAAGTGCTCACAGCGTTAATAGGACCTATAGCTACTTTAGCTGGAACTTGGTTTGAAAACAAAGTTGAAAAGACTAAGGCTGAAGGACAGGCTAAAGTCGCAGAGGCAAGAGCTCGTGCTACTGTTGCAGAGAAGGTTGCAGCAGGTGAAGTCGCATGGGAAGGCAAGATGGCTGATGCTACAGTGGATTCTTGGAAAGACGAGTTTGCCTTAGTTGTTCTACTTTTGCCCGCAATTTTAGTGTTTTTGCCCGGCATGAAAGATTATGTTAAAGAAGGGTTTGAGATACTAGCTAGTTTACCAGAGTGGTATCAGTACCTTTTATATATTGCAATTAGTGCAAGCTTTGGAATCAAGGGAGTTGGACAAGCTGCAAAGATGTTCAAGAAAAAATAATGAAAAGAAAAATTGGCAAGATAAAAAAAGTTATAAAGGGTTTGGAAAAGGCATCTAAATCACATTCTAAACAAGCTAAAGTATTAAAAAAAGTTATAAAGAAGGCGTGATGACTAGATTATTAAAATGGATATTTAGAACGGGTAATCGTATTGGTGTTTCTAAAGAGAGAGAATTATCAAAGCATAGGGTTCATTCAACAAACTATCAGGACTTGTGTATGTAATGGAATCATTCATAGGAAATAATTTTTTTCAAAATCCATTTGGGGGTGGCATGAATCCAATGGGTGGTGGAGGCGGTGGTGTCTTAGAAAGAATTCAACAACAAGTCACTGACAATGGTCAAGCCTTACAATCTTTACAAGGTGGTATTGGTGGATTACCTAGTGGTAATTTACCTACTGGTGGTATTGGTGGTGCATCTTTTGAACCAGCTACTACTCTTCCTCCAGTTCCTTTTACCACTGTTGGTGATACTGCTGAAGTAGCCAACGTAGGTAATCAACAAGAGGGTATGCCAGTTGGCAATGTAGGTTTTACAGACGATCAATTAAGAGCCGACTATGATAAAGCAGTAGAAGATGCGAGACGACAAAGAGCCGAGGGTTTTATGGGTAGAGTTCAACTTCCTGGCGAAATGCCTTTTGAGGATTTTAAACAGAATCAAATAGCTTTTGCCAATTCAGGTCCACTACTACAAAAAGAAATGGATTTTTTTAATATAGCAAAGGCAGAACAGAATCCAGGAATGGACTATTCACAATTCACACCGATGATTGCAGATTTACAACCTAAGATGGAGTCACCAAGTGTACCTTATTCTGGCATGGATCCATTATTCGGCAGAGCTTTCGCAGGGAAACCAGTATAATGGTTAGAGTAAAACAATTCGCAGATGATTTAGGTATAAGTAAGAACAAAGCTAAAGACTTAATTAACAAAGGTCGCAGTCGTAAAGATGGTGGATCGCAAATATTGGAGAGTGTAATGAAAAAACCTGTTTATGCCAAAAACGGTAAGGCTAATGTAGTAAAACCTAAAAAGAAACCTAAAAATTTTAAAAAGACAGTTAACAAAATAAAAATGGAAAAAGCCATTGAGTCGGGAAAAGCCACTATTGGCGACTTCAATGAAATGACTGAATATGATATGAAGCAGTTTCTTAAAGGTAATTCTAAAGGTACTTTTAAGGATTTAAGTGGCGACAACAAAATAACTATGAAAGACGTTTTGATTGGTAGAGGTGTTATTGATAAGCCAGTTGAAAAGGCTAAAGGTGGTGGTATCGCTGTTCAAGGATTAGGATTTAGAGGAATTCGCTAATGGCTGATGATGGTTTTTCAGATGTAGCTGACGTAACTGATGATGGTTATGATTTTGCACCAGATCCCTCGAGTGTCGGTATGGACTCTGGTAGTGATAACAATACATATCCCGGAACAAACATAAGTACAGGAAGTGATGGTGGTATAGGAAGTATGTATCAGACAGGTAATATGTTTGGTAATAAATCTATTTATACATCCATGAGAGGAGCTACAGCCACTAACCCATATCCAGAATCTTTTTTCTCACAATTATTTGGTGCAGATAATGTAAACTACACAAATGTATTGGGAGGAGGACAGCAAGGCTTAAATAGGATATCTGAAATAAATGATCTTAGGTATAATCAAGCTATAGGTGGAATGTCGAATAGGACAGGAGAAAATACAGGCAAACCTTATCAAATGGGTGATTATTATATTGGTCAGCCTACACAAATGGGAACAGTAAAAGAAGTTCCTCAAACTGGAATAATGGGTCTTGTAGATAATTTACCATATATAGGAACAATATCTAATATAATGGGAAGAAACAGAGGATTACCAGAAGGTTCAAAAGAATATAAAGATTTAATGGCTGAACAGGTTAAATCTGCAAATGAACCAAGTTATATAGATCGTGGAGTTGACTATATAAAAGATCTTGTGGGCCTAGGTCAGAGAGAAAGCTTATCCGACAGAACAAAAGAATTAATGAGTCAAGGTAAGGTATATAGTGAGCAAGATATACTTAATGAACCTAATAAAAGAATTGATGCTTTGAAAGAATTTTATGGTTCTCAAGACACAACAGGACCAAGCGGTATTCAAAATGTACTTAGCACTCAAGAAATAAAAAAAGGATTAGATGATGCTATGACTTTTGCAGGAGATGCTTTAAGTAAAGATGGTGTTCCAATTTTAGGTAACGAAGATTTTAGATTTAATGTGAATGCACAACCAAATCGAGATCCAAACACAATGCTTAATTTCAAATATTCTTTTTAAACATGTACATAGCTGATTTTCTACAGAAATATAAAAAAGATTTACAGACTAGAGTAGATGATATAAGTATTTCCTTGACCAGTGGCAGTGCGTCTGATATTGGTCATTATAAAGCAATGGTAGGTGAAATACAGGGATTAACCTATGCGTTGGAACATATACAAACCCTGCTAAAGAAGGTGGATGATGAGTCTGATAGTACCTGAGTACGTTCTTGCACAGAGGAACGCTAAGAAAAAAGCCGAAGAAGAAGCAAAAAAACTAGAACTAATAGAAAGAATACCACAGCCAACAGGTTGGCGAATATTAGTTATGCCTTATATGGGCAGAGATAAAACTGAAGGTGGTGTTTACGTTCCAGATCCAGTAAGAGAAAGAGAAGCACGAGCCACAGTTACGGCTTATGTCGCTAAGATCGGACCTCTTGCTTACAAAGACATAGATAAATTTGGAGAAGACGGAGCTTGGTGTAAGGAAGGCGATTGGGTTTGTATTGGTCGCTACGCTGGTTCACGATTTCAAATAGAGGGTGGGGAAGTTAGAATAATCAATGACGATGAAGTCATTGCAACGATTGTTGATCCTGACGATATAAAATCTTACGGGGTATAAAAACAATAGGGGTGGAAGAACTAAAATAACCATTGTCGATCCTGACGACATCCAAAACATACGGAGTATAGTATGCAAGAAGATGTTAAAGTCGAAGAAGCTGAAGAAGAAGTTAAAGTTATTGAACTAGAAGATCCCGCAGAAAAAGTTCAAAACGAAAGTGAATCTGAAGTAGAAGTAGTTGCTACTGAAGAAAAAAAAGAAGGTGATGATTTAGAAAATTATTCTGAATCTGTTAAAAAAAGAATATCTAAGCTTACAAATAAGTTTAGAGAAGAAGAAAGACAAAGACAAGCTGCCATAGAGTATGCTGAAGCTGTCAAAAAACAAAACGAAGAATTAAAAAACCGTCTTGATAAGCTTGACAATTCTTATGTAGGTGAGTTTGACACTAGAGTTCAATCTCAATCTATTGCTGCAAAAGAAGCATATAGAAAAGCTCACGAAGAAGGTGATGCTGATGCTATGTATGAAGCTCAACAAAGCATATCAAGAATTGCTTTAGAAGAAGCTAAACTTGCATCAATAAAAGCACAAAGAGAAGAAGAGATAAAAGCAGCAGAAGGCAAAGCTGTTCAAACACAACAACCTCAAGCACAACCTCAAGCACAACCTAAACCAGATCCAAAAGCAGAAGATTGGGCAAGTAAAAACACATGGTTTGGACAAGATCAAACCATGACGTATGCAGCTTTTGGCTTACATAAGCAATTAATTGAGGATGAAGGGTTTGACGCAACTTCAGATGAGTACTATACTGAACTTGATAATAGGATTAGATCGGAGTTTCCGCATAAATTTCAAGAAACTCCTAAAAAATCTAATAGTCCCAGAGTCGCCTCTGCTGGGACAACGGCTTCTAAGTCGTCATCACCAAAGGGACGCAGAACAGTCAAGTTGACTGCTTCGCAGATTGCTATTGCGAAACGGCTGAATGTTCCGCTGGAAGAATATGCTAAATATGTGAAGGAGTAGAAACATGGCAGACAATAGAACAACACGAGATAATCAAAGTCGTGCAAAGACCCCGGCAAGAAGAAAACCGTGGGCACCCCCATCAAAGTTGGCTATGCCAGATGCACCCGCTGGGTACAAACATCGTTGGATTAGAACTCATTTAAGAGGTGAGGATGATAAAACGAATATGCACTCAAGACTTCGGGAAGGCTGGGAGCCAGTAAGGGCGGATGAATATCCAGATTCTGGAGACATGTATCCAACCATTGAAGAGGGTAAGAATGCAGGGGTAATCGGTGTAGGTGGTTTGATGCTTGCTCGAATACCAGAAGAAACGGTAGAAGAAAGAACTGAATATTATCGGGACCAGACCCGCAACCAGATGAAAGCCGTGGATGAAAACCTAATGAGGGAACAGCATCCCTCGATGCCGATCCATAACGAGAGGCAAAGTCGTGTATCTTTCGGTGGGAAACCAAAGCCTACCGAGTAACTATAATGAAGCAATAAGGAGCTTAAAATGGCTAATGTAAACGTAAAGTTTGGGTTAAAGCCGATTAGTGTTATTGGTGGTGGCATCAATTCGACTAATCAGTATTTTATCAAAAGCGATGCTTCAGCGATTTTCCAGGGTTCTCCAGTTGAAGTCGAGTTGACAGGTGGGACCGCAGCAATAATAACAAGTGCCGATGGAGATGGAAAACAACTCCTAGGTGTTTTTGCTGGATGTGAATACGTTGATGCGTCAACAGGTAAATTAACCTTTAAAAATACATGGGCAGGGTCGGGTACTGCCAATGCTAACTTCGATATAAAGTGTTTTATATATGACAATCCGATGCAAAAATACATCATTGCATCTGATGGTACAAACACTGACAAGGCAACTGCAAGAGCAGATATATTCAAAACAGCACAACTAGCTACAGCTACAGCTGGAAATACCACAACTGGTCTTTCAAGTGCTATGATTGATATATCAACAGCAGAAGCATCAGATCCTTCAAACCCTCTAATGATTGTGGGTGTACATGAGGATGTGACTAATGCTGATCACTCTGCCGCAGGTATCTCTTATATCGTTAAACTCAACAATCATGTGTTCGCCTCTTCTAGTGGTGACGCTGATGCTGCTATATCATAAGGAGTCTTAACTATGGCAATTTCAAGAGCACAACTCGCCAAGGAATTAGAGCCGGGTTTAAACGCCCTCTTTGGTATGGAGTATAATAGGTATGAAGGTCAACATT
>Ga0196887_1000802_pt1 | contig 14265 bp, 5 predicted proteins | sample VirMetDEL_Mar_31_FD_169094 | JGI IMG/M metagenome (GOLD analysis project Ga0196887, IMG submission 169094) | Aqueous microbial communities from the Delaware River and Bay under freshwater to marine salinity gradient to study organic matter... | ecosystem: Environmental > Aquatic > Marine >... | reverse complement strand
TATTGATACTACAAAGAATTATTACAAGCCATCATCTAACCTAGACGTTGTTACAGCAGAGGAGCTTTTGGTAATAAAAAAACCTCCCTATGAGCCTATTGGGGTTCGTAGTCTAGAGAATGATTCCAAGGATACATTCTTAGAGGATAGGTTTGTGTGCTTTTCATATAGATGGAGGTATTCCGGAAACCAATATTCAGCGACAGGACTGTGGTCACAACCGACATTTTTGCCCGGAGCATTTAATTATAACTTCGCAACAGGACTAAACGATGGAATGGTTAATACTAAGAACTCTGTAGAATTGACTTACAATTCAGGCGGTGCTTTAGTGGTTGGTATAGACCTTCTTTGGAAGGATATGCAGACCGGTAATATTAGGGTAATTGAGAAGATAGACAAAAAGAAAACAGGTAAGGTTGATAGTCAAGACTATACCTTCACCTTTGATAGTAGCAAAATATTCACAGTACTACCTGAGAGCGAGATACTTAGGTTGTATGATAATGTACCTAGGCTTGCCCAAGCTCAGACGCTAATGGGTGGGAGGCTGATTTATGGTAACTACCTAGAGCAGTATGACCTAATAGACCTAAACGGGTTTCCAACAAAGATTGAGTACACAACGAAATTAGTGAGTAATGTATTAGGTTTTGAGGAGGTAACAACGAGCTTTACTGAGCTTGTCCTTCCTTCAACAGAGTATGGTTGGGATTATGGATTAAACATAACCGATTCAATATTGGTTTTAGACTTCGGGACTCTCGAGTTTAAGGCCGGCTCTATCGTGGAATTTACATTGACATTCCAACACAATTCTTTTATTGGAACTGTTACTCCAACAGAAACTAACGGTGAAACAACAATATCATTTTCATATATACTGCCTCAAGACTTTGCTAGTGCTTACGATTTATCAATTAGCACGGATTTTATTAATAAAGTAGGGACGGTGTCAAATATTCAGACAGTACCTAATTGTGCCTTAGGGTCTACACTTACAGACACCTTTAATTGTTCGCTATTGCAAACACTAGATGCTCTAGATAAAGCGGAGAGCGGTATGGATGGCCCCTTAGAGCCTGTAAGGATTTTATCTAGTGCGGGGACTCCAAACGAAATACAGTTTCAGTTACCTATAATGAGGTACATTGAGACTGCAGCGCCGACAAATATCGCTAACGAATATTTTGAATGTGTATCCGCAGATGCTAGTTTTACTGACGCGGGAGATAAAAAGAGTTTGCATAGTGACAGAAGTTATGAACTGGGTATAGTATATATGGACGAGTATGGTCGTTCTACAACAACATTAGTGAGCACGCAAAACTCACTTGATGTGCCATGCTCAGAGTCGAGTGAAACAAACAAAATACGGGCCACAATCCCGTCAACACAAATAGCCCCATCTTGGGCTACAAGATATAAGTTCTGCATCAAATCAGATGCTGCAGGGTATTTTAATGTATACTCTAGGTTCTTTTTCCTAGATTCGTCTTCAGGTGATAATTATTTTTTACTTGAGGGTCAGAACGCGAGGAAGGTTGAGGAGGGAGACCTATTGCGTGTCAAGTTAGATACAGAAGGTGCGGTAGATAGTTGTGTATTAACTACTGTTCTCGATAAGAGCGTTCAGGAAGCTAACTTCTTAAACCCTGCACCGATAGATTCAGCAGGGGCTGTTGTTCTTATTCCATCCGGTGTATATGCTAGGATTAGAGCGACCAACTTTTCAGCAGAGGTGGGGACAAATCCTGTAATATCAGAGAGCAGTACTAATGTAGACAATGGGAACGACGACGGTACACTTCTTTACACTTATATAGATATAAAGAACCCCGACTATAACCCTTCAATTACTTCTAGCTCAGAATATATAGACTATGACATTCCTGCGGGCAGCAAGATAAAAATCAAGATTGAGAATGAAAGAATAGGTACGGGCTCTACGCAAACAAAAGGGGAGCGAAATTATATTTATAATAGCACATTTACAACACAGCAAGACTACGATAGTTTTGAAGATTGGTGGAATGGAGACAACATAGGAGCCACACTGAACGGCGCAAACACAATTAGAGAGGCACCTGATGGGATAACACCTCCAACAAATACATATGACCCGGCTATAATGAATGTAGTGGAGGTTAGTGGCACAAGCACTACGAGTGGCCAAATTGTAACGGAAGCGTTAAAGGATTTCTCTAGCTTTGTTGTTGTTGGGGATATTGTGAGAGACACAAGCTCAGAGGATTATGCTAGGGTTATTGGTGTAGAGAGCGCCTATGTCACACTTGATTCGGCTATAATGTCGGGGACATTGGATTACACAATGTATAGTGCGGGGCCAAAGAGGTCTTATTTTAGTAGTGCGGTTAACCTACAAGATTTAGTGACTCAGTTTTACTACTCAGGAGACTCGGTATCCCCATATAGGAAATTTTTAGGTGTCCGTGGGATTGCAGGAGCGGGTAGTACAAAAAAGAAAATTGCTTCAGCTAGTATGTCCATAGAGGTTGTTCGATATGGTTCGTTAGTGGCATTTGAGACACAGCCACAAGACACATCTCCTGATATTTGGTATGAGAGTTCTGAGTCATTTGCGATAGACACGAGCCTAGGGTTCCATTACGGAAACGTTGACAACGGCGCAACATTTGTCCCGGACAAAGGATACCCACAGACCGCATTATTAGATGCTATAATCGACACTGACTTTTTTAATTGCTATTCATTTGGCAATGGCATAGAGAGTTATAAGATTAGAGATGAGATTGCCGGAAAAGAATTACTATTAGGTAATCGAGTATTAACAACAAACTCTGAAGACTTCGAGGAAACAAGAAGATTTGCAGACCTTACGTATAGCGGGGTGTACAACGGAGAGAGTAATGTTAATAAGTTAAACGAATTTAATCTAGGCTTACTTAACTTTAAGCCATTAGAAAACTCGTATGGTTCGATATATATTATTGATGGTCGTGAGACTGACATATTGGTGCTACAGGAAGATAAAATATCCTATGTACTTGCGAGCAAAAACATTATCAGTGATTCAACCGGAGGTAGTATAATCTCCTCAGTACCTGAGGTTCTAGGGAATCAGATTGCAAGAAATGAAGAGTATGGCATAAGTCACAACCCTGAGAGCTACGCTAAATGGGGATACGACAAATATTTCACCGACGCAAAACGTGGTGCTGTATTAAAACTAAGAGGTAGCTCTGCAGGAAACGAGCAATTAGAGGTTATTTCAGAATTTGGGATGCGACCATGGTTTAGGGATTTATTTATTGATTCTTTCAATACTCAAAAACTAGGAGCATTTGACCCATACATGAACGAATATGTATTGAGTTCAAATCTTATTGCGACACCATCAGAGACACTATGTATAACCTGTGGCATTACTAGAACAATATCTGTTGATTTAGCTACGGGCGCTTTCACATTCTGTGTGGATGTTGGAGAGCTTGTTGGTGATGTAAACATAGATTACAACATTACGAACATCATAGAGGGTAATGTCAAAATCAGTGCTTTATATGATGGTGTTACAACCACAACAGGATTTGTTCCTACGGATGGGGCTTCTCCTTTGATTGTATCAAAAAATAAAGTCTCAGTTACTGAGATGGAAATAAGTGTCGAGTCTGACGCGGGAATAGTGATAATGGACTTAACTGTCAATTGTCCGGTTGGTCAGCAACTTCAAATTATACAGGTTTGTTATTCATTGAATGATGATTCTGAGCAACTTATCCATAATGAATATAGATGGACAGATGGCGCATATGTGTCTCCATTACATTCAACTCAAGTGGAGTTTATCACAGGGTTGGCGAGTCCACTTATCTCTCAGTACAATGTAATTACGGGCCCACAAGGTGGAGGGTTTATTCCTGCAGATGCCGCAACGGTTACGGTTCTAACGAACAGAATTACTCCGGGGGATAATTATGTATTTGACAAGACTATCGATGAGTTAAGGTATTTGAGAAGTAATACGCTCTATGCAAATAATAGTACTGATATGTTGGCATTATTGGCAGCCTCGACCAACTTGGCTATTACGGAAGTGACTTCAGATAAGTTCTCGGGGACATTTACTATGCCGACTAGTACTGACACTTACTTATATTTGCTTTACGATTATAGAAGACCAACGGGAATTGAAATGTGTTATGACGCCACTAGCTCAGACGCAGCCTGTTGTGAATGTTAAAATTTAAAAATAGATAATGGCAGCATTAGGAAATTATTATATAGACGCACCGATTCTGTCGGGGGCAACATCAGTATTCACTAACGTGGGTATGACGACGCTTGCCGCTGATGGATTTTACTCAGACCAACTCGGCACTGTTAGGGAGCAGGTAAGTGGTATATTGGGTATATCGATAGCATGTCCAACTTGTTATATCCCATGTGGAACGAGTATTGACATATCGGGTGGTGGTCTTACTCAAGGGATATATGATATGAAATCTAACACCCCAACAACTTCGGGTTGTATTATTGTATATGTAAAACCATATTCAACAGATATAGGCGTTAGAGTGGCTTTTGATAGCGTTCTATATAACCAAATGACAAACGCTACATATGGATACCTTGCGAGTAACAACGCTTCTAATTATACTTATATAGGAGACTCAACATTAGCCTCTCCTTGTGGAACGAATATAGGTACCGTGCTTGATGCGGGGGGATACCCCGTAGCTCCTGCCACGTTAAACCAATGGGAGTACTCGGGAGCGGGTTTTGCTTTTGTGGGTGCATCAGGTGTTGTGACAGGAACATCGGGGGATTTGGCTCTAACTGCGGCTGACCCGGGATATTGTACATTGTACATACCAAAACCTTTAGAGACATCAGGGGTGGTTGATGCAAGTATCTTTGGGCCGTGTGCGTCTATTGAGTTTGATATTCAGGTGAATTGTCCAGTGACACTAGTGTCGGTTTGGGGTTCAAACCCGGGGCCTTATCCCGATTGTAATATAGAGCCGCTGCCTAATCTCTTCTACAATGTCCCAAACTTTGGCGGGACAGCGGGAGTTCCCGCGTTACATGAGTTCATGCTTCTTGACCCATACGGGGTAAATAGAGTTGCTCCGGGAGATTATGTTATTGACGTAGCAGGAGCTTTGAAAGAAATAACAATATCAGCAGATGGTATTATAACAGCAATAGCAGCTTGTCCACCATAAAAATAATATAGATGCAAGAATATACACTAACATATAGCGACAAAGCAAAAGGGTTTCCTTCATTTTATTCATTTGTACCCGATTACATGTTGGGTATGAATCAATATTTCTATACTTTTAAGGGTGGTAATTTATATAGTCACAATACTAATACAGATAGAAATAGTTTCTACGGAACGGATTATGCCTCAACCCTACAAAGTGTATTCAACGAAAATCCACTAACAAATAAGCTGTTCAAGACACTAACCCTTGACTCGGGGTTCCCATGGGAGGCAACATTAGAGACTGATATACAGCAGAATGGTTTTATAGATGGGAGTTGGTTTACCAAAAAAGAAGGGATGTGGTTTGGATTTGTGCGCAGTACGGGTACAGTGCCATCAGCGACAACCGAGTATGTTATGAGGTCTTTAAATGGCCTTGGTCAAAGTGATGTTGTTACTATTGGTGCGGGGGTTGCTACAATTGAGTATCCGACGGCAATAAAGTTAAAGACTATGATGTCGATAGGGGATATGCTGTACTTCTCAATACCACCCTATGATACACCGCAACTTGCAGGTCAAATTACGAATATAGTTGTTGACTTGCCGAATGGCACAAATAATGTTGTTATAAACACCGTGGGGGCTACATTTATCCCTACTGTTACACCAACGCCAACAACGGTTGCCATCCCAATACAGGATGCATTCTACTTATATATCAAAAATTCTATAGCAGAATCTCATGGTGTATTAGGAGCGTATTGTGTTTTCACCTTGGAACTTGCAGCAACAGCAGATATGGCTGCGTCAGAATTATTTGTCGTAGAGTCTGAGGTAATGCAATCATTCCCTTAAATTCTTTATCTTTGTAGAGATGTATGGGGATATTAAGTTTATTTAAAAGAAAAAAAGAATCTCCCGAAGACCTACTAAAATTGGTTAACGAAAACCGGGGTCTTTTATGGGAAGCGATTTCGGATTTTAAAGAAACACTACAATCCGTTAATGGAGCTGTAGGTCACCATACAGATGAGATGCAAGAAATATTCCCTGTAAAGCATCATTTAAGAGACGGGTTATATACCCGAGAGGTATTTATGCCAAAGGGGTCTTTGGTGGTTAGTTACATACATTTAACAAATCATCCGTCATTTTTTATGTCCGGGGAGATGTCGATACTCTTAGACGATGGCGAGGTAAAAAGAATAAAGGCGCCAATGGTTGTACAAACGGAAGTCGGAACCCAAAGGGTTGCATACATGCACGAGGATTGTGTTTGGAATTGTGTTTATAGAGTCAACGCAAAAACAATAGAGCGGGCAGAGCAGGAGGTTTATACAGAGGATTACTTAGACCTGCCCCAACACGTTATTTTAAATAAAAAATTATTATGTCAGGACTAGTAGTAGGTATAGCTAATGTGGCCATCGGGGTTGCCAAAACGGCACAATCGTTTTCTCAAGCAGCCAAGGAAAAAAGGGGGATGCAAGAAGCTAATAAGGCCGCAGCTAAAGCGATGCTTGAGGCACGTAGCAAATTAGATGTTAACGAATTTGATGCTTTTGATATCAATAAGGAAGTCTATGAATTAGAGCGAGAGCAAATGCTTACACTAGGAGCAACGGCGCTTCAACAAGGTGTAGAAGGTGACCCTAGAGGGGGCGCAGCTATGGCCGGTAGAGTGATGCTTGCCAATAATCAAGCAGGGGCTAAAACTAGAACGGCAATGAATCAAGATGTAATAGACGCTGAAAAACTTTCTGCTGTGCAAGCAGCAAAAAATAGGCAGATGAGTATGGGGTTAGACTTGGCGGAAGTACAGGGAGCTCAAAAAGCTGCAGCGGTAGCTGAAGGTAGACGGAATACTGCTATAACGCAAGGTTTTGAGGGCATAAAGGACACGGTACAAGCGGGGATTAGTGAAGATATGATACCTTTGTACAGCAAGAAAAAAGATGATTTAGGTGGTTGGGCAGGTGGTCAAGCAGATTGGGAAGCAGCAAACCCATTCTCTCAGAACCCATTTAATCCGTATTCAATTCCACAGGGAAGCCCTAACTTATATACACCACAGACACCGGGTTTCATAGACCCGAACTATAGTTTTGGTGGCACACAGTTGTATAAACAATATGGATTTTAGAATATGACATACTATAAATACGAGAATGCCAATACTCCAATAAATTGGGCAAAAGTTGGTAAGAATATGTCAGACATGCTTACTACTGAGGCTGACAATAGGGAAAAAAAGAAGGAGGCGTACGACAAAGGATATCGTGACGACCAAAAGTGGGCAAATGAGAATATTGTCCTCGGAAACCATCCGGAGACGAATGCAAGAATCGCGGAAATGGCTGTTAACTTACCTGAGTATAATAGACTACAATTTTCCTTGCTAAAGAAGGGTCAACTAAGTCAGCAAGAGTACACCGCCAATCGCCAAAATGCAAGGGATAGCGCCCAATCAGTTCTCGGTCTTGGGAAAAAATTTCAAGCCGAGTACGATATAAAGATGCCTCGATACGAATCCGGGAAATCATCTTTTCGTGAGGCGTGGGAGATGGAGTCTGCCGAAGGGTTGTCTAAAATGAAAAATGTACGCATTGTGATGGATGATAACGGGAATCAAATTTTCATGCCAATGGTTCTGAACCAAAAAACAGGTATATTTGAGGTGAGCAAGAACCCGAATGATGCGATATCTGTTTTGGAGATGGAGAGTAGATTAAACTCTCAATGGGATAGATTTGATGTAGGACTAGCGGCAACTAATGCTGCGGCACAACTTGGCGCAATAGAGGAGACGGTATTAAATAAGGCTAATTCTCCCGGTGGATTAGATGTGTTTTACACAGACATAGATGCCAAAAAGGGTGGTGAATATAATAATTGGGAAAATGACCAAATAGGGGTTATGATGAGTAATCCAAATAATATTTCCTCTGTATTGGTTGACCTGAAGCTAAACACTACGAATACTGACGGTAGTAGGGGTGAAAAGTATGTTTTCACATATGATAAGGAGGCATTCGAAAAAGACACAACCGACTCGCTTATATATATTAATCGAGAAGAAGACATGCGAGGAGTTGCTGAGTTCAAGCCGGAGCAAGAAGAAACGGTTAGAGAGGCATTACGTACAGCTATTCGAGCAAGCATTGATGAGAAAATAGAATTAAAATCAGCAGGAAGAAGACCGTATGCCCCTACAGGGCCGGCGGCTAAACCTCCAACACCTGAGTATGAATTATTTGAAAAAACATTCAACGAGAGGGAAGGCAAGAAAATGCAAGGAGTCAAAGGCGAGGCCGCTATTAATAGTGCTATGAGGAATTTGCCGGGGATGCGTGGTGTTAAATACAGGATAGATGATGGGATGCAGCAAGTATATTATGTCGATAGCGGAACGGATGAAGAGGTACCTGTGTTTGAGGTCGAGGAGGGTATAGATATTACCCAAGATATAGTAAATGTAGCTAGAATACGAGCAACCCAAAAAGACGGGGAGCTGAGTGGCATTTCGCTACAGAATGCATACGCAGGAAAAAAGAAAAGTGGTGGCAAGAAAAAGAGAACCATCAAACAGATTCAAGAAGAAGATAGTGTAACTACCACAGAAGCAATTAAAATATTTAACAATCAATAATATGTATGACGATTTATTTGACTTAATAGTTGAGGGGGCATTTGCAAACAAAGAAGAATTTGATGCTTTTGTAAATAAGTCTAGTCCTGAAGAAATTTTTTCACTTGTAACTGAGGGTGCATTTGCTGACATTGATGAGTTTAAATCAATGTATAGTTCGGGAGCACCTGTGGTAGATGTTATTGGTAACGAAGTAAAAAAAAAAGGTTCTACGGGTTCTTCTTCGGGAGATGGTTCTTTGGATTCGCAAGGCTTGTATGAGCAGTGGGAGCAAAAATATAACATATCTCAAGCAGGCGTAAGTCCCATACCATCCCTTGACGAGTTACAAGTAGATGATGACATGAGGGATACTCGAGTATTCGAGGAAGAGCCCGAAACGACAACAAGTGGTGAGGCCCCAAAGCAAAAGGAGCGCACACTATTTGGTGAGTTATCTACCGAAAAGCAAGATGCTACAAGAATAGATAAAGGTATAAATATACCTACCGACACACAATACAGTGATGTAACCTCCACTATTGGGGACGTGGATAGGTCAAAACCAATTATTCTTCCTGAAGAAACAGTAGCGACAGGTGAAATCCCGACTGTACCAATAGAAGAAGCTAGGACTCAAAAAGAGCGCACACTATTTGGTGAGTTATCTACCGAAAAGCAAGATGCTACAAGAGTTGATAAAGGCGTGGACATCCCCACGGAGGTGCGTGACCAAGAGAGCTACCTACCTCGCGGCTCTAAGGAAATATTCAATCAAGAGCTAAAGAATGTTACTGCAGAACTTATTGGGAAAGAGGAGCAATTTGTAGTTCCGCAGATGAATTTTGCATTTGGGGATTATGGGTTTTCATTTGAGAAAGCGGGAGCACTGGGAGACAAGATGGTTGTCAAATCAAAAAGTGGCAACGCAATAACAATAGACCTAGACCCAATATTGGGTTCGACAGAGAGTTCTGAGGCAAAAAAATTAACAAAGTTTCTATCCGACAATAGAATTGGGAGTCAATTCTTAGCTCAAAAAGAAGGGATATATGCTTCTGAGCAAAAGAAAATTACGACAGCAAAAGAGCTCAACGATAAGTTTATGGGGATAAATACAAGCTCCCGTGAATTTGAGCGCGATGCTGATTTATACGTAAAGGAGAGTCGAGAATTGTTACACATGGGTGATGTGTTGGCTTCCGTGCCCGAATCAGAGAGGAGCACTCCTGAATACAATCAAAAGATACAAGAGTATAAGGAATTACTATCCTCTATAGAAAAGAATAGGGTGAGCCTAGTTGAGCGTGAAGAGCAATTGAGACAAGAAGGCCAACAAATAGACGAGTTAGCAGGAGAGTATTACAAAATGGCCTCACAGCAAGGGGAGAAGTCAAGTTTTCTTGGGAATCAAATATTAATGGGTGTTGAATCTTTCGATGCGGCATTCACTAGCCACATGATTGACTTTACATCAGGCATATTGGGTGCGGAGCATTATTTGGGAAGTCAGGGATATCAGGATTCATATGAGAAGAGGGCTAACGAGATATTGCTACACAATGCGGAGCGCCCTGAGGGTATGTCATTTTCTGATTGGAAAGCTAACTTAGAAAAGACAAACCCACCAAGAAAAATCAAAGAGCTTGAGGCTGCAGTTTTAGATGACTCTAGGAAGTTTGAAAAATTTGGGGAAGTATCAAGGTATAGGAGCCCATTCTCTCAGGCAGCAGCAGCCACATTTGATGAGAACATAGGGGAGGTTGACCGAGCTAGGAACTTGGCTAGAAAACTAATAGGGAGTGAGAGCACTACAGAGGGGTATGCAGGGAAGCTAATGGAAGACTCACAGTTTTGGAGGTCTTTTGGTGGCGCTGCACAGTCTCTTCCGGCTATGATGGTGCCGGGATTTACTCGGGTTATTGCATTTGGGCTTCAACAGGAAGACGCTATAAATAGAGAGATGGAGGGCAACCCTGATTTTGACAACATATCAGAGATGGAAAAGCTGAAGGTTACACTACCTATAGCATTTGTCGCCGGTGTTTTAGAGGAGGTTGGTATGAGGAATATATTCGGACAAAAGGGCCTTCTTAATGAATTGACACTTAGCGCTTTATCTAAAACAGGCATGAAGGTTACGGCAAAGACACTTAAGGGTGTTATTGAGAAGGATGTAAAGAATATAATAGCACAGGGAGCACTTAAAATAACAGCGGCAGGATTAGCTGAGTATGAAACTGGGTTCTTGCAGCAAGGAGCCGAGTTCGCAATTAAAGAGATATATAATATCTCGAAGGGTAAGGAAATGTTTGACACACCTGACACCATCTTGGAAGCACTAAAAGAGATGCACGTAGCAGGTGTTGACGAGATGGTTGGTGGTATGATTATGGGGTCAGTGCCGGCTACTTTGGGGGCATTTTCATCAAAGACTGCAAGCAAGTTAGATGACGAGACATTCAGGTTGTTTGATGAAATAAGAAAAGACCCAAACTATAGGAAATTCTACAATGCAGACCTAAAAAGAAAGGTTGCGCTCCAAGAGATAACAGCAGAGGAAAGAGTAGAGAAACTCGCGCTATACGATACTGTATCTGCAGTGGCGCATAACGTACCCGCGAAACTAACTCCAAAGAAAAGGAAAGCCGCTATAGAGCTTTTAATGGAAAAGGCTAAATTAGAAAGGGAAGTTAAAGGGAAAGACCCAATACTTGTTAAAAAAGAAATAGAACAAATTGAAGCTATAGATAAAAAATTAGAGGCCATAAGTGAGCCCGCATCTATATCTAAAGAAGATACTGAAGCATTTAATGCGCTACCTAAGGAGGTGCAGCAAGAGTTTATGGATGCGACTGATGGCGATATCAACTCTGCAATGGAGCTATTTACTGATGAACAAGCAAAACTAAAAGAAGTGTTTGGCACGGAGGCGACTGTTGTGGATGCCCCTGCTATTGCTCGTGAGGCGATAGGTGAAATGGTGGAGACGGCCACAAAAGCTATAGCTGAAGTAGCCCCAAATACAAAGATTGTTGTGCATGAAACCAATGAGGAGTATTTAGCTAATGCAACACAGGGTGAGGGCAGAGGAGAATATGACCCAAAGAAAGATGTAATACACATCAATGCTAGTCGGGCTACAGAAACAACAGTGCCTCACGAGGTATTCCATGCAGTGTTCGTAAACAAGATGAAAACGGACACGAAGGCAAAGGAGGTAGCCAAGACAATGATGCAATCCGTTAGAAAGACTCTAGATAAAAACTCGGAGCTAGGGCAAAAGATAGATTCATTTGTTGCGAATTATGATGAGTTCCAAGATGAGGAGGGCCTAGCTGAATTGACGGGCATATTGTCATCAATGAGCGATGGATATGGGCAATTGTCTAAACCATCAAAGAATGCTGTTGTGGACTTCTTTAAGAAGGTTGCAGAGATGTTCGGCATAAAGCTGGATAAGGGCTTCGGAAAGACAGATGAGAGTGTTATAGACCTTATAAATACACTAGTTAGGAAGACGGCAACAGGAGAGGCCATAACTGCTCAGGATGTTGAGATATTAGATAATGGCTCAGAGAGAATAGATGCCTCAGTTCGTAAACAAATAGCCAAAGGATTTGTAGGTTCATCATCAAAAGGTAGCTCGGTCCACATGTTTGCTAATCCAAGCATATTGAAGCCCATCCGAATGGATAATGGCAGGACTAAGGTTGTAGATTTAGGGAGGGCTTTTGATGAACGAGCAAAAGAGGAGGGTTACCACATACCACTGCCGAAAGCCGGGCAGACTTACACTGACGCGCAATTAAATCAGATTGCCGACTCAATGACTGATGATGCGGAATTTCAATTAAAACAAGACGATTCGGGGATAGGTTGGTATGACACTAAGACAAAGTCGGCCATGGAGTTGATGTCAAGGCTACACCCTGAGCTATCAGAAGATGCTGAATCGCATCTTAAGTTTACATTAATGGTTGCTTTGATATCTCAAAATAATACAGTTGGTATTAATTTTAGACAGGCCAATGAAGCCTACACCTATTATAAAGAAAATGGAGAGCTACCCAATAAGGCTTATGCGGGTAAGTCAGGGAATATTATAAAGAACAACATTGAACTTTCCTTCAAAGCTCTCGACACAATGGGCTGGAAAGCATATAAAGATATGCTTCAAGAGACAAGAACAGTAAGGGAGTGGGAATCCTTGGGATTCTCTATTGGCGGAGAAAATAAGACAACCAAGGTTACCGGAGCAATGGCGTTGCTCGGCTCAAAAATTGGAAGTTTTTGGGGCAATTTAAATGGGGATTTCGACACTTTAACGGCTGACCTGTGGTTTACTAGAATGTTCAATAGATATACAGGTAACGTTGTATCTAAAAAATTAAGCGGTAATAGCAAAAATAGTACATTAACTGAGCTTGAAAAGTATTCAGGAACAGACCTATTATATGGGTATAAGAAGTCATCTCTGTTAAAAGGCGGCCTTATTTTTGATAAATGGCTAAATACTATTGTTAATAATTACGCTAATGGTGGCTACAAGAATAAACACAAGTTAAATGTGGTTAGTAATACCCATTATAAAAATATTAAAGGGGAGTTGCAGGATGTCCCAAGGGGAGGGAGCGAGAGGAATGCGATGAGAGATGTGGCGAAGAGGGTTCAGGATAAGCTAATAGAAAGAGGTTATCCAAAATTAGACATAGCAGATATTCAAGCTATCGTGTGGTATAATGAAAAGGACTTGTATGGACTATACAAAGCAGTAAATAAATCATCAGAAAAAACAGATTATGAAACAGCAGCACAAGAAGTACTTAGAAACAACGGAGTCGAAGCAGATGTCGCACTTCAATTTAAGAGAGGTGAGTCCCGAGCAGATGGAGCAGGAAACGAATCAGGCTCAACAAAATATAAAGGCATTGCTTCGGGCACCAAAGCTCGTAGGCAAAAGTTAGCTGCGGCCACAACTAATGGTGAAACGATAACAACGGATACGGAGCACACCTTATTTAAGGGTATGCTTTCTAAGATGAAGAACGGGAAACGATTCTCTGTACATAACATTAAGAAGGGGAAGTTCGCAGCGTTGGATAAGAAATTGGCCAATGACTACAAGGGTGATAAACCATTAAAACAGTTCACAATGCCTGCGGGCACCACTGTTCAGGTAGTTAAACTTGACACAAAAGAGGGAGCTGATGCATTCAGAAGGAAAGAAGAGCAGGCTATTGATGCCTCTGACGCTCAAGTAGTTAAGTTAATTACGCTTGACGCTAGAGGAAAGTCGGAGCAGTACATTATAAAGGATAGAGATATTGTTAGGTCAGCCAAGGATGTAGTCGAGACTAAGCGTCCGATATCCAAGGAAGACGCTATTGCTAGTCAACCAATGTCTAAGAGACGTCGAGCTATTATAGAAAGAGCC
>Ga0196887_1000796_pt1 | contig 14333 bp, 9 predicted proteins | sample VirMetDEL_Mar_31_FD_169094 | JGI IMG/M metagenome (GOLD analysis project Ga0196887, IMG submission 169094) | Aqueous microbial communities from the Delaware River and Bay under freshwater to marine salinity gradient to study organic matter... | ecosystem: Environmental > Aquatic > Marine >... | reverse complement strand
ACCTTCAGCTATACCTCCAGCCACAGAATACCCCCATCGAATATCGTCGTTTACTTTTACATCAACTCTAGTCGAATTTCCAAAACCACCTTCCAAAAGCAAATACGTTCCGCTATCATCTGTGATTAAATCAAACCCTTTGGCTTTATACATTTTGTCGATGGCCCCCAAGACCTTCATGTCGTCAGCTTTATTTAAAGGTCTCCCGTCAATAGAAAACTCATCAAAAGAAGAATCTATTTTACTCTCATAAAACTTTTGGGCTCCAGTAACGTAGCTAATTGCGCCAGCCGTGGCATAAGGGTTTTTTGTGACGGCACCAACAGCTAAAGCAGCTACAGAGGTCGGAGAAGACTGAATAGCTTGGGACGTAGCCTTGCTGAGGTAAGACAGCCAACTCGACCATTCGAACTCCCCATATTCTATATCCTCAATGGCGTTATTAGCTCTAACTGAAGACTGGCTTTGAAGATACTTTCTTCTAGCGGCAGAGTCTCTCGTGTAATCGCCCATTTTTTCAGATCCTAAAGAAGCATCTAAAAGGCTTAACAAAGGGCCTGAACCATAAACAAGCATATCTGAAGCTTGCTGAAAAGCCATTAAGATATCTGTAGGCGTGTCAAATTTATTAACCCCTACATATCCGTCATCATCTATATCTATAACGTACCCCATCCCGTAGACAGCTTTTTCTACGCGCTCAACTTTTGCTTTCCATTCGTTAAACTCTTCTGAATCCTTCTTCCACCAGTAGGTTTCAGGCGCGGCACCCAAAAGAGATTTGTAGGCTTCCTCAATTATCTTGCTGCCTTCTCTTAAGTATTTGCCGTTAGTAAATTCAACAGCGCTATACTTCAAGCTTTCAAGTTTCTTCCTGTCCGCCTCTTGTTGTTGAGCCGCCGTCCTAGTCTCCATATACTCGAAATCCCCAGCTACTCTTACGGGATACTTAATGTCTCTATAGTTAGCTTCTTTTATATTAGCTTCCAACTCTTCGATCTCGGCTTTTCTTTCATTTAATTTATTAGTAAAATCAGGATTGTTCGCGATTCTTTCCGTCAACATCCTTTCGCTTAAAGAGTTCCATCTGTATCTATCGTCTTCTGGGTTTGCCTGAGAAGCTGAATACATCGCCGACATAACTCCAGGCTCTCCAGTTTCCAGCTTACCCTCTTCCGTCTCTGAGATCATCTGTAAATTTCGCCTACGCTCTATAGCCGCAGCAGCGGGTCCTGTGCGAATAGATTCGTATTTATCAGCTGATGCCTCTTTCCCCCTACCGAAGGCTACAACAGTTCTTCTGTCAAAGAAAGGTTTTTGATTGTCCTGCAACCCCCCAAACTGAATGTCTTCTAGGTTGTCTACTTCCTGAATGCCTCCGTCAGCTGTAGGAATCTGATAGCTAGTAGCTTGATCTAACCAACTTAAAACGTCATTAGGTGGCTCTACTTCATTCGATAAAGAATCCAAAGGAGGCTCTACCGAGCTTGATTCCGTAGAAGCGGTTGCGCCTGGATTTTTTTTTTCAAGGACGCTCTTAGCTTGAGTTATTTCAGTTCCATCATAACCGCCAGACATTAACATGTAGTTAATAGCCTCATCGCTCATACCTGAAGCTTTAGCCTCTAAGATTTTAGCCTCTAATTCCGTGTTGTTAGCCATACGGCTAATTTACGAAATTATTCTTAGTTAGTCCATTAGAGATTCAATCTCCTCCACGGTAATTCCGTTTTCCTCAATGGCCTTTAAGACTTTCTGCATATAAGAAGGGTTTGTTGACTCACCAAGAGAAACAAGTCCCACCCAGAACCTAATCTGATTATCAGTCATTTCCGCCCCGTTATTCTCTCTACGGTACTTTTCCTGCATAGCCTTCCTTTTAGGATTGCTAAGTTTTACTCGCTTACCTCCAATTTCTGTAACCGCATCTACCCATTCTTTACTGCCCATTTCCAAAATCCCATACGAGTTCTGCATTCCAGCTTCTTCAGCAAGACCTTCGATTCCCGCAGCCGCCATCCTTCTTTGATCTTCGCTAAGCTCATCCGCCGTCTTCAGCATTCTGCCTCTAAACTGGATAAACATATCTCCGTCTGGGTTAAACGCCGCTGCATTTACCGTCATGGGAGCAACCAATTGGTTTATATCAGTTTCAAGCTTAAGGGCTTCGGCTGCGTCTGGTCCTAGCTGTATTTTAGCTCCTTTTACTCCAGACAAACCTAAAATACTATTTCTTTCTGGGTCTTGAGGTCCCATCTTAAAGGCGTCTGATAAGAATCCTCTCATTGGTTCGGAGTCGAATACTCGCCCTCCTCTACCTTCAGCCATAACTGATTCAGCGGTAACGTCAGATCCAGAACTCGCAGAACCTTCAGCTTTTCGTTTTGCTGCAAGCGCCATATACTTCTCTTTGTATTGCTCAACAGCTTTTACTCTAGATTCTTCCGCTGGAAAGTTAGGATCTGTTAACTGCTCGTATGTGGGGTTCTCTGGATCCTGAGCATACATAGCTAAAGCAGACAAATAATGTTTCTTTCCTTTTGTCGGGTCTGATAGGTTTGAAGGGTTTAGTACGTCATCTAGCCAAGAACTTAAAGCTGTTTCGCTCTCCTTGATGCCGCCTTTATAAGTTTCTTGAACCGCTACACCTATTCCTTTATAAAGGTTCAACTTAGATTTCCCCTCCCATGACTGTGCTGACTCGGTTAATGACGCTTGAATCCAATCTCTCAAAGGTATTTTCATGTCTTCTTGATCAGATACAATCCATTGGCCGCTAGGGTCGATATCTAAAGAAAATCTATCTGAATTATTTAAGTTGTTCCATATGGCATCATATTCTTCTTGAGTCGTTGCTTCTATACTGTCGTTTCCAATAGGTTGACCTAAACGCCCTGCAAGAGCGTTTGCTGCTTTAGCGCTTGCGTTATAACCGCCTTGAAGCTCCTTAGTAGCGCTGTCTAGTTCAGCGATAATTCGATAAGCACCTTCTACTCCGTATGTCTCAATAAGCTCAGGAAGCCTTTCTCTTACTAAGTTGGCGCCATTAACCAATGGATCAGCCTGTGACTTCCATAGCCCCCCAGGAATTGTAGGGAGATCCTTCATTAAGGCCAATTCTTGCTTTCTTGCAGCTTCTTCTTCTTTTCGAAGAGAACTTAAATAATCCTGCTCTGCTTTAAGTCGTGCTTTATACTGAGCGTCAGCTGTTTTCTGACCCGCTGCCGCAAGTTTTTGCTCTCCCTGTAGTAAAGAATTCTCTTGATCTCTTCTCTCGTTTTGAGAGGTTACAAAGTCTTCATTAACCTGAGCAGCTACGGTATCTACATAAGGGTTTGAAAACGCTCCCGACATAGGTGATTGTTGATCTGCCATTACTTTCTATTTTTCGCCTCTTTTTCAAATCTTTTAGCCAACTGCAAGAACCACTTAGAAGTAGGACTCTTAGGGTTTTTCTTAGCTAAAGCAATTCCTTTCTTCGCGTCACTCGCGTTCACTATCATCTCAGCGCTCTCTACAGTCCCTAGAGGCTGTCCATTTGATCGGTCAGTCATCAGGATGTCTACACCGTCGTGATCGTAGCCGTCAGGCGTTACTACAGCGCCTCCCTCTCTGTTCGCTCTGGCTTCGTGTCTCCGTTTTTCATCCTGGGGCTCCTCTGCTGGAAATGGATTATAGGGAGTACGAAAAAGATCAGTAAAATTAAAATCAGTTCCGTCTGGGTCATCGACGGGCATGTCAATTTCCTCTAAATCTAAAGGGAACGCATCGCTTCCGTACTCAGGGAAAACTGAAGGAGCTAAAACCTCTTCTTTTGTGGTTCCAAAATCATCTCCACCATCCTCTGTGCTTTTGTTTTTAGGAAATAAGCTAGAGATGTCTGAAGCCATATTGAACAGCTCCCCTGCTCCTTTACCTCTTAAACGTCTTCGCTGATCTTCTAAGTAGTCTAATTGTCTTTCTTTTTGAAGATCATACATCTTTTCTTTATCAGAGAGCCCTCTGTTATAGTCCATAACACCTTCTTCGTTAGCGCCAGCTTGTTGAAGCAACATAGATCTACGCCTAGCTTCCGCCTCAGAGAGCTTCTGTTGATTGGTACTAGATGCCCCCAACAGCTTCGCTAACTGCCTCTGCCCTCCTTTAGTGCTCCCAGATACATCAAGCGCATCAGCAAGACCTCTAGCTTCTTCACTCCTAGCAAAAGCTGAATTGTCTCGATTAGCCATATTAGATAAGTCCTGCTGAGAAGCAGAAAGGTTTTTCCGCTGAAACTCAGGGAACATCTCCTCTCTTTGGTTCTTTATCTGTTCTTTTAGACGTCTCTGACCAGTAAAGTAGTTAACCGCTTCAGGCCCGTACTTTAAGCCAATGTCTAGGATATCTTTCAAAGTGCTCATTCTACAAATATAGTTATTCCTGGCCTAAGACATGATGCGTCTTAGACTTAGATATGTGAGTGTTAATACAGTATAGCTCTTTTGCTGTAGACTGTCCGTTCGTTAACGGAATGACAGCCCAGTGACCTCTAATTGAATCTCCGTTGGCTCCCGCTGAAAGAACTAGGTATATTTGTTTAACCCCATACTGAGGGTGTAATTGCCAATTTCCAAAAGGTCCACTAAGAGTAACTGTGTTGTTTTCGAGGTCGTATGCCGTTACCGTTACGTTAAAAATGCCGTCAAGATACTCGGTTTCAAGTGGGTTTCCTCCTAGACTGCCTATAGTTATTTGCGTACCTACAGGGGGGAGAGGAATCCTAGACAGTTTATTCTCTACAGTAACTACGTTTGCCGTATAGTCCGCAATCGTACCTAAAAGAAGGTACTGACTCGTTCCTCCGTTAGCAACCCTAGGCATCGATCGATAATAAGCCCCTTCTTTTTTTGAAAACTGGGTAGCAGAAGTATTTGCCGCTACAGATTCCTGGCCGAGGTCTGTCGTTACGCTTCCGTCTATAAGCCAGCTGTCATCACTACCTTCATAAGATAACGCATTGAAAACCTTTACTTCAGAAGGAGATATTTTAGAAACAACTTTGACTTTTGAGGCGTAACCTTGACCGTAGAAATTGTTTCTTGACGATCCTGCGCTATGTTTATGAAACAGATAATTAACGGAAGGGTCCACAGTGGCTTTTCTAAAGCCAGAAATCATAGAGTTGTCTATACTTGCGTAGTTAGAAGGAGTAAAGCTATATCGGCTAATCCATTTCTTTCTAGGAAGAGAATACCCCGTCGTACCAACTCCTTCAAAGGTTACGTAGTACATGTTTTCTTGAGGGTCAAAACCGCTGACAATCCTGCCTCCTTCAGCAATGCTTGCTAGGCTGTCCATCTGCGTTTCAAAGAACGAAGACATATCTAGATCTGAAATAACCTTCATTTCAGCCCCCCCAGAAGCGATAATCTTTTGACGAGATCTGTCAACAAAGAAAACGACACCGTCTCTAATTAAAGCTGAGGAAGGGTCGCTTCCAATTCCAAAGTCTCCATTAGCTTCTTGATGAGTGCCTAAAACCTCTTTACTTGCTGTGACGTTAGAAGTAGAGTCGGCATATTCGATGACGTTTCTATTTACAGGCACAAGAGACAGCTTATTCTCTTGAAGAGAAACAAGGCTTTGGTTTACGTTACCGATATAGTTTATAGCCCCGTACCGCTTAGGCATGTTCTTATAAGAAAAAGCCCCTGGATTAAAGCTAGAGAAAGTGATGTCCCCGATATCATCCCCGTATTCTTCGCTATAAGTAATTCTATTGTAGTAGTTTACCGTAGCGGCTTTATCATACTTTACATGAGCTCGCCCTTTACTCCAACACCTTGAAGGTACGTAGTCTGAAGCGTCCATAGATTCAATATTCCTAACTCCAAACACAAAACTTTCCTTAGTATCAGTTGACCAGGAAGTCAATGGGGACGGAACCACAACTGATCTAACTCCATAATATACACTTCCTTCGGTCAAAGAAATTGGATCTCCGTCGTTATGGGTGTTGTTTGAAAGATTCGACAACTCCCTTGGTCCTAATATCTTTCTTGATTCTCCAATTTCATAAAACACTTCTTCTGGAGGCGTCCTTCTTGGGGTTAGGATTTCCACTAAACACTCGTGACCCCAGAAATTAGGAGATGAATTTGGGACAAAATTAACTACATCTTGACCGCCTACTGGAGAAACCACTAAAAATTTACCTATGTGATTCGAGTCAACGTTATTAGCGTTGTTAGCTTCAATCTCAAGATCAGTAACGACGGTTTCGTAACCTACTACGTCAAATTCAATATTATCAGCGTAAACAGGAGCACCTGAAACAGTATCTTTATAGCTAATAATCCTAAGCTTATCCCCAGGGGTATAAGCGTAATTTTTTAAAGCTCCTTTATCCTCTTGGAATTCAGTTAACGTGTTAAGACTTACGTATAGCTTATTATTATCAGTGGTGTAAACAGGAGTCGATCCTGAAGCCCCAGTGAGTATGTCTTTAAAAAACCCCCCGCCTACAGTAAAAGATTCAAACTTCTCCCATGTTTGCATGTCTGAGTAGACAATCTGATATGTAGAAGCCCAGGTCGGCGGCGACGAAAGCATATCTACTGAAATTGTACAGGGACCTTGGTGATCTGTGCTTTGGCTGTTAACCTCGAAAGTCCTATCCGAATGGCCAAAAGGTTTTACTTCAACACTTCCTAAATCGTTAACATATCCTGGCCTTCCGTGTCTATCGAAGTAGACAATACCAAACTTATGAGAACACCCAGATTTAAATGTTCTTCTAGAAAAAGCCTGTAGAGACGAAAGAGATGGTATGCGAGCTCCGTTTTTTTGATTAGATATTGATTGGTCATCGGAATCCCAATCATATGTATAGTAATCCCACTCATCATATACATCTGTCAACGGAATACCATTCTTTTCTCGCACATCAAATGCATCAAAATAATTGTACAACGACATCCCGTTAAAAAATCCTTCGTAGTTGGAATCAAAGACGTTATTTCCATATCCTCCGAATCCGTAAATAGCTACACTGATCTCTGGTTCGAGACGCATCCCCAAAACAGTTCCGATTGGGCTGCTTGGAATAAAGAAGTTTCCAGCGATAGGTTTTAACTGCATAGCCCCAAACGCAGTTTCGACGTCAAATCTTACATCAAAGTCTAACCTTTTAGTCTGTATTGTATAAGCTAAATCACCTAAAGAATCTCTAAGTTCCCAACGAATAAAAGGTGAAACGGGGTATTCCAAGTAACCATTGTCGTCTAATTGGCCCGTGAGCGCATCATATGAGTAGCTTAAAAGTTGATCTCTCACAAGGAGTGCCATTTTTTCCATAAACTCCTCCTTTGTCATCTCCTCTTCAGTAGTAAAGGCAATATCTAAAGTTTGCCAAGATAGAGACTCTTCCTGGACCTCTTCGAAGTTGGGATTAAAATTAAGGGCCCCCACCGCAGTCTGCGTTCCGAAGTTGTAGCTCTGGTGGCTGGGATTGTTCCAATCCTCAATACCCTGACTGTTATGAGCCTGTCCTACATATCCAGTTATGTCTTCCCCGTTATCTCTTGTCCAGTCCAGCCTGTAAATAGGATTGTCGGTATCGTCAGGGCCGCTCTGAGCATAATACCCCCACTGAAGAAAACGAGTAGGTAAGTACTCAAAATTAAAATTTATTTGTAATCCAGCCGCTATCGTTGTAGCGGAGTTTGGAAATAATCCGTTAAAATCAAAACTTAAAGCGCCATTTGATGGGTCATAAAAATTGGATAAGATGTTTTGCTCGTGTACAAGAAAATCCGAATCACCCTGAGAGGTGATCAATAGGGAGCTAGGCTCTTGAGCGTATGCCACCGTTAAATTAGCCTTTACATTTACGTTTGGATAACCAGCCTTAACGTTAGAGTACATAAGTCTGTTGCCCGCGATCGTTTGCCCTACAGCAGTTTGAGGAACGTCATCGTAAACCTTATCCGTTGCGTTGGGTTGCTCATACAAGTAAAGTCCATCGTTATAAAATTTATAAACACCGCTAGAAGTACTATACAGCGTGGTGCCGTTCCTGACTACATCTATGTTAGGGTTGAACTCGTCAACGACAAAAAATGGGTTTGAATTTAATGTTCGCCCCAATATTCTAATTTTAGAAACCTCCTTTCGAAATTCGTCAAGAGTAGGAGGTAAGCTTCTCCATTTCGTGTTCACAAGCGCTACATTCTCAGCGTTAACGTCAGCAGCACTTATCTCAGAATCAACGACACCCTGAAGGGACATGTATCTAGGGTATACAACTTTAGAGTGAGGAGATAAAGCAGAGGACTCTCCATCCTTATACACGTACTGTACAGCAAACTGATAGACAGAGCCGTATAGGTTATTCCTTTTTCTGTTAGTATCTGTAGCTAAAGAAACTGTAGGGGGGAAAAGCAACGGGCTTTTAATGACAGATAAGAACTCTTCAAGCTCCCTGTTAGAATAATTACCTAACGCAGTAGCAAAAGCCCTGTCTACATTGATCTTACGAGGAGGGTTTACCCCGTCCGTAAAATAAACGATAGTTTGTGATACCTCGTCTTTCTGAAATTCCCCGTTAATCAAGTCTGCTTTAACAAAACCATATTCACTAAAACCCAAAACAGAAGACTTTAAAACGACTTTATAAGTGTTTAGAGCAGCGTCGTACTGATATATGCCATGATTCCACGCCGAATCTGACCAAACAAAAAAGTAAACCTTTCCGTTAGCATCGTCAGATACACTACCTACAACCCTACAATCTTCATTTGGAAGCTGATCAGAATCAGTCGCCGCCGTACCCCTCAGAGTAGACTTAACATTTTTGACTAAGTCGCCAGAAGATTCACCGTCGGCGTCTACGCTAATATTCAAAGCGTCAAGCATATCGCCTTCCTGGAAAAGCCTCACATCTTTATCCTTAGCGAGGTGTCTAAGTTTTATCTTGTCAATCGCCATTAGAACTTAGGTGACTGTTTGAAATTCTTTCTAATTGTCTTAAGAGCCTCTTCTTTAGTGAAGGACTTCATTCGGGCGTTGCCTTTGCGTAGTTCGTTATAGTATTCCGCTCTAGCTCGTGCCTTTTCGTTTGCAGGGACAGATGATCTTCTCTCGATAATTCTGTAATACATATAAGCCATCAAAGCTTCCTCTAAGTATACATGGATTGACGGGTTCTTAGATCGAGCTTCGTCAGCTACATATTCAATAACAACCTCCCCCACACCACTCATAGGACTGATCTCAATCCTATTCTGATCAAGGTTAACCCTGAACTCACCTCTATATCGACCTCCTCCAGCCCCGTAGACAGCATTTTGAGCCCCGTAGTAGTAATCTCTGAAGATAGTTGAGTTAAACCCTGACTGGACACCTACGGACCCGTTAGAGGTCTTGTCATCGACTCTATCGAAAACACCGTCGGCATCACTATCATTCGCATCGTCAGAGTCCGTAACCTTTATACCGTTCTCATCAGCGTAAGCTTGAGAATAGTTAATGTTTTTGTTCTCTCCTAAAACGTAGACAAGCCCGTCAGAACCTACAACTCCTATCTTACTCCAATCTGCGTAATCGTCTGGAAGCTCAACAGTGTTATTAGCTGAGTTAATTGTTAGTTTTAAAGATCTAATCTTTTTCGAAACGTCAAACCCCATATCCCTTACCCCACGAAGAGCGTAAGTTCTAATCTGATTGTCGCTTGCGTTTGCTGCAAAATCATCCTCTGCAAGAGAAAGAATAAAATCGCTTATAACCTGAGTTAGCGGTACTGTGTTTCTAGCCATTAGTATGTTTCTGCTTGGTTATTTAACTGCGCTTCGTTAGTGCCATAAGCTTGGATATCTCTATCCCTTAGGTTCAGCCCCATCATTCGTGCCATCTCCTCAATAAGGTCCGAGGCATAATGTTCTGGAAGCTCAAAATCTACGGTATTTCCAACAGCTGGCTCGTACTTAGGAGGTGAGGATACCCTTGCCCCAGTTAGCGCACTCCTGCCCTGAGGTTGCTTGTAGTACCTAATTTCAATTAGATTGATGCTGGTAGGAAATACACTGATGTCTTCCGAAACCAGAGCTATAGGAAATTCTTCTGTAGGAGAACTTAAGTTGTTCGCTAGTATACGCTCAATCTTTTCTTCGTCGTAACAAATCTCAATAGGTCTCTTTGTAGATTGATCTAGTACAAAACCCCCAGCCGTAGCTATACTGATAATACGAGAAAGGTCTTCAGGCTTCTCATGAATAAAAGTAACTGAATCTCTCGTGACTTCTTTTTTCTTAGAAAAGAAAGAAAGATCCTCCTGGATGCGTTTAAACCTCGCCTTGTCTCTAGACGGCTCAAAACCTGCTTTATTTAGCCTACGAGAATCTTTGAGCTCGTTGAATAAATTGTTGAATACGTTAAGCTGAGCGTAGTTGGCAAACCTGTTGAACTCCACATCAGACAAGAACCCGTGATTGTCCTTGTTTGCGAGATCCCTAAGAGTCTGGTAGACCGTTATTACGCTAGCGCCAAATGCTTTTGCCATGAAGCAAATATACAAAAAAGAAAAGCCCCCTATTAAGGAGGCTTCTCAGGGTGAGGATGTAAGGCTGTCTTAGCCTAGCTGACGTTCGATCTCTGCAACAACAGAGACGGCGGCCTCGGTCAGACAGTAACGAACAAAAACATCAACAGGATCTTGTCCCACAGGGACGGAGATAATATACTTACTGGTATCGAACCACTTAATCGCATCGTCGTCAGCTTTAATGATTTGATAGGATACAGCCTGCTTAATTTTAGACTTCATAGCTACCACAGGGTTGTCGAATGACTCCATAAACACCTTCGGGGACGCTTTAGCCTTTAAAAGCAAGTCGTGCTTTACCTCGGCAATAGGGCGGTCGATATCCATGCCGAACGCTAAAGCTACAGCAAGAAGCTCGTCAAGCTCTTTAGATCGAAGCAAAGAGACAGCATCATTAACAAGGAATTCCTTATCGATATCTACCTCTACCTTCTTTACATTGTCTACCAATTCAAAAATAGAACCTCCGTTAGCTTTGTTCTGAGGATGTATAGATAAAAACTCTTTCAAGTTCGGTTGTTCTCTAGGAACAAACAGTCTACCCATACGGAAAATAACTGGAGACTTTACAGACCTTTCAGCTTGTTCATCTTTCCAAATAGAGTTCTCGTTCTCGCAATAACGGATCTCACGAACCATACCTAATTCCTCGTCAAAAACCGTGATGCCGCTCTGCATAAGCATCATAACAGCACCGCTGTTAATGGTTTTAAACTCTACAGTTTCAGTAAGTTTCTCTTGCCGTCTAATCGGCTTCTTCTTAGTCTGTCGCTCCATTACTGGGGCATCTTCTGTCTTTTTAGGCCGTCCAGCTGGGCGCTTAGTTGATTGATTCATAATAAGATTAAATTAAAGTTTCAAAAAAAGGATAAAAAAGCAAGGGCCGAAGCCCCTGCCTAATTACCTGCGTTATCCTTACTTAATAACAACGTGCTGGTTCGCAGCGCGAGTCACCAAGTTGCATTCAGAACGGTAGTTAAACTTAACCGTATCCTTTCCGCTAGTTACGTGTCCGAGAACACCACCACCTTCTACCCAGTGCTCCATCTCACGAGAGTAGTTGCCAGCAGACTTGAAGTTCATCTCCAATGATGGAGACTTCAAACCAGACTTAGCATCAGATACCTGAGACATTGGAATCATTGCACCTTTATGTAGGTTGTTCAAGCCACCCAATGTAGGATCGTTCAACAACTTCCAGTCATGCTTGTGGAAAGTGTAACCTCCACGAGTAAACGACTTAAAGCCCAACTTAACAGCCATGTCAGCATCGTTGTTAAACGCACCGAACTGAGAAGCCAAACCTCCAGTAACAGAAGCACCAAGACCCACAGCCAACATATCATCAATATCCAAAGACGCTTTTCTGTTCAAGTACATAGCGTACTCAGCAGGAGCTCCTTCTTTATCGAGTTCAAGGATGATTGCGTCGATATCAGCCATAGTATCAAAAGAACCTTGTGGTCCACCAGAAACAGTAGCAGTAATACCTCTAGACTCTACAGCCGCAAAGTAACCTTCTGATCCAGCGATAGAAGATGTGCCAAGTTCAACTTTATCCGAAGCAGTACCTACTTTCTCAGAATACAACAACATCATCTCGCGCTGATTCATAAAGCGCTTACGAGTGTCCATTTCGTTCTTCAAGTACCACATATTCTGTCCGTTGACGTTCAACCAGCCAATGTTAGTGGCTTGAGAACCGCTCACTTCGTACATTTCTTTAGTGATGAGGTACGGGTTAGTGTACTTCGCCAATCCAGTAGTGAAGAAAGAGGTAGGTTGCTCCGTTCCTTGAGCATATACGTTACCGATAATAGCAGCAGTTTGGGCGCCACCAGCGACCAAATACACGCTAGTAGTTCCACCGTCTAAAGCAGAAACTTTAATTGAAGTTGTGCTTGTCAACTCTTTAACAACCACTCTCTGTCCGTCATGCAACAACAAGACGTCGTTCAATCGAATAAGACCAGGAGCAGTATTCGTGCAAGTCAATACACCAGGTTCAGCCGACGTCAATGCCGTATAAGCAAGAGTCTTATGCAATCGTCCTTCTTCGTACCATTGAACTTCGTCTGCTTGACCTGCGGTCTTTTTTGCACCAGTTAGATCGAGGAATCCAGTGATACCTTGATCGCCATAAGTAGAAACGTAAAGATCACGAATGTCTGGTTTATTCGGATCGAGTAATTCTCCAAGAGAAATATAGTTCTGAGGAGTAGCTTGTAACCCGCCACCAGTTTCGGTGGGGACAAAAGCATTGCCAATAGTATTAGCCATAGTTTTTTATTTTTTAATAGTTAGATAAATCCGAACCCTCCACTACTTTGCCCAAGTGCTTTTTTTAATTCCTGGGTAAGAGCGTCAGGCCCTTGTGGTGTACTGCCTTGATTCGGAGACTGAGCGGTTACGTTAGCTGCACGATCGACTAAACCTCTTTGACCATCGGACATACCCTGCTTATAAACAGATTTTACGATACTTTCCATATTGTCAATGACGGCTCGGTGAACATTCAACGATTCGTAATCCCAGCTTCCATCCTCACGTACATAAGGATCAAAGAACTCGTCAAGGCGAGCGTTTTTGTCCGCAAGTTGATTCTTGTAATTGTCATCCATTCCGAAAGTAAAGTTCTTTCCATTTCCAAGGTCAAATTCAACCCCTTCCATAGCATTCACTTCGCTTCTCATAGAAGCAATCCAGTTATCATCAATTGGAGATAAAGATGTTTCTTCTTGGCGTTCAGGGGCCTGGTACTGCGAACGCAGACCTTCTATCCCACTTCGAGCGCTAGCCGAGTCCATCTTCATTTGCAGTTGCGAGAGCTTCACCTCCTCCTCTGAGTGTAGATTCGGATCAAGCTTATACTTGCTAGAGATCAATAAGCCAACTTCTTCTTGAGATAGGTTTGGGTAATCAGATGCCATCTGTACCTTAATAGCAGTCATGTCATCCATTTCGGAAGGGTTCATGGACTGGTAAACAAACCAATCTCTAGGGTCACGGCCAGTCTTTTCGACAAAATCCGCGATCACAGAAATTCTTTCATCGAGCTCTCTCTGCTCCTGCTGTTGCGTCTGTAGGTCGTCAAAAGAACGGACATCTCTCCCAAGCCTTTCGCTAAGGAATTCGAATACCGCGCCTTCAATTTCTTCAGGTGCATATTGTTGAGTTTGTGGCTGATCGCCAATCTGCTCAACAGGTGTTTCTTGTGTTTCTTCAACCTGCGAAGGAGCTTCCTGAGTAGGCTGTTCCGTTTGCTGGGGTTGGCTCATCTGAGCTACCTCTTCGTCGCTAATAAAGCTAAATGATGACGTAGACTCCTCTGGTGCAGAAACGGGAGCCTGCTGCTCCATCGCCTCTACGGGTTGTGTATTCTCTTCCATTAAATTAAATTGTTTTGTTGTGTTATCCGAAGTAAACAATCGTCGGTCCGTCAATAGAGGTTACCCTAGTGTATCTTCCGAAAACAGTAACGCCTACAGGAACTGGAACGTTCGTCATGGTCGGGAAATTGCTATTTTCTCCAATTGTGGTAATCCCAGTTACCCCTGTCAAAGGAGTAAAAGCTACAATGGGTTTTCCTGTGGTAACGGTATGGGTCGCCCCCGAAGCTACAACTACACTTCCTAATTGGCCAAAAGCGGCTAGGTTAGCGTCCCCCTGTCTGATAAGATTCGACATAATTCTTTACTTTAAGTGCAAATATATAACTTATTTGTTACCCGTGATTTACGAGCTTGAACTTGGC
>Ga0196887_1000786_pt1 | contig 14406 bp, 21 predicted proteins | sample VirMetDEL_Mar_31_FD_169094 | JGI IMG/M metagenome (GOLD analysis project Ga0196887, IMG submission 169094) | Aqueous microbial communities from the Delaware River and Bay under freshwater to marine salinity gradient to study organic matter... | ecosystem: Environmental > Aquatic > Marine >... | reverse complement strand
GTTTTATATCGTATTGCAGTTCTTGTACCTTGCCATAGAGTTCTGCTCTTGTATAATTGTTCATATTGTAAAGATACAAAAAAATAATTTATGATAATTATAAACAAAAAAGAAGGGCATCATTTCTGACACCCTTCAAACAAAGAACAAAAATTACAAGAAAGAATCAAGTAATACTTTTAAGCCTATCGCTATTTAGCTTTGCTTCATAATCTTTTATCATTTCTTCCAGTTCGTAATTGGTAAACTTAACTGTTTCTTTACTTTTCAAATATAATACTTCTGAAGCATCTTTACCTAAAAAAAGTGAGTATTTATATTGCTCACCCTGTTTAAACATATTGCATCCTATACATTGACTTTTAACATTACGTTCATCCCATCTTGTACTGTAATGTTTTCTACTCATAAAATGTCCAGCTTGTATTTCTTTCCAATGTTTTACTACACCACAAGTTACACAAGTACAGTATCCATTTTTATCAGCACTACTTATTCTTATATATTTACTAAATACTGTATCAAGTTTCTTTACAAGTTTACTTCTTGAAAGTTTTTTAGGCACTTGTTAAATCTTTTTCATTCATATGTGCTTCTAATATATAACCATCTAAAGGACTTATAATAGATATAGCTTTATATATTTTTCTACTAATAGCTTTTACTTTTTTCTTTTCTGTAGTTGTTGAATCAATACCTAACATACAATACATATGAGCATCTTCCATTAGTAGTTCATCTACTTTTCTTTTAATACTCCAAGTTTTATAACCTTGTATTTTTCTAATTTTATCTTCTGTAATCATTATTTATATATATATATATAGTTTTTAATTACTATCCCACTACCCACCAAAGGTACTTGCTTTTTTTTAAAAATGTAAAGTTTTTTGAAAATTAGTTTTGCACATTATCTGCCTTGACCACGATATTTCTTAACGTAGTTTTTAGAAGATTTAAGTTTAGATTGTTTGTTTTTACTATGGATACCCTTACGTTTAACCTTAACTTTTATATAGTTGATAACTATTTGCTTTGCCATTACTGATGTTTTGAATTGCCCATTACTTTCTCGTACGATCTTCCACCAAAATACCCTGCAAAAACTACAAATAACAACTCTTTTACTATTGATAAACCATCTATTTGCATAAACCATCCAATAACAAAAGAAACTGTAAGAAATATTAATGTAAGTGGTCTTACGTTTGATGGTAGCCAACCACTTTTGGCATCAGCTACCCACCTTCTTGTAGTACCATCTATTTCAGCACGTTCTATATCAAGTTTTTTAAGTGCTATTTCTTTGTCTGCATCGCTCATACTTGAGCCACCAATAATAGCCTGTATAACACTACCTACTGCTGTATTACCTGCTACTGCTCCAACAACATCTGGTATCTTGTTAAGTAAGAATTTGCCTACTTGTGTATCTTTAAACTTTTTCTTTTCAGCCAAAGGTTTTTAGTATTAAATATTCTAATATACGGAAAGCAATATAACCAGTTATTAATTGTTCCATAGTGTGCTACCTACCGTGTTAGTATGTCCAAATAACATTTGGTGGTTTAGTTCCCCCCATATCAGTTCCATCTGAATCAACGTGTATAAAGTTTTTGTTGCCATCAATTCCAATTCTGTTAAATCCTGATTTAAGCAAGGCATCAACAATAATGAATCTTGTAGATGAACCGACTGCTGCAATATCTGCTGCTTTTCCAACAAGATGGGAAGAGTTTTTACTTGCTTTATATCCTCTATCCAAAAGATCTTGAAGATAATTTTGAGTACGATAACCTGAAGTAATTTTGAAAGGTATGTTTGCAATTTCTCGTGCCTTTTCTAATTTTAATAAAAAATCTTTGCACATATTAACACCACTACCTTTGTGGTCAGGTGAAGAAAACTCATCTAACGTAAAGTATTTCATTTTTTAATCTTTTCAATTTCTTGCTTTATATCGCTTACTACTTGGTTAAATTTATTTTCTAAAGCGTCAGGTATTCCGTCCTTATCTTTATCTGTAAATATACCGTAAACTGTTAACGCCATCATTAAGGCAGTTAAAAACATTACTATTGAAATTATAATTATAAAAGTTTGCATATTTATTTATTTAAATGGCTACCATCGCAATAGCCTTCTGGGTTATTTGTGCATCCGCACTTACATTTTACTTCTATCATAACTTTCCTTTTGGGGGGTTGTTTTTATTGTCAAAGTCCATAGCTGCTTTTAGGATAATTTTATCCATCATATTATCTTGGTTTTGTAGCATTTCTCTTTGTAGGTTTATTACCATTTCTTCTAACCTATCTTTTGCCTCTACAAGCATTTGTATTTGATGGTCTTTCTTTTCTAATGTAGCTTTTAAGGCATTTACATCATCAGGTCTTGTACCACTTATAGCACTTATAAGAACTGGTATTGAAGCAGCAATAGAACCAATCAACATTAATACAATTTCTTTGTTAGATTCTAAAACAGGAAACTGTACAAAGGTAATAATAATACCGACAATAAATAGAAATACAAAAAGACTACCTGCATAACTTCGTATCTCTTTTGCTACTCCATTTTTAGGTAATGTCATTTCTTTAGTTTTTGTGATATAGATATAACAGTATAACCAATGGCAAGTAAAAGACTTATAGCTTGTAAGAACGGATTTATAGTACTAACTGAAAAAGCTAATGCTATTGCGTTAAAACCATAAATCTTTAAATCTTCCATTATGCTATTGCTAAATAGATGTATGTACTACCGTTTTTATTTATTGATGAACTTGCTGTACTATTACCATCAGCACCTGTACCTGCACTAAATCCATCAGAATCAAATAAAATACCTTGTTGACCAGTTGTGCCTTCCGCATCTGCCAAATCTGCATATAAAGCATAACTTTGTGTACCAGAAACTCTTTGATTATCATATAATTGCCAATCTCCACCTACAGTAGTATTTTTTATTATTACAAAGCGTGGCGTAAATCCAAGTCCTGTTACTAAAGTCCCTGCTGTATAAGAAGTTCCTGTCCAAGTATAACTCCCCACTTTCTGATAACCTGACACGCTGTGAAAACAATAATTTATTAGTTCAGTATTTGCTTGCCAAGCACCATTATAAATTTTAGTTCCATCTGCTGCTAAATAAGCATTGCTTGACATTACAGCATCTAATTCATTTAATTTAATTCTATTCCAATCAGAAGGTGAACTACTTCCTGTAGCTGAACCAAAAGTATCTGGGAAAATAACTTCCCAATAAGATGCTATGTTTAGAGTTTTAACCATAACAAGTTCTGGCGCTTTAGAAAGTCCGTGTCCATAATTAAAATTAATTGTAGAACTTGGAGATTTTGTTTTAACAATACTAAACCCTGCCGCTTGATTTGCACTTACAATACTTGTAATGCTTCCATCTTGGTTTATAGTAGCTAAACTTCTGTCGTGGTCGGCTGCTTTCCAGTTCCAAGCTACATAAGTAGAGCCGCCTTCATTTGCATTGTCGTTTGGATAACTGCCACTTGTTCCTGCTTGTAATGTAAATCCATCTGAGCCAAACGCAGAAATGTAGCCATATTGGTCATAAGAACCTGCAGAAGATGTTTCATTAGAAGCCAACGCTTTTCCTGTTCCTGCACCGTTAACTGTATTTTGTAATAAATGATTCCCAGTTGATGTGCCTCTTTTTTTAATCCAGCTAAAATCTGGCTTAAATCCAACTCCAGTAATAGACCGTGAACTATTTCCATCTCCTGTATATGTTTTAGCTTCAAAACTATCTGCTTCAGTTGCAGGTGTACTATCTGGGGCTTGAGCAAAAGCCATAAAGATAAATGTTACGTTTGAAGTGTTTATATTACCTCTACCACCTGCTCCTGTTGCTCCATTTAATATAAAACCATTTGTAGTAAAATCTATATCTAAAGCTGCTTCAGTTGTTTCTGCTCCACTTGAATTTGCTTTTAATACATCGTGTCTTGGGTTTGTTGTATTTCTTTTATTATCAAATATAATCCACTCCCCATTTGTGCTACCTGTAGATTTTATCATTAAAAAAGCAGGTTCAAAATTTGTAACTATTACATTATTTGGTGCATCCGTTCCAACATAAGAACCAAAACGAGAATAACCCTCTTTTTGTGCAAAAACATAAGCAATGTAGTTAGTATTGTTTTTGTTTGTTCCTGTTGTTGTTCCTAATGTAAAAAGATTAGCTGTAGGCGGAGTATCACTAAATTCTGTTGAAGAATCTTGTCGTGCATCTGTTTCGTTTAATCTTAAATTAAAATCTGCAGGACTGCTTTCATCAACACTTTGATGGTAAACATACCAAGGATTTATTGCACCTGTACACTTTAAAATAATAACTTGAGGAATTGCTCCAAGACCGTGATAAACTTTATGTTGGTCAGTTTCGTTACCTGTATATTTCACAATAGAAAATCCTGCATCAACATTCTTTTTTATTATACTTTGTGAAGTAGCACCATTAGTACCTGCATTGTTAGTTTCTGAAGTAGGAGCGTACCAATTCCAAGAAACCATTGTTCCAGAATTTGTGTCTGCTCTTGAGCCAACAGTAAATCCCCCTGTTCCACTTGAATCAAAAGAAGTTAAACCTTGTGCACGAGTATATTGTTGGTCAGTATCATTAGTGAATATAGCTTTGGTAGCACCTCTTACAGAGTCATATAATTGATGTGAATATCCTGTTCCACCTGGCGTACGATTTTTTATCCAAGTAAAGTCGGGTTGAAACCCTACCGTAATTGATTTAGTTCCACTACTACCATTCCATATAACAGTATTAAAATGTTCACTTGGAGTAACAGCACTTGGACATTGTACCTCTGCATATAAAGTGCCTACTTCTAAAGCTGATACTGCTTTGTTGAATATTCTTATTTGGTCAAGTGAGCCATTAAAAAAATCACTACTTGTGTCATATTTTTTACCTAAAATTAAAGCATTAGAACTATTGCCCATTGATAAACTTGTAGAAGATGTCGCTTGTTGTGAACCATCTACATAAATTTTAAAATTACCTGAAGGGTCATATACACCTACAACGTGATGCCAATTACCATCGTTATAAGCACTTGAAGTATTGATAGAAACGCTTGAACTTGCACTTAAAGTATATGCTTGTAATCCAATTTGCCCTGAACCATCAATGAAAAGTCCATATTCATAAGCACCTGAACCACCTTTTGAAAAAATAAAATCTATTGTGCTTGTTGTCTTTATCCAACAGCTTACACTTAAAGCATTTACAGAAGGCGAAAAAACATTATGGTCACCTAAATTAATAATACTACTACTACCATTAAATTCACCTGCTAATCCGTACTTACCTTCTACGTTAAAATCAACTGAAGTAGGTGTTCCGTTATAAGAACCACTTTCATCAGTAGCGTCACCCATTTTATAATAAGCAATACAAGATGAATCGCCTAATATTTGTAAAGTGTTAGTAGTACAAGATGCACCTGTTGGCACACCTGCTATTAATCTTTTATTTATAGCCATAGTTTATTCTTTTTCTATAACGACAGGGAAAAATTCATAAGTGTATTTTAATAATGCTTCGGCAGTTGTTAAAGCGTTTACTTCAGCTATTAACTCATCTGCTCTACTTAAAAGTTCTAATCTATCGCCTACTATATTACTTGGTATTGTTACATCCCTTTCTGCTTTTCTAATTACATACCAATCTGTAGGTTGCAATCTTCTCCCTGCTTCAGCATTTATGTTTTCTATATAACCTGCTTTTAGCTTGTCTTTATCGTGTATAGGTTTTGTAGTTACATCGTAAGTAGGTTCGCCATCTGCATCTAAAACTGCTTTTCCATCTTTATCAACTATAGGTTCTTTATGCTCGTATGTACCTTCTACATCTTTTTTAACTACTGAATAAGTAAAAATCTTTTTCTTACCATTCCACTTAATTTCTGATAGTCCTTCAGTTACTTTATCGTGTTCTGGTATCACTACATCATAAAAACCAAATACAGTTGCATCTTCAGTTTTTCTAAAGTTTAAATGCAATCCGTTTTTGTCTTTCCATTCTAAAGGAAGCCTTCCGTAAGTTACTATTTGACCGTTATCTAATTTTCTTGCTTTCATAATCTATTGAGGTTGTGATGCTGTATAAGTTGCTATTGAGTAGTGATAAATCTTTGCACCACTTGAATCGTCTGTACAAATTATCTGTATAAGGTTTGTTGAACTACCATCGTAAGTTGTAGAACCTACCTTATTAAATGTTGAACCTGTTTCAGCAAAAGTCAAAGCAAAGTTTCCTGTAATTATTAAATCAATTACTTGACCTTGTACTGCATTGGAAAAAGTTAATGTTGCTGCTCCACTTGCTGTTGCTGTGAAGGTTGTAGCTGCACTAAAGTTTAAAGCAAAAGCTGTTCCACTACCTAAAGCAGAAAGAGCCGTATATCTGTTTTCAAGTTTAGCAAAAGTTACTCCATCATTAGCAATTTTTGCAGTTGTAACATTAGCATCTAATATCTTTGCTGTAATAACTTTATCATTACCTATTGTTAAAGCTGTTGCTCCTGTTACATCACCTGTATGCGTTGCATTTGGACTTGAGTTTGTAACTGTTACATCTCCTGTTGCTTGATTTACTGAAATACCTGTACCTGCTACAATACTTCCTACATCCCCTGCATCATCTGTATACAGTTCTGTAAAGTTGTCGTTTACCTTGTCAAAGGCATCTCTGATAGGATCACCAGTACCATCGTTTGCTGTAGTTCCAATATTAATAACCTGTTTAGCCATTGTTTAAATTTTATATTTGTGTTGCATCTGCTTTATATAATGTTGTATCGGCTAAAAATGGTGTACCAGATATTTGTGTTAAATCTGCTGTTAGTTCAAAAGTACCCCAACACGTTGGTGCTGAAATATCAGGTATACTATTAGTTGAATATGCTGTATCAGAACCAAATCCTGAATCAGTTATCATTTGACAATATATTGAACCCCAATTTATGTTATTAGCCATATATATATAATTACTTTTTTATGTTTTTGTTATACATCCTTTCTAAATAGTTTTTTAACTTAACTATGTTTTGTTGTTTAGGTTTGTATCTTACTTTTATTATAGTACCCATCCAGAAAAATTAGCGTCCTTATCAGGGTATACGTTATCATCATTATTAGTATAGTATTCAGCATATCTTTCTGCTGCATAAAAACTAAAATGTTCTATCATTCTATCGGTATAGTATTGTGCTGTTGTACGTTCTTTTTCTATTAAAAAATCTACTTCTGTTTTAGATACGTTTTCAGCGTTTTCACTACTATGTTTATAAACACCTTTATTAGATACAGTATAAGCAGCAAATGGTAAATACTCAACCATTGCCCAATGTACTAAACAAGGCTTAATATGTGTTTCAACTAACGTTGCATAATGTCCTGCTAAATTACCAGCTATAATATCTGTACTTATTTTATCATATAGCTTTGTACCTATATAATTTTGTATATGTATGTTTTGGGCAATCTTAACGTATTGTATAAACTTGTCTGTATCAACTCCACCTGATACATTAGTGTATTTTACAATATCTTTACGATTAACAAATAATGCTTCAGCCATAACTATCGTGGTGTTGTAAAGTTTTTAGGTTTTATAAACCCTCTATTTTTCATATCTCTTGGTCGTTTTGCAACTTTAGCATCATTAGTTTCAGGTTTAAAACCTTCTTTCTTTGCTTCATTTACACTTATTTCTGCATTTGGGTTAGTTGCATCTGGTTTGACACCTTTAGCCATATACGTTTTACGCATCCAAAAATGCTGACACGATCCACCTCCTTTATAGAGCCAGATGTCGTAAGTCGCAGCACCACCTTTACCCCAACCAGCGTTAACAGGTTGTTTACTCATTTGCATTATATCTTCTTTACGGTATATTTTTCTTGCTGATACCATTTTTCTACAAAACTCCCTGCTATTAGCAGAAACTGTTAATGGTGCATATTGATAACGTACTTTAAACTTCATATCATCTGCTTCACCATCTTGTTCGCTTTTAGCATTTGATCTTGCACTACCTGTAGATGCTAAACCTACCATTTTATCTAATGCTTCTTCTTGGTCGTAATCTACTTTGCGTTCATCTACTAAATCCCAGTTTTCTAAATCTTCATCTTCGCCAAACTCATCAAGCAAATCAAATACTTTATCATCTGTTTCAGCACTTAAATTACTTTGCTTATGTTCTTCGCAAGGCATAAACCATATCTTGCCTTCGTATTCGTGTTCGTGGTAACCTTCGCATCCTATATTTTTAGCACCTTCTATTGCCATTTCTTTTGTTGCGTATGCTAACCTATCATCTATAATAGCAAAGTCTTTATCTACTACTTGGCTTTTTAAGGTTAACTCTTTTTTTACACCTGTTTCTTCTTCACGTGCTTCATCTGTTATTGCATTGTCTGTATCTATAAATGCTAATGGTTGAAGTGTTTTAAAATAAAGTTTTAAACTAATACCGTTAACTGATAATATATCATCTATACAGTCCGTTAATAAGTCTTGATAGGGTTTAATAGTAATATTGTCAAAAAGTAACGCAGCGGTCTTTATTTCATCTGCATTTGATCCTAAACCATTGTTTTCGGTACGTATACCCAATAATAAAGGTGAGGTTACCCTATGTGCTACTATTAACTTATTACTACATTCATTTGATAAATACTCATAGTGTTGAGGTGCATCGTTTAATGGTATATCATCAACTGTTGTTTTACTTTCTGCATTGTTGTTAAATGCAATTACTACTTTTTCACCTCTTGCACCTGTAAGTTTTGACATTACATCATTCTTAACCTGCATTTGCTTTTCACGGTCTGGGATACCGTTGTTAAAGTTTACAACCTTCGTGCCGCTGAAGCCATTCTGTACATCGTTTATTAGGTAATCACTTACTTCGCTTTCTAATTCAGCATATGCTAAACCACCTTGATAATCTACAGGACAATAGTAATCATACCCACTAACGTATTTTTTAACTATTTTTATTTCTGGTTCTTTACCGTTACCAAATCCAAATGCTGCTATGCGTTGAGGTTTATCTTTTGGTTTAATCTTTGTCCAATCAGGTGCATAATAGTATCCTTCTATCTCGCCATCTTCATTACATTTTTCTGCACGTAATGTTTGTCTTGGGAAGTGTTCTGCTTTATATACCTTATCATCTTTGTAAAGTACTTGAAAAGAACCTTCACCTAATAGTTTTAAATCTAATACAACCTTTTTTAAACAAGTGTTGCTTATAATAGATCGCATTGCAGCATACTCGTTTGTTTTAGTGTTGCTATCTAAAGCATCTAACCCTTTACCGTATATCATATTAGATACACCGTTTATAATAGCGTTGTTAGTTGTTGATTCTGTATAAAGTTTTATTAAATAAGAATAGTAATCATTATCCTCACCATAATTTACCCAATCTTTTTGTTTGTCCTCGCTTATTTTAGGGCGGTTGTAAGAAGCTAAATTTACTATGTGTAAGTTATCCATTATATTGTGATAAATTCGTTTGTAGTGCTATTAGAAGTATACTCACCGCTGTTTATTGTGTAAGCTGGTAAATCTGTTTGGTTTGTACAGTATATTTTATCCATAAATACAACTGAACTACCTGAAAGTATTTTAAGTGTGTAATAAATATCCTGTTTTACAGGAAACACCGCATTAAACCTATTGAAATATAAGTTTTGTGATATACTTGTTGTTGCTTGACTGTACACTTCTTTGTTTTGCGTTTCATCTGTTATCTTAACCGTGTAAGATGCGTTTGCAGTAAATTGTCTTGGTATAAAATCAATATTTTGTGCTGAACCACTTTCTTGTAATACTATCATATATATACAATAAAAAAGTATGAAATTTGTTATTATTAAAACAAAAAAAGGGCAGCATATTGCCACCCTTAATTTACCAAATAAAAACCCTATTAAGAATTTGTTCCTAAAGTAATTGTTACAGTCCCATCTAAACCAGCGTAATCTGTTACACTAAATGGGAAGTCTATATCTTTTGTATCAGAATCCATAAAGTTAGCAGGAGCAAGTTCTGAAGCTGCCATCGTTAATGTATATCCAGATAAATCACCCATTGCAGCACCTGTAGAAATTGTTCCACCTGTTACTTCTGCACCGTGTTCCAATCCCATCATAAATACATTACCGTTATAATCTTCTACTGCAACGTGCGGTCTACCATAAGCCAACAGTTTTAACTCTTTATTATCTTCTTTAGTAAGTTTTTTCAAAGTTAAAGTCAAAGTCTGTTCAACAAAAGTTGTACCGTTTTCACGTGAAGAAGTAATAGCTTGTTCAAAGCTACTATTTCCTTTTAATTCGTACTTAAATGCTGTTAAACTACCAGAACTACCTGTCATATTTGTTATTTCATCATTTGTTAAGGTTACCGTACCTAAATCACCAAAATCTACGAAATAAACATTTTTTAATCCCCCTACAACATCTTTGCAAGGCTCTTTTCTACCAAGTGTTAAATCACAAGCCATCTTTATATATTTTTAATAAAAAAAGGTGAGTAGGCACAATTGGCTTACCCACCTAATTTATTGGTTAATTATCTATTAAGAATAAAGTACGATATCACTACCGATGCCATATTGTACACCTGCTGTAAATCTCATTACTACTCTTACATTCTGTGAACCATCAATATCAGCCATATCAATAACTTTTACTTCGTTATGGTCTGCTAAAAGACCTGTTCCAAAGAATAAGTTAGATTTTTCTGCTGCTACCATTGTGTTGTCAGCTAATCCATTTGCTACAGCAATCTTGATACCATCAAAAGATAAAGTACCACCTGTATACCATTGTGTACCATCAGCATTTATACCAGCAGCACCTACGTTAGTTGCAAATCCACCTAATGCTCTTACATATGCTCTTGCTACGTTTTGTGAAACATAGATGTACATATCTTCAGAAGTATAAAGTGAAGAACCGATAGCATCTACTACTGATCCAATTTGTGCTATAACGTTACCAGAAGTAACACCAGCAGCAGCTACATCAGTAACATCAGCATCAGCTAAAAGTAATTCTTTAAAACCACCAAATTGTCCTGCTGTTGCAGCAGCACCATTCCAAATAGATTGTTCTGTACGTTGTGCAACTTTAGAAGCTACGTGTCCAATTAAAAAGTCAGCAAATGAAGGAGGTAAGTTATCAAAAGCACTATATCCCATTTGTACTGCTTCCCAATCGTTATGAAAGTCCGCTTTACATAGTTGTAAATTTACTTGCTGAAAATCAGGTTGTAAAATACGCTCTGTAAGCGTTAAAGTTGAAGTAGGATCAAAATCACAAGATGCATCTTTTACGATGTCATCACTTGCTACTTTTTTCATTACTTCTTTAAATTTAATGTTTGGCTTAATGGTAATTAATCCATTGTCCAAAGTTGAACCACTTAAAAGTGCAGCAGATATATATTGTCCTGCAAATTCACCAGCATAAGTAGTAGTTATAGAATTAGTTGTTGCCATTTTATTTTATTTATAAGTTTATTTATTATGCTTCACTTGCCCATACACCATCACCACCAGTTAAATACCAGTCAGTAAGTGCTACAGCTTTTAGTGTACACCAATCGCCTTTATTTGCAGTTGCTTTTGTGTTAATCCAATCTTTATCATCTACACCACCTGATGATATAGCAGCTACAGTACCGTGAATAGCATCTGTTGCAGCAGGTGAAATAGTAATAATGTTGTTACCATCAGCACCTGTATTACGAAATGTAAATTCCATTCCAATATTTTCAGATGTAATAGCTGGTAAAGACATTACTTTAGCATCTGTTGCTATGTTAAATTCAGTACCTGCTTTGTTTACAGGAATATCTTGAGTAGTAGTCAAAGTTTCTTGCTCTGATCTTGCTCTCAACACATCATTTGAAGTTGTTATTGTTGTTGACATTATTTATTTATTTAAAATTTGATATTTTATTTAAAACTCTATCCAATGTAGTATTCCCTCTTTTTTGTGAATACAAATTTAAGTTAGGTTTGTTTTCTTTTTCTGGGTTATGAGTAACCTTTTGTACTGGTTCGCTTAATTCTTCTTTTTCAGCGTAAACAGTCTTTGTAGTTGTTTCTTCTGATTTAACAGAATTTTCACCTACAGGTTCTTCAGCCATTTCTTCTTCTTTTTTAGGTAAAAGGATAGCTTTAATTTCTTCAACCATTTCTTTTACTTCTTGAAGTTCTTCTTTAGTAGCGTAGTTCATTTCTTCTTTTTCAGCTTCTACTTCTTCTTCTTCAGGTGCTTCTTCAACTGCACCGATAGAAGCAATAATACCTTCTTCTTCTACAACTAAAGTTTCACCATCTATAAGTTTGTACTCGCCTACTGGTAAAGCTACTTTTTCATCTTCGGTAACAATAAACACTTCTGCTCCTGCTTCAAAGTTTTCACTTTCAATAATTGCACCGTTTTCAAGTTCGGCTTGTGCCAACTTTACTTCTACAGGTGCTTCGGATAACTCTACCCCAAGTACCTCTTTTACTTTGTTTAACATATCTGTTGCTTTCATATATATTACAATAAATTAGTAATTAGTTTGTTGTGTTTTTATTTAACAAATCTTTCTAAATCACTATAACGAAAATCATTTGCTACTTTTATTCCACTTTCAAGTTTTTCATATAGTTTATCTAATTCTGAATAGTCTGTAATAGCTTTAGGTGCTACACCTAAATCTTTTGCCGATCTTTCTGCTTTATCAAGAATATTTGCAATTTGCATAGGTAATTTTTGTAATTTATCAATTAACCTATTTATTTTATCTGCTTCAGAATCACCTTTTTTAATAACTTGCATAATATTTTGTATTATTTGCCCATCATTAAATTCTTGTTGTTTTTGAATTTTTTCTAATGTTTTTAATCCTTCTTTACCTTGATTTAACATTTTAAACAAATCGTCTGTTATAGCTAAATCAATTTTTTGTGTTGCTAACTCAACCTTGTTTTCACTTAACTTGGTAAGTATTCTTTTTACATCTGGTTTCATATTATTTTATTTTCTTATCAATACCATTTTTTAATTCTGTTTCCCATCCAAAAGCAGATTGAGCAAATTCATCAAAATATTTTGTTTTAACTTTAACATCCCTATAATTAGGTATTTTATTTGGTTCTATTCCTAATTCATCTGCATAACTTTTAGCTTCTTTTTGTATTTTATATGATTCTTTTACTTTAGAATCTAACTTACTCCCATTTTGTCTTAAAGTTTTTTTAATTGAATCACTTATTTGTTTAAATTTTTGTATTTCTTTAAATGTTACATTAAATTTTTTAATAGTTTGTGATGCGTTGCTAACATCTATAGATATTTTATCCATTAAATCAAACATTTCAGAAAGAATTGTGTCTAACTTAACTTTTACATTCAAATCAACCTTGTGTGTAGAAAACTTTTGTAGTATCTCTTTTGTTTTTGAATCCATATTTATATAATAATATATTTAACTGTTTGTTGTGTTTTTAGTTTGCTGCTTGACACGCTGCACAATCGTTATATAATGTAACAGCACTAAAATGATGTCCGTGTGCGTTTTGGTCTTGGCTTAATACGGTATAACAACCATCGTGGTTATCGTGGTCTGCATTTATATAATAGACATTGCCTACTACTAATTGTGTAGAACCGTAAAAGTGTTTTTTTTGGCTATGTCCACACTTTTGTACCCTATAACCGTATTCTCCTGCACTTGGTGTTTGTATTGTTGCTGTAACATTTCCTACTCCTTGTGCTTGGAAGCTACCATCACAGCATTCTATAGAATATGTATTATCTTTACATAAGCAACCTCTACGACCTGATTGTGGACTTGGTATTCTACTCATTTATTCAGTACTAAATAATTGTTTTAGTTCTTCTATTTTAGCTTTAGCTATTTCTTCTTTACTCATTTTAGATTGTTTTATTGGTACGCAATTTGGTACTTTTTTACCGTTTTTTATTTTAGTGCCTATCATTTCATATCCTGCTTCACAAGGTTCTTTCATTTCATCTTTTACAGGTTCGTTAGGTCTTTCTAATTTGTCAGCAAAGTAACCTTCTATTGAAAACCCTTTTACCTCACCTGCTTTTACTTTTTTCCAAACATCATCATTATTCACTTTCATAGATACCATCCAAGTACCGATAGGCACGTTTAAATCGTACATTCTGCTTTTATCTTGTTCACTTTCTACTATCCAACTTTCTACAGCAGTTAAACCTTTAAGTTCTAATTGGTGTTCTAATGTTGAGTTGTTTTGATTACCTTTTATAAAAAATAATTCACTTGCTTTTCTTACGGTTGCTTGACT
>Ga0196887_1000779_pt1 | contig 14437 bp, 12 predicted proteins | sample VirMetDEL_Mar_31_FD_169094 | JGI IMG/M metagenome (GOLD analysis project Ga0196887, IMG submission 169094) | Aqueous microbial communities from the Delaware River and Bay under freshwater to marine salinity gradient to study organic matter... | ecosystem: Environmental > Aquatic > Marine >... | reverse complement strand
AGCCGAGCACGTATACAAGCAAGCTCCTTATCAGAAGATAGATAAAGAAACATATCAGAAGCTGTCTAAAGAGATGCCTAAGGGGATGCATTGGGATATTGAGGAGTCCAGTGATAATACCGAAGGGTCGCAAACCTTAGCTTGTGTAGCTGGAGTCTGCGAGATATAAACTTAGGGGGCGCAATGCCCCCTTTTGTTTACTACTGTTCTTCTTCTTCTAGCGGCACAGGATTCCCGCCAGCCGCTAACTCTCCCGCCCTAAGTCTGTAGTTTGCCATAAGTCCTGTATTCAAAGCAGCTCTTGGTGTTTGTGCGGCTAATTCAGATAAAGTAGGTTTATAGTTTTCACTTTCTTGTATTATACGCTGGTTGATTCTACGCGCTACTCCTGCCCTTGAACCGTAAATAGGGTCTTTAGGGAAAGCTGGGGGTTCTGCTCCAATAGGGGAGTATTCTCCTACAATTTCTCCTCCCAATCTTTTAGAAGACCCTTGTTTTATCTTTCCCGTCTGTGTATACGAAGGTTTTACGGTATTGAAGGATTCTCCCAATTCGCTTCCAAGCCGCCTTCTAGCAGCAAGCTGAGACTCTTTAGTTTCATAGACATCTTTACCCCTTCCTTTATAGATATTATATTGCATGGGCGGGAAGATAGTTAAAAGGGGTTTTCCGTCTATAGGATCAAAACCCATCATATCGTGCCTATCACTAACAATTACATTTACGTTACCGTTACGATCCATAGTTGTAATACGATTAACCCCGCCAAGCTCTTTAGCGCCTGCTTTGAAAGAGTCTTGTACTGTAAATAACTCTTGTTCGGGATGCCATACTAACTTAGGCTCAGATTTTAGTTTTCTTATGGCGTCTACCGAAGCATTTCTTTGTTTCTGAGTAAGCTTTTCATCAGCGTTTACCCTGCGTATTAGGTCTTTTTCAATATTGGTTAATGTTCTTCCTTCAGCAGCTCTTACTACTTCTTGAGGAGAAGCCGTTTTTAAATCGATACCCGTTTCCTTAAAGTTTGTAAAAAACTGGCTTGTGCCGTCACTTCGTTGCATTCTAGCTTGATCCGTCATGCTGTGTTGCTTATCGGGGTCTTTAACAACAATTGCGGTTTTACTCCTTTGATTGTCTGGAATTTCCCACGTAGTGTAAAGCCTGTTTTGCAAGTAATCTTGGTTTTTTAAAGAAAGTTCTGGGTTTTCTGGGGTTGCTGTAGCCTGTAGTCTAGGCTTATTAAACACAAGGTTGTTAAACTGTTGCGCTGATGGGCCAATTTCAGCCCCTAAGACGTTTAAGTTTTCAAAGTTTTCTCGTAAAAACTCAGAAGGTTCTTCTCCTACTTGTTTCCCGTACAAATAAGCATAAGCTAACGCGCCTTCTGTATAAGACCCAAAGCCTTTATGTTTTGCATCAAAAGCCTCAAGTTCTTTTCGTGCCTCTCCTATACTATATCTATAAGATCCTGCTCCTTTATACTCAGAAGTAGCGTTTTTAAGGTTTTTTTCTAGCTGTAAACGTCTTTTTACAAGAGCTTCTGCTTTTTTAGCTTGCTCTACAGTCCCCTTAGTAAGTCCTGTTTTATTTTGAAAAGCTAAAGCTTTAGGATTAAAAGAACTAAGCAAAGCGTTTTTAGCCCCAGAAGCTCCTGCTAGTGCTAAACCAGCAACCATTTTTAAAGGATCTCCTGAATAAAAACCCTCTACTTGTGTAGGCATATTACGAACAGTACTATTAGCTATTTTACCAACAGGGGATAAAAGTGCTACATTGCTAATAGCCCCTAAATCGGTCATAAGCTCGTCGTTTTCTTTGGCAAACTTTACTACTTTTTTACCTACGTCAGTACTAGCGGCAGACATAATAGCTTCTTGCAGCGGTTTTTCAATGTATTTTTGGTATGCGGCTTCTACACCAAATTCATCAGCCGCTACTAAATCACCTGCAACACCTAAAACATCCCCAAAAAGACCCCCTATTAAACCTACAGTATCTCCTGTAGATCTTAAAACTCTTTGACCTACGTTAATGTCACCTTCCATTAAGGCAGTATTGTTTTCTGTAGTCTTGTTATAAAAATCTTCCCACGTAGCGCCAGCTTCATCAAACCCTTCATTAAACGCAGACAAAAATCTTGATGACCCGCCACCCATAGAAGGTCTGTCTTTTCCCCTAAGATTCATATCATCCATTCCCAAGTTCATCCTGACTGACATTATTTAACCCCCATCCCGTTTTCTTCTGTTTCTTCTCTAGCATCCTGCATGTAAGCAATAACTGCAAGCCTGTCTGCTTTTAGCTGTTTTAACAAAGCACCTTCAGCGGTTTTAATAGCCTTGTTTAAACCTGTTAAAGTAACACCTAATGTTTGTTTAAGTGTTCCAGATCGTTGTGCGGCTCTTAAAGCGTACATGCTTCCCGCTACAGCAGCTCCTCCCGCAAGATAAGGTAGAGCACCACTATAAGCTAAAGCCGTTGTACCTATACCAGCCGTTACCGCTAAACCACCTACAGAGCTAGGAGCATTAAGACCTGTAAACTTTTCTAATCGTGTAATGGCTCTAGCTACTGACGTTAAATCCTCAACATTAGACTTATCAGTTAAAGTATCCAAAGCATTAAACATTAAGTTTTGACGTTTAAGTTGTCTCAATACATCTGTTTCAGGGACTGCTTCAGCCACAGAAGCATTTAGTTTATTTCTGATAATACGCATAGCCTGTGACTTAGCATTTTCAAAGTCAGCGTCAAAGACAGCAGGAGAGTTTGCTTTTAACACACGATCTAGTTCTCTCCTAGCGTTTAAAAGACCTAAAGCAGTGCCGTCACTATCAAGAACTAACTTATTAGCTAAATTCTGCATTCTTTTAGCATGGGCCACTACAGCTTTGTTTCCAAAGAAAGACGGAGATTTAAAGAGATTGTTTAAGTCTTGATCTAATTCTTGTTGTATAAGCTGTGCATCTACCTTTGGATTACCTTTGGCTGCTATACGAGCGTTAAGTCTGTCAGTTGCTTTACCAATCTCATCCTGAACAACATTCATATTATAAGTAGCAGACCTATTAGGTTTAATGTCAGGAAGACCTGTGACTACGTTTATAACTTGCTGCTCTTGTTCCGTGGGGTTGTACGTTTTAGTACGCAATGGCCCTTCTTCAGTAACTCTTCCAGAACCTTTACCCATGTTTCTAGGTTGTAAAAGGTCTGTAACAGCTTCTTGTTTATTGGTAAACTTTTTCTTGTCTCCAGCAATAACCAATTTACGTCCAGAATCTTCCCAGCCATCAGTTAAGAAATTTGCCCTACTAGCGGGAGCTATAATACTGGCAACGTCAATAGTAGACTCTAACACTCTAGCCTTTCTTTGGTTTTCTTCCGAAGAGTTTTTCCAGTTGCTGTAGTCCGCTAAAGATTCTTTAGCCATGTTAAGCACAGGGCCTACCCAGTCGTTATTCATTATAAAATCACCAGCAGCGCCAAAGGCTTCTACAGCCCCATTGACAAAGGGTTCTTCTATAAAATCAGGAGTTACTGCGGATAAACCAGCTTTACCTATGCCAAGTAAAGCTTCCCCAGCGGCGGGTAAGACACCCTCAGTAACGCCTAAAACAGCCGCAGTAGCTGCTGGGCTTTGGTACTCTGAAAACTGTAGCTTATCTTGCTGGTAGTCTTCCATAGCACCGCTAACACCTGAAGCAAGTGTCCTACCTGCTCCAGAAATGTCTTCAACAAGCCCAGAACCTATTTCAGCAAAGGTAGGAGCCTGATAACCCGTAGGCTCTGCGGGAGCATATCCAGCAAAGATTTCCTCAAGCTCTTCTTCCGTAGGAGGGGAGTCTCCTTCAAGTGTTAAAGTTTTGTTTGTGTTTGGATCAGTAACCGTATATGTTGGCATTAGCCCTTACCCCTCTTTAACAGTAAATCTTCCAACTTGAGTACCTGCTGGTTTAGCGGAAGGAGGTCTACCTTCACTTGACAAAGTAATTAACTCTAAATAATCAGGTCTAGTAAGGCTTTTATCTTTACTTAAAATATTAATAGCTTTATCTTTCTGGTTAATGACAAACTGTTGAGCAGCCATAAACTCTTCAATAACGCCCCTGATAGTTTCCCTGTCAAGAGACTTATCTCCAGCTACTGCCTGTAAAGCTAACTCAGCATCTTTGTCCGACAAACCTGTACCAGAACCAAGAGCTTTAATAAACGTAGCCATCTCTTTAATTCTGCTAATTACGAAAGTTTCAGTAGCCTGTATATTTTCAGTATCGTAGTCTTGACCCGTAGCTGTTGAAATAAAAGCTCCAACCCTGTCTAATCCTAATTTAGCGCCAGCTCCTAAACCTAAGTAAGCTTCGTCTATATTATCCAAAGCTATTTGATTAGTAATTAAACCTTTTTGAGCATCAGCGGCTTGTTCATTAAGTTGTTCAAAACTAGACATACCCATTTCTACTAGTTTAGCATTGACCTCTTTGTTCATTGCAAAGTTTTCATTAACAGTTACTTTAGGTGCTGGAAGCAACCCTAACTCGCTGGCATTAACCCATTGTTTTGCTTCGGGGTCAATACCGTATTGGGGATTCTCAACTTGACCTGAAAAGTCATTAACTCTATAAGCTACAGTTGTACCGTCTGTTGTTTTAAAGAACTCATTCTTAGCTTTACTTTTTTCAGTTTTACCTGAAATAAGCTCTTTAAAACTGTCTGGGGACATGCCCCTAATAGTAGCATCGTCCCACTGCTCTGGGGGTAAACCTGCCTGTGTGTAGCGTATCTTACGCCCAGCAAGGCTATTAACTTTTTCTATTTGATTAGTCTTAACTTCTCTCAAGTCTTTAACAGTTTCTTGTAGAATTTTATCATCAATGTTTATGCCAGCCCCTGCTAACATCTGAGCTATGTCAGGACGATTAGCTTCGTTGGCTTGTGCTATTAGTGTTTGAATAAAAACTTCTTTTTGCTGTGTTTGCTGTAGAGCTGCTGCTTGCGCTGCTTGTTTTTGTTGTTCGGCTTGTATAATCTCCTGAGCTTTTAAAACCATTGCTTGTTGTGTGGCAGGATCTTGTATGTACTGCGCCCTAGCAAGCATTGCCTTAGCTATACCCATTGGTTTAGACATATCTATGCCCTCAACGGCTGCATCAGCACGTTCTTGACCCGTCTGCATATAGCTTGTGTCTACCCCTAAGTTGCCAAACAAACTACCCACACGACGAGCTAAGGGATCTGTGGTTCCCATTTGCTTGTACGGAGAAGCTTGAGCTAACTGACGAGCAGGAGATGCAGGATCTTGCTTGCCAAAGTCTCTAATGCTTTGAAATAAACTTTCTGATAATTTAGCCATTTTAAACTCCAAACCGTCCTAAGAAATCTTCAACCCAATCCCCACCTTCACCTTCACCGCCTAGTTTACTTAATAGACTACTAAACAAACCACCGCCGCCTACGCCTCCACCTATAATATTACCAGCAGAACCCAAAGCTTGTCTAAAAATATCACCCCTAAGCTTCTGAGCTTCTAAGTTAGCACTTAAACCCGACATCTTAGACTCTGCTCTTTCCATTGCAGCTTGTCTACGTGCTGTGTCAGCAAGAGAAGCTATATTAGAACCCACTTGCAATTGGTTTAGAAGCTGAGATTCTGGAGCATAACCAGCGGACATCATGCCTGCTAAGTTCTGTAAGTCCATACCCTGTATCTGTCTAGGGGTCATTCTAGCTTGCGTACCCATCCCAAACATACCTGAAGTTAACCCCTGTAAACCAGCGGCTCTCTGTAGTGCTTGCTGTTGTTCAGCACCTGACTGTTGCATAGCCATAAGGGACGCTTGGTTCTGAGCCTCTGACTGAGCCTTAGCCATTGCTAACTGCTCTGGAGTACCACCAAACTGCTCTGTGCGCGTACCTAAGCGCCCCTGAGCGGCCAAGCGATTCTCTAAGGCTAAACGCTGTCTTTCTTCCTCAGGGGACTGTAAGGCTCTTAGCTGCCCGTAGACTTGCTCTTCCCGAGCACCTCTGTCCATAGAACCAGCGTCTAATGCAGCTTGCTGTGCTTGAGACATTAAGCCGCTAACACCACCGTAGGCTTGATTAGCTAATTGCTCGTAGATAGGGTCATAAGCTGCTGTGGCTTGTCCCGCTAAACCCCCAGCACCACCAAACAATGTGTTTTGAAGAGCTTGTTGCTCAGGAGACAGATTCATTTTAAACCCGCCGTCAGCACCAGCAGTTGTACTACCTACTCCTGAAGTAACAGTAAAGGGTTTAAACTGCATGGCATCATAGGCTTCAGTGCCAATCTCGCCAGCTCTTGTTTCCGCGCCTGTACCAAACTCTTTAATAGAGTCCATCATTTTAGTAGCGGATGCTACATCAAAGCCTAACCCTAATAAATCATCAATAAGAGCCATTAGTATGTACCTCCAGTAATCGTACCAGCAGTCAACGTACCACTTACATTAAGAATTGGTATCGTAACTGTTCCTGTAAATGTTGGACTTTCTGAGTTAGCCTTTGAGGCCACTGCCGTAACCAGCGCATCAAACTCAGTGTCAAAGTCAGAACCCTTGATAATCTTCGCAGGGTTGCCCGTAGGAAGAGTATCTTTGGCTGTAAAGTTTGTAGTCTTTGTGTAATTGCTCATTAGATCATCCTACCTATTAAAGCTTGAATATTAAGTTCTTGCAAAGATAACGCGTTTTGATTAATAGTAGCGTCCATACCTATGGTTACTACCGTTCCTGAACCTGTTGTTTTAGTCTTTGGCCTGTCCACAATAATTGAAGCACTGTACTCTGAAGTAGACACATTATATTCACTTTCGTTATAGTACGCAGTCTTACTACCAGAGTTAATCTCAACAATCTGTTTAGTGTAGGCTTGACTATAATCATAGCCCCAGTTCACAACTGCCTGTGCTCCCTGACCACCAATAAACGTAATGATAATTTCTTTGAGTATTTTAAGACGAGAGCTGTCCCCAAATGAAAGTGGGTTACTAAAGTAACTCATGTCGTAGGACAAGCCATAATCCTGATAGTTACTGTAAGTGGCAATACCGTTAGTATTACCTACGTACAACAAGCCGTCCTGAGTCCTCTCAAGTGCTCTTAGGGTTGTGTCTGACCACGTAGTGACCCTATGCGCCCCGTCCTCCAGAGCAGTCCTCATATCAAAGCAGTAGACGTACTTAGAGTCACTAAAGGACAGTAAGTAGAATGCTTCCTCTGGGCTGTATATGGAGCGTAAGGGACTGTTAACTTGCTGTACATTAATAGCTAACAAATCATTACGAACATTCTTACTAATGTCCCTAACGGGCATTGACTTTTCTTGAATAGTTCTACCAAAGCTGCGTAAGCCTTCACTGGACATAAAGATTAAGTCAGTACCTGTGGACTGTACAGTGTCTCTATCAATACAACCTACATTTGCAATTGTATCCACTAAAGACATCGTGGAAGGATCAATAGCCCCTTGATAGACAACAATGGAGTTTTTACCAAAGATAATCAAGAAACCGTTGTGAGCTGCTAAGGCAACAATCTCATCCATCCCGTTAGGCCATACCTTAGAGATGTTAATGGAGCCTGTGGAGCCTCCAGACCAGCCTGAGCCGTTTAGTAAGTCAGACCAGTAAATTGTAGACTTATCCGCTGAGAAATCAGCTACCCAGAGTCTGCCAAAGGCTGCTAATACTTCGTTGCCTTCTGGTGGAGTACCTGTAGCATGAGCGTGTGAAGACATTGTTTCTACAACGCCAGCATGAGCAGAGTACATCAAAGGCTCATACCCAAGTTGAAACATATACAGATGGTCGTTAAAGTTTACCATCTTCCAGTTATTAGTTGTAATTGTGTAAGCTGCTGGGGTTGCGTCAGTAAGGGTAGTAGTGCCTGTGAATATCTTATTGTTACCCGCTGAAAGAATAACGTTAGCACCTGTGGGGTTAATGTACTCTTTAATAACTTCAATACCGTTACTGCCGTCTATAGGAGTTGTGCTAGTGGTGACAGCAGTAAAGCCTTTACGAGAGCCTATACGCCCGTACTGGTCAATAATACAGTTATCCGCAATGGACGCATAGGAAGCATCCAAACTAAGCGGAGAGTCCTGTGTGTTTAAACCTCTAAACGCAGGGGCTGCAATCGTTATGTTCTGTCTGTCTTGAGCCATTGCTTAGACCGCCCTGTAGATAGTTTCTTCTGGGTGCTTGTATGCGTCCAAAGCAATTGCATCAGACATATAGTTCTGAGCAAATGCTAACATTTCTCCTGCGGATCTACCGCCAGTTTCCCCACGCTCTCTAGAAGCCAAAGCCAGTGCTAAGTGCAGTACAGGCATGTGTGGGATTTGAAGCTTGTCAGTGTCATTAACTAAGTCAGGGTTACGTTGGACACAGTTTACTCGGATAGTATAAACAGCGTTAGGAATAGGATAAAGATCAACCTGAGTGTCTCCGTTAGTGTCCACACCATTAAAGTTGTAGAACGTAGGGCTTGACTTAGGAGGTGTTTCGTTTAAGAAGGCATTGTCCATCCAATGCGTGTCTTTGTAAGTCATAAACCAGTTGGACGTATCATTGATAACGTCAATAATCTTAATCCTATTACCACTACCTACAAGTACGTAGTTAAAGATGTCTTCCGTTGTGGATATGGTAAGGGTAGTACGTAACGCAGACCAATCCCAAGCGTCCTCAACAGTTCTTTTAGCGTCATTAATAAGATCACCGATAAGAGCTGAATAAGGGTTTTGATTAACGGAGCCTACTTGATCTTCTCTGAGCCTTCTTAGGACTCCGTTTACTAATTCTAAATATGTCATTTCAAATTCCTAAGAGGATTGTAGTCTATAAAATCAAATAAAGTTGGAGTTAGAAGTTGTGTGTTGTACTCTAAAGGCTTAAAGCTAGATTGGAAAATATCAGTAGGAGAACTTCCTCCCCCACCAAACATACCTGTACCGCCTAAGCCACTACCGCTACCATCGCCATCGCCAGAACCGTCCCCGTCACCATCGCCATCCCCATCACCTTCTCCAGTACCTGTACCTGTCCCAGTGCCGTCACCGTCTCCAGACCCATCTCCGTCTCCAGAGCCACCGCCGTCTCCTGTGCCAGTATCAGTGCCATCGCCAGCTTCTCCACCGTCACCAGTGTCTACACCGTCTCCGTCTACAGCACCTCCAGAAGCAGTTTCCCCGCCGCTTACTGCTGGGTTTGTAGGGTCAGGATCGTTTTGATCTATACTGCCATCATTATCATCATCAATGTCTTGATTGTCATCAATACCGTCACCATCGGAATCTGTGGTTGATTGATTAGGGTCTACTACTTCTGTAGTATCTGTAGTATCTGTAGTATCTGTAGTATCTGTAGTACTGGTTGAAGCACTGCCTGTAGTGTCTATATCGGCAGGAGCTGTAGAGTTGTCGTTAGTTACTTCCTCAATAAGAACTTCTAAAATATCAGTAGCAGCACTTCCTGAGGTTAAAACAGCATCAACTACTGAAAGATTGTTTTCTGGTTCTTCTGCTGCCTTAGCCTCAATCTGTTCTTGAGTCTCCGAAGTAGTAGTATTTCCAGTACCTACAGAACTCTGGACTATATCAGCTCTGTCTCCTTCTTTAAAAATTTCTGCTTTATTAGGATCATAATTAGGATCGTTAAAAACGGGCTGTTCTGGAGTTTCGTCAATAACTTCACCAGTTGGTGTTTTTAAGAACTCTTCAAGCTCTTCCGCAGTCATTTCTTCAAAATTAGGAGGTAAGTTTTCAGAATCTCCTATATACCTTTTAGCTTCTTCAAGGTACTTTGCTTGTAAGTCAGGGTCAGGCTCACCCGCTGCTAACTCTGCAAGCTGTACAGCCAAAGTACCACCATAATCTTCCGCTACTAAAACTTCTCGTAAAACTTGTTCTTCGTCGGTAGGTATAATCCACACGCCTCCCCCTTGATAAACCCAAGGGCCGTTGTCAGCTATAACTGGGTTTCTAGTATAGGGAACACCATCGTTTGAACCGACTATAACTCCACTTTCAGACTCAACCGATTCAGTTCCTGATCCAGAAGCGTCAGTGCTTTGGGCGTCACCAGTGCTTCCTTCACTGGAACCTGAAGTACCTCCAGCAGCCTCAGAACCTCCAGCAGCCTCAGAACCTCCAGCAGCCTCAGAACCTCCAGCAGTAGCAGGAGTGCCAGCCCCAGCGGTACTAGCGCCTCCGCTTTCAGCGCCACCCCCGCCACCGTCAGGCGCTGATTCATCAGTAGCTTGGGTTTCTGTTTGTGGTGGTGGAATGTAAGGTTTTACTTCTACAGAATCATCAACTTCACCAAGCTCTGTGGGTATTTCGTCTACTACTACTTCGTCAACTACAGTTTCTGAAGTAGGTAAAGGAGTAGTAGTAAAGCCTTCGTCACCTATGGTTTCTTCAACGATTGAAGTTCCCATTAAGTCTGAATCTGCGTCTAAAGATACTTCTTCTTCTGTTATTACGTTTTCTGGAGGAGTCGCTTCGTCTTTCTGTTCTTCTTTAATTGCTTCTACAATGTCTAAACCAGCTTGAACGCCGTCTTCCAAAACAGTATTAAGAGCGTCTTCATTAGTAATAATAGCTTCAGGATCTTCTGAATTAACTACTGACTCATTCTGCACAAAGTCATTTAACTTTATAATGTCGGTTATTGCATTTCCAGCTTCAGAAAAGTTATAAATCATACCGCCGTTAGGAGAAGCTACGCCCCCTAAAGGATCAGTAATAGCTTTTACTATGCTAGAAGGCAGGTTAGCTAAACCAGAAGCCATGCTGGCTAAGTTTGCTAAACCCCCTTGAATCCCTGCGGATAGTGACGCAACAGCTCCAGCTCCGTTTGCAAGACTGCCAAGAAAAGCACCAACGCCTCCAGTAACAATAGTAGATAGTAAAAACTTAGCGCCCATCTCTAAAAATTCATTAGGGCCTATGCTGGAAGGTTCTCTTACTTGCTTGTAACCGCCTAAAGGTACATCATCAAACTGACCATAATTTAATTCATAGTAAGCACCATCAGGAGAATCAACGCCCAAAGGTACATCAGCTTCTTTTGCAGCGGCAATTATAGCATCATTATAAGACTGCATGGACAATCTTTCAGGAGTTTCTACAACTGCTCTGTCAGAAGGGCCTCCAGCGCCTCCTCCTAAGCCACCACCTAAACCACCCCCAGCACCTGTACCACCCTGTGTAGGATTAGTATTTAGACCACCTAAGTCCACACCCTGAGAAGTGTTAAAGTTGTCCCACTCTTGACGTAAGTAAGCCCCGAAGTCACCACCGTATTCACCTATGGTGTCTGAGTAACTCTTTACTTGTTCTAAGCCACTTAAGGCTGTATTAGAACCCCAGTTGTCGGCTACTAAACTAGCATCATAAGTACCGTCTATTAAACCGTTTAAGGTACTTCTGGAAGTCCTGCTGTTGTCTGAGACTTCTTCCCACTCATTAATAAACCTATCTGTATTAGCTTGTTGTGTAGCATTACGGTCGCCCTGTACACCAAAGAAAGCCTTAGGGTCTGCTACGTCCCACCAACCTTTAGGTGCATTGCCCACAGATCCTATTGGGTCTACAACTCTTGTACTTTCCGTAGAAGAACCTGTAGTAAGTGTTGCTAACGGTGCAGCTTCAGTAAGGACTTGTTGAGTTCCAGAGTTACCCACAGAGCCTATTGGGTCACTAATTCTTCTACGCTCCATAGAACCTGTAGTAAGCGGTGTTAATGCGGGGGCTTCATACGCTACAGGTTTTATATCAGAGTCTAAGCTTCCGAGCATACCGTCTTCAGCTTCAATAGTTCTTTTTTGTGCAACAGGCTCTGCTTTAGGCACATACCTATCTTGATAGTAGTTGTACAAATCAGGAGTTCTATACCTCATCTGATACTTCTTGTAGGCAGGTAGGCTATTCCACTGTTGCTTAGTAAGTACTTTATAAGCCATTAGCTGTTCCGATTATTCCAGAGGTCAAACAAAGTTTTAAGTTTTTCTTCCACTACGTCCATACGGGACATTAGCCTGCCCAACGTGAGGACAAGCACAATGAAGCCCACAAAGATGGGCCAGATTGATCCAATAAGATCAATGTACTCCACATTAAGAGTCCTTATTTTTATGGATTAAGTTTTGTATTGTCTCCGTCTCAAGGATCCTGATGACAGTCCATATAATGCTCAAAGCAGCAGCCACAGCAGGTATCCAGCCCATTAGGGTGGACACTGTCGTAGTTACCGCCAGTGCGTCCACTGCGACTTTTGCTTCTTCCTGCATTTATCGTTTAGCCTTACCGATAACCAATGCGCCAATCTCTAAGAACTTGTAGAGCTTACCGATGAGTTTGTCGTCTTTAGGAGTAGGAGTGAGTGCCGTAATGGCGCTACAGGCCGTTACAAGGGCTGTGAGGGCGTTTAAGTAGTCTAGTAGTAGCATTACCACGGTACTCCTGATGCTTGCGTTGGGTTCTTCTGTGCTTCAATGTTAGCAGCCAGTGATGCCTCAATAGCGTCCTTGTCCACACCTGAGTCAAAACACCAGTCTAAAGCTACTTCTTCTGTGATACTGTCGTAAGCCACCCAATCGGAGCTGGATGGATCTGGTGTAAAGCCAGCAGTGCCGTAGTTAGAAGCTGAGTAGGTCACAGCGTCATCGCCAGTTCCTACGGTCTCTGATGCGTTAGCTCGCCAGTGACATACGACTACGCCACCGTCTTCAAGCGTTCTTTCCATTTGGCTAATTTGCCATACTGTTGCCATGTTGTTTCTCCTTAAGATTCTAGTGCCGCGATACGGGCTTCAAGTTCTTGTATTGTTGCCACCAAAAGCGGCACAAGTTTGCTTTGGTCGATGCCTTGATAGTCTGGAACAGAACGTGTCCCCATAACTGCTTCAGTTACAACATTGCCGTCATCATCTAGCACTGCGGGAGTAACTTCATACTCCTCATCACGCATAGCGTCTTTAGTTCCGCTAATTGCTTCAGGTACGATGTCTTGCACTTCATGAGCTAAGAATCCATCCACAGTTGTGTCAGCGTCTGCAATGAAGTTAAAGCGTGAAGGATTAAGCTGCTTGAGTCTTTCTGTAGCGCCTGTCATAGCTACTACGTTTTCTTTAAGGCGGTAGTCTGACGAGGTGTTGTAAGCTGTTGCAGAGCCATTAGTTGAAATTGAACCAACTGCTCCGTTTGCGTTGTAGAAATATTGATGGTTGTGTAATGTTGTTCCTGTGTGACTGTTAAGAATTTGTCCGTCTGCTGATCTAATTTCTATACCATTACTAGCACCTACATTTGACCATGAGGCAAATTTAGCTGTGCCGCCTACATTCGCAACGCCTGATAGGTAGAGGTCTTTGAAGCGTGCGTTAGAGTCTCCTAAATTTACTACGGCATCACGGTTCGCACCTGCGGAAGTTGCTGGAACAATTTTGTTAGTGACACCAATCATTCTTAGATTGACATCACCGTTACCGATATAAATTGAGTTGCCGTCTAAAGTACCAATAGCACCTACGGATGTGCCGTCTTTTAACAGATTAACCAAAGACCCGTCATTAGTTTTTCGGTTGACTACCAATGGAGTTTCTGAAGTAGATGTAGCAACTACCGCATGGTTTGATGATCCATTTCGCAGTTCTGCACCTGTGTTAGCAGTTCCACTAGCAGTTTTACCCACCAGCAAGTTCCCACTGGCATCGATGCGCATGCGTTCGTTTGTGTGACCATTAGTGTAGAAACGAATGGGCGCACTAGCACGAGTTATAATTGACAATCCGCCTGCTGCGGAAGACCCAGATCCTATATGAGCGCCGTCTTGAACAAATCCACCTGCGGTTGTGAAATTTGTACCAGTTGCCCCTGCAAATAACCCTGAGCTTGTTGCGCCATTTGATACATATAGAGTTGCTTCAGCACTCGTTCCTGTATTAGCATTGTAAATATGATGGTGGAGGTCGCCATTTACTGAGGTAGCTTGCTGGACGTTCCCGCTGGAATCGATGCGCATGCGTTCTGAGCCAAAAACTTTAAAAGCTAATGCTCCGTTACTCCCGCCTGAGCCACTAATTACACTATCATTACCGTTAGTTCCAAGCCTAAGTTGAGTGTTATTAGCGGTTGCAGTACTGGTTATTGTAGCAACAGAATCTGAATCTGCACTTACGTCTACAGCAATCCCACCCGCCGTGACGCTGCCCGTGACATCCACATTGCCACTGGGGTTTAACCCTAGTTCAAGAACAGTACCACCTGAGTCTTCAGTGTACAAACGTCCGTTAGTTAAGTCTACGGCAAGCTCTCCAGCTACCAAATCGGAGGCTGTGGGAGCACCTGAGCCGCTTTTAGTTACAATTGTTGTAGCCATTGTTTAATTCCCTTGTTAGTAAGTGCCGCCTGAGAGC
>Ga0196887_1000778_pt1 | contig 14444 bp, 30 predicted proteins | sample VirMetDEL_Mar_31_FD_169094 | JGI IMG/M metagenome (GOLD analysis project Ga0196887, IMG submission 169094) | Aqueous microbial communities from the Delaware River and Bay under freshwater to marine salinity gradient to study organic matter... | ecosystem: Environmental > Aquatic > Marine >... | reverse complement strand
TTCTTAGTAACCTTCGCAGGATCTATAACACCCATCTTATACATGTCCCCATATACCTTATTCTTCACATCGTACCCGTAATTCTTAGGTACATCTGCGCATGAGCATACTTTATCTCTTATTTCTTCAACATCTTCACCTGCATTTTTAAGAATCTGCTCAATTGGAGCTATAAGCGCCCCATATAACACATCACTCGCGTGTCCGTGACCCAAATCTTCCGCACATCTAAGCAGTGCTATACCACCTCCTGGTAATATCCCCTCCTCAATGGCAGAACGTACAGCACACACAGCGTCTTCTACCCTGTCATACTTCTCTTTCTGCTGAATATCAGAGTTCGCACCAACATATATCACCCCAACCTTACCAGTTAGCATCGAAATACGCTCATCTATGAAATCTCTATCATTTTTATTGGTATTATGCTCCTTCTGAACCTTCAACTCCTCTATCCTAGTCTGAATGTCCTCAGTTCTCTCACCCTCTTTGATGATAATAGTCTCGTTTTTCCCAACCACAATCTTATCCGCATGGCCTAAGTCCTCCATAGACAACATACCAATGTTATCCCCTTGTGACTCACTGAAGTATTTCGCACCTACAGCCAGTGCAATATCACTCATAAGCTCATTGGTCTTATATCCAAACGATGGTGGTATAATATTACAAAGCTTCAAGCTGTTCTGTATTACATTCGCAGCCAAAGTATTAGTCACGTTTGATGCGCAATTCCCAATAATTAAAAGCTTCTTGTTCTGGTTTATAATAGGCTTCAGCACATTCTCAATCTGCAATATGTTCGTTATCTCCATATCAGTCATCAATATGTGAACATCATCCAAGATACACTCATCATTACGCTGATTGTTTATAAACAACTTCGATGAATACCCCCTGTCAATCTTAATACCCTTCGTAATGACAATATACGTGTCCTCAGTCTTACTATTCTCAACAGTAAGCTTACCATCTTTACCCAAATCACCATAAGCATCGGCAATCATCTTACCCAAATCCTTATCATTGTTCGTAGATATAGTAGCAACATCACGCAAAGTATTCCCCGACACCTTCTTAGAAGACTTGTCCAAGCTTTTAATAACATCATCTGAAATCCTACTGATGTCACGAGCAAGTTGACTCGTATTTATATTCGGCTCACGATCTATCAGTCGCATACCTTCTTTTATAATAGCCTCAGTTAAAACTATCGCTGTTGTCGTTCCATCACCAGCTGAAGTAGCAGTCCTATCAGAAGCCTCCTTCATCATCTTTACCGCTAAATTCTCTACAGGATCTTCGAACTCTATCTCCTTGGCAACAGTTACACCATCCTTGGTGATAATCATTCCCCTAGTGTGATTCATAGACTCCATCATCACAGTATTACCTAATGGCCCTAATGTGCTTTTTACAGTCTTGGACATCTTAGTAATGCCCTCTAATAATTTTTCTCTCCCCTGCTTGTCAAAATGTAATTCCTTTGGATTCATATTATAGTATTTAATTAAATTATTCTACAAATATAAGCTTTTTTATAGAACCATAAAGCATGACGACTATGCTCACTTTTCGTCTCTATACTCTATATATAGTTTATATATATATATATTTTTTATTCCCCTGTAAAAAAGGAAAAAAGAAAGCATTTATAACATATTCTTTATTCATAGTACTTAAGAAAGGAAAAGTAAGCATAAACTAAGCATAAACTAAGCATAGATTTCAAAAGTCAGCATAAAAAAAGAGGTAAATACATAAAGTACCTACCTCTTGGAAAACAAAATTAACTCTGGGAAGAAAGTTAACGCTTGAAAAATTTTCTCATTTCTTCTCTGCTCTCTGCTAATTCAATTCCATCAGCAATGTCTTGAACAACATTTCTCTGATTATTATTCTTACGCATTCTCGCAAATTTAGAAATACCTGTCTCATAATAGTTTCCCCTAGAAAGCATCTCGCCCCTTTTTCTACTATTCAAATGCTCTTGCATTATTGACCCTTTACTATCCATAACTTTAAATTTAGATTACGAAGATACGAAAAAAAAATTATCAGATACTTAGAGGGTTTGGGTAATAATATAATATACGCGCGCTGACTCCAATCTGAAGTCGCTTTTAAAATCGCTAGGGGGGTGCAATTTTTTTGCGTTTTTGTTCAAATGTTTTAGGTTTTTGTATGGCAGTAGGTACCCGCTTGTAAACGTTTGTAGTCGTTTGTTGTCGCTTAAAATCCAATGCTCACATTGTTGTTGTTCTTTTTTTCTTTGTCTCTTGTGATAAGCAAAGGGATAAAACACCCCCTAAAAAATCCTAATAATTAACATTTTTGATACTTATAACTTTAAACAAACAACTACAAAAACACATAAAATGTAGATATATTATAAATTAATACAAAAAAACTTTGCTTTTTAAACTATTGATAATCAATAACTTATAAATTATTTTACTTTTATTTCAAAAATAAATGTGTTTTATCTTTTTTTATCTAATAAGTGTTTTTATCTTTGCTTAAAGTTGTGCGATAACGTGCAACATAATCAAGCCCTATATATAGGCATTAAATTTATTTATTATGAAACAAGTACAAAACGCAGTAAAGACAAGTAAAAAAGTAGCAACTAAAAAAGTAGCTAAAGTATTAACACAAAAACAAGAGGCAAATATTGTTTTAAATAAAATAATATCTTTAGGAAACAACCCTACTGAAAAACAACAAAAAAACCTAATTAAGGATTTGAAGTTAAACAATCAACTTGAAATTGCTAAAAATTTAAGTGAGTTTGCAACAATGAAAATCAAAGAAAATAAAAAAGTATTAACACAAAAACAAAAAGACGCTATTGCCAAAAAACGTGCATTAAACCCACAATTTGCAACATTGCAAAGTGCAAAACGTAAAATTGAAAATTTAGAGTACAAAAAAGACTTGAAAAAAATATTAATTGAAGTAAAAAGAACAACTACTTTGAACAATGTTGAAACGAAAAGCCTAGAAAATTTAGTGCTACACAATCAGTGTAAAGTAGCTATTAATTACCTACTAAAAAATGAGGCAAAATATCTGCCACTATTAAAGCAAGTTGTAAGAACATCAAAAAGTGGTTTATATAGTCCGTACTTTGCCGAGCAAACAATTCAAAAAATTGTTAAAATGAAATTAAACGACGGCAAAAGTTTTGAGCATAGCCTTAGAGACTTAAAAAAGTAATAGTACAATTTAAAGGGCGTTACCTGTATGAAATAGTACAGGGCTAAAATTCGATTTTTAGCGCCCACAAATAGCCCGAAAATAGGCTTAAAACTAACGTTCTTTTTCTTACTAAAAAAATTGCTAGATTTTTGTAATTGTATGGTCAATCCTACAATATCAATACAAAAGTTATATAGTTGTATGGTCAATCCTACAACGTGAAATAGCAACGTAAGAGGTTTTGTTAATTAAGGAAATAGTTGTGTAAGTTGCGACTAGAATAGTGAGCATTAGTACACCATAGATACGTCTATGTGGGTGAAAGTGTGTAGGTATTAAATTAATTACAAGTGTGTAAACAAATCAAGACAAAAGAGATAGAACCGCAAAGGTGTAACTATGGTCAATCCTAGCTACAATAAAATCATTGCATCGTATGGTCAATCCTACACTAAATCTTTAGACAACTTTAAACGTACACAAATCTTGTGAGGTACAGTCCATGATGGCCAAGCATTACAACGCCGTTAAAATAAAACATGGGGCAAAATACATAGTTTCGTGTATGGAGTCAAAACCAGCACGTGCTACCACTGAGTGCTAGGGATAAAAGAAACGAAAATACATAAAACTAAACTAACGGCATGAGGAGGGATTCTTGTGCCGTATCTATTTAAAACAAATATTAATTAAAAACAATTAAACAAATGGAATCAAGACTAAAAGAGATAGACAAACTAATCTATCAAGAAAAAAAGAAAATAGACCTAATCAAAAGAGAGATGATGAATTTAATTTCTAATGAAGTTTATGGAGTTTCTATTATGGAGTTATATCCTAGTAGAAAATATATTAATATAGTTAAACAAGTACATAAATTAACACAAAACAATTAAACAAATGAGACCACAAGAACAAATTATTCAAGAGTACGCAACTTGCACCTGTGATGAGATTGCTGTATGTTGGAGATGTATAAATCAATGGAGAGAATCAAACACCGTTGACTAAAATGATAAAAGAAATAGCAGAGGCACTTATGATTGTAGTTGCAATCGGGTGCATAGTAACAATAGTAAAACATTTAATAACAGACAAATGAACAAACAGACAGAATTACTATTAGACTATCAGAAGATGGCTATAATAGCTCTTAGAAAAGAGGTGGATAAGCTAAAACTTAAACTCAAAGTATGCGAAGATCAAAACGACACGCTCTCCTTTAATGTTGACCACTTAACGGACGAGAAGGAGAGCCTAATTGATGAACTATACGAACTTAAAAGCAGATTCTAACAAAAACAATTAAACAAATGGGAAAACGTAAAAGAATAGTACGCATACAAGTGGGAGAACTTAATGCGTTAATTGAACAACAGAAGAACAAGTTTGAAAGATCAAAGAGTATGTATGCAGAGGTCGTGCAAGACATCATGAAAGAAAATGATTGCTCCTGGACCGAGGCTAAACAGATATACAAGTTCAAGAAAGTAAGCCAAAGCATCAAGAAAGAGATAGATTTATTAACCTGTTCACACCCATAATATGGAAGAATTAGAAATAGTAATAGCAAAAGTAAAATCATTATCAAACATTTTAAACATAGAGATATGGAACATAGAATTGTAAACGGACTACATATAGTAGATAGAGATGGACACATAAGTGTGTACACAGAACAAGAGTACAGAGACCTAGAGATACAAAACTCATGGTGGAATAGAGTAAAGGAAACACTAATTAGTCTAGGTGCAGGTGCATCGTGGGCGATTAAACATTAAACAGATGGGAGTATTTAGCTTTTTTACAACAGACACACAAGATAGTATACCAAACACATGGCAATGCGACAGACCAACATTTACAGTCTATATGAAAGACGACAAAGGAAATGTATGGGAGGAGAGTAACTATGAAGGATATGGCAACTTCGGAGGTAAGGACATCTATGAATTAATCGCAGAGATGAACGGATTCGAAGGACGTGATAAAGGTATAGAGATATTTTTCAAGCCAATAGATGGAATGAAATATCCAAACCTAGTAAGATTAGAGAATAGTAATTGGGAAAACGAGACACTGAAAGACTGCCCAGAGCAGGGACACTTTTATGGTGGAATAATAATAATCGATTAAAACTAAACAAATGAAAACAGCAAACGTATTGTACGCAACACTAGTAATTCTATTAAGTATATGGTGCTTCTTAATATGGGAGGGCATACCTAGATTTACGATAGAGCAGATAATATATGTCCAGGCACTATGCCTAGCAAATATATTCGCATTAATAATAACACTTAAAAGAGAACAGGCATGATAAAGAATAAAACAAAAACCACTGAGCAAAAGAGAAACGAAATCTCTAAGTATATGGGATACATAAGTGACTCACAAATAGATTTACTTTATGAGATAGCTACATTAAACAGATACTCTAATAAAAATGAGTTGATGAAATTAGCCAACATAAGCGAAGATGATAGACGTAAAATCGATACGGCATTTCCTCATGACTATTACAATAGGATACATGAGATATTCCCGAACATATCACAAGGTAATTTAGTATTTGACTATCGTGAAGGATACGGTCAGTTAGTAAATATAAACGATTTAATAGTTAGTAGAATTTTAAAAAGTAAAATATGATACAAGAATTAGACAAAGTAGTACACCAATGGTGTGAAGAAAACGACAGATGGATGTACATAGAGTATGACCAAGATGGTAAAGTGATGGGGTTGAACTTCATGCAAGGAGACGAGTATGAACTATTCAAGAAAGATTGGTGTGTAAGCGACAAAGGTATGACAGAGTTTTATAAGCAAATGCTTTACACATTTCCAATCGAATGCAATAAGACCTCTACATTAGTATTTATAAACAAGTGTATGTGGGCATACCACTCAGCAATAAGTGAATATCATCTGAATGAATACAGACAAAAACAATAGAGTTATGAGCAAGAAAAGAAAAGAGTTTGACACTTGGCTTGTAAGCGATAATGTTATTCGTGTTAGAGATAGCTCAGGAAAGTATTACGCATCACAAGACGCACTGTATCGCAATAGGTTGTACACAAAAGAGCAAGCATGGGAGTACTACAAAAAAGAATTTATTAATTAATACAATAGAGTTATGAGAGAATACTTTAAGAAAGAAGTGACCAGCACTAAGGATGCTGAGTTATTCATTGACCAACTAGCAGCGGATGATTTGTTATATCATCCCGAAACATATGCTAAAGAAGTGGTGGACATGAGGTACGGCAAGAGATTGTTTACTGATGAAGAAGCCATTGAGTTAGACATACGAATGGATGAGTGCTACTACTACATGGACGACCCGTGTGCGTACATACTAGACAATTTTGTTAACGATGAATCAGAGCTAATATGTTAAGTACTTGTTGTGACGCTGAAGCAAGCTATTTAAGTGATGATATATGTGGTGCATGTAAAGATCACTCGGACTTCTATGATGAAGACGAAGAAGAATTTATTAACTAACTAATATAATTAAACTATGGAAACAAAACAATTAGTGTACAAGATGCTAACAGAGAACACAGGTAAACACTTCTTAGATAGTGGTGGTACTGATGGGAGAATGTGGCAGAGAAACCAACGTAAAACAATGCAGGACTTTGAGGATGAGGATGAGGAGTCTTATGTATTTGACTATAGGTATGGAGACATAGAGAGGACTGTATCTGTGTTTCACTTCCTAACTAACAACCTAGAGATAGATGATATCTGTGAGGAGTTTAACAGACTACAAGATGAGAATGACAATTGGGATGCGGTGTGTAATCTATACGGTGTATCTACAGAGGCATATGAAATGCTAGACGAGTTACATGATATAGAGATAGAGAGGACATGGAACACGTACAACGGAGACTCTGACCTATCGCAGATATTACAGGGTAGTAACCTTATTATTGATGGGGAGTATTACCATATCATACAGATACATAATGGTGCAGATGCTAGAGGAGGGTACACACATGCCAGGATGTTCAAGGGTGGTGACTATTGTGATGGCATGATACACGAATACCTTCGGGAGTATATGGATAGATGTGAGATACAAGAATATATAGATGAGGGGTATCTAACTGATATAAAAGATATCGATGACGAATCTATTACATATACAATTAAAGAAATATTAAAACGTTGTGAAGAACTTAAATCAGATTGTTCACACCCATAATAACAAAAACTATGAGTAGAGATAAACACATTTGGGAAGGCTGGACTGTAGGAGATTTTATCGATGAGATAGAACCTACGTTTAATATGAAGCTAAAGGTTATACAACACCCTTGGCTTTCTGAGTCAGCATTAAAAGAGTGGGTTGCATCAGAGCAACCTTACTATAAAAAACATATACCTGAAGTATATGAATATTTTCTAACTAAAATTAAATTTTAACTATGAAATCAGAAGATCAGAAACACGGGTACAGATTTGAGAAAATCTTAAAAGGAAAGAAGGTAGATTCATGTAGGTACATGACTAAAGAAGAGGCAGACGACTTCGGTTGGTACAAGAGGCCACTATGTATAGTATTCACAGATGGAACATACCTCGTATTACAATCAGATGATGAGGGTAATGATGGAGGTGCAGGGTTTATTGGAGGCGGTAAAGAAGACCACACAATCTATACGATATGAGTAAGTTCATGATATACAATGCAGATGAAGTAACATTCATACTTGCGAGAACCCTAGACGAAGCAAAGCAATGGGCAATAATGTATTGCGACCATTCAGACGAGATAATAGTAAGAGAAGTAAGTGATATTAAATATAAATACTAAAAACCATGAGAAAACAATACTTAATACAAAAACTAGATGATATCTATATGGATATAATAACTCATTATTCAAAAGATAATAATGTAAACAAAGACATTAAAGATGTACTAATTAAAATAGATGAACTACAACAACAAATAGATTATAAACTATAGATATGATATACTTATTAAAACTTGAACGAACTCAGACAGTATGGGGGCCACTTCCATCGACTGAGATAGTTGGTGTGTTTGATAGCATGGAGAAGCTACAGAAAGCCAAGGGAAAATCAGCATGGAACGAAATAATTATAAACAATCCTGAAGATGATTGGGAGTGGGAGATTGAAGAGATGAATATTAATCAATTAAATAAATAGAGTTATGAAAATAGACACAGAAATTCACGACATAATACTAGTACACGTTGCAAGAACTTGGGAAAGAATAAGGTTAAGGCAATCATGTAACGAAATGCCACAAGACAATATAGAAAGCGCAAGTGTTGCTATACCTGGGATTGCATACGAAATATATAAAGATGATGTAATACAAAAACTGATTGATTATAAAAAAGATAATTGGTGTCCATGGGAAGAAATGGATTGGAGAGTAATGACCAATGGATATGCAGATTTTTCGGACACATATATTGAGAAAAAAGCTGAAGAAATTATATATAATAATTACATATAAACAATTAAATAAATAGAGTTATGACTGAAATGGAACAAGAAAAAAGAGCAAGCCTTCACGCAGATGTGATGTTGCGCAAGGCTCTTGACATCAAGGATGCAAATGATACTATCAATAGGTTGAGGTCTTATTATGACGACCCAAACAACGGAATAAATACCTGCTTTATTGCACAAAGAATAAAAGAGTTAGAAGAATTTATTAATCAATTAAATAAATAGAGTTATGGAAAAAAACAAATCAGTTTACGTAGGAGAAACAAACAGCTTACACTGTTCAGATGGGGAGCTAGTAATACATCATGGAGATGTGGGTAACGAGCAGGTCCTTGTAATAAACGTGGAAGAGCTATACAAAGACCTTCCGTTTATCATTGAGCAAGTATGTAAGGAACAAAAGAAGATGCAAGAGATGTATCTAGAAATGATTAAAGAATCAATTAATAAACTATAACTATGGGAGCAACAAGTATACATTACGATGCAAGTAAGAAACATTACAAATCAGCAAGAGAAGCCTACCAATCTTTGAGAGAAGAGGCACAGTATGAGTACGGACACGACCCGTACAGCGGTACAATTGCCACGTGTTCATTGGAGGGTAAGATATCCGAGCCTAAAGATGACGATGCCTATGAGGAGGCATTGGATAATATAGACAAGAGAGAGTGCAAGTATTATGAGACAGACACACACTATGTATTTATTGGGTGGGCTGCATGTTAAACAATTAATTAAATAAAGATATGAAAAACAATAAACTAATAGCAGAATTTATGGGGATAAGTATTGATGGGGAGTTTGCCTACATTGAAGATGAGGGAAGTCCTTTAGAAGAAGTTATACCCATCAATAAACTTAACTACCACAACTCTTGGGATTGGCTGATGCCTGTAGTGGATAAGATAGAACAAGTACATGAAGGTGTACCTAAACAATTAATTAACTTGAGTTTATTCAGCACAAGACAAGAAATTTACCAAGCAGTAGTAGAATTTATTAATCAATTAAACAAATAGAGTTATGCCAAATCACGTTTACGCACAGATAACTGTGTCAGAGGAGTACAGTAAGAAGTTAGAAGAGATAGCTAAGGTGGGGCTATGTAGATACTACAAGCCCATGCCTGATGAGCTAATCAACACATCAAGTCCTGCTAGGATTGTAACCCAATCAGAGTATGACAAGCAGATGGAGAAGAACAAGACAGATGATTTCAAATCATACCCATTGACCATAGACAGGCAAAAGATGTTGCTTGATAAGTATGATGTAGATAATTGGTACGACTGGGCGTGCAAGTATTGGGGTACTAAGTGGGGCTGCTACGATAACGAGTGGGATAATAGTACGTACAGATTCACTACAGCTTGGGGGCCTGTGTCGGGAGATATTATGGATATGCTTATGAAAGACATACCAACCTTTGACTACTACTATGAGGAGGAGCAGGGTTGGGGTGCTGAGTTTGAGATTGTTGATGGTGAAGATATACGCACATTGGAGTGGGACACCCCTGATTGGGATCCCACAGATCACGATGACATATACTTCCTTGAAAACGACTACCAGAATGGTATAGGTAATTACAAAAAGGGGTACTATGGATGGGGTAGCCTAGATGAATATCTTGGAGACAACCTAGAAGAAGCTATAGAAGAATTAACTAATACAGAATTATAATATATTGTTCACACCCATAAGTGTGTAAAACTTGTTTTTGCTTGTAAAACTTGTTTTTGCTTGTAAACAACCTGAAAACAACCTTTTTCCAGGTTGTACAACCTGAAAATAACCTTTTTTCAGGTCAATAAAATTAAACACGCCATAAATACAATCCTTAGTTGTCGCTAATGTAGGCCGTTGTAATGCTTAAAAAGTTAAATTGAGGTGGCGTGTAGGGTTTAAGAAGCCCTCCATAAACTCATAAATTACAACAAGACTGACAGGACGGAAAGACGCCCCTCTTATGAGGTAACTATAAAACACATTAAATGGTAAAAGACCAATTATTTAAAGTAAATCTTTATGCGTATAAAGACAGCCTATTAGTTAGAACAAGATACACCTTTGACTTACAGGAGGCTAGGAGATGGAAGAAAGAAGCGCCATATGGTGAGATTATTAACGCTCAAAACAAAAAGATACAATGAACCTGCTAACACAAAACAGTAAGTTAAAGAAAACAAGTAAGGCTCTTAATTTAAGGGTATTCAACTTTGGTATACCTGCGTACAAATCAGCAAGCGGTAAGCTCACATGCCCTATGGCTGACGAGTGTGTTAAGTTCTGTTATGCCAAGAAGGGTGCTTATGTATGGAGTAATGTAAAGCCTGCCTTTGAGAAACGATACCAACTTAGTAAGACTGTAGAGTTTATTGACGCTATGAATGCAGAGATAAAAAAGAAACGTCCTGACTATGTAAGGGTACACGATAGTGGTGACTACTACTCAAGGAGTTACCTAGCTAAGTGGATTACAATAGCTAATCAGAATCCAAGTGTAAGATTCTACAGCTACACTAACATGATAGATATGATTTTAAAAACTAACCTACCTGATAACTACGACATCATATTCAGTGATTCAGGTAAACAAAAACATTTAATAGATGAAGAACTACACAGGCATACAAAGATTTTTAACAATATTGATGTTCTTAATTCCGCTGGCTATATTGATTCTAGCAGCATTGACTTGATGGCTACCAAATGGTTCAGTGATAATAAAAAAGTAGGACTAATCTTTCATTAATAAAAGCAAATAAATAGTTTCTATTAATAAAATAAAATGTAAATTTGTATAATATGGAAAAACAAAAAGACATTATTGCGTGGTGGTCAGGAGGAGTTACCTCTGCTGTTACGTGTAAAATATGTATTGACACTTATAGCAAAGAAAGAGTTAGGGTTATATTTATAGATACCCATAACGAACATGAAGATACGTACCGATTCAAGAAAGACTGTGAACAATGGTATGGTATTGATATAGAAACCATTAGTAATATAGGAGACAAGTATGAAAAAATCCAAGATGTTTGGACAAAGCACAAGTCTTTAAATGTTGCTCATGGAGCTGTGTGTTCTTCTGAACTAAAAAGAAATGCTAGGGAGAAGTGGGAGAAGAATAATGAGTTTACATATCAGGCCTTTGGCTTTGATGTTGATGAGACTAGAAGAGCTAAAGGAATGAAGCTAAATCACTCTAGAGCTAAACCTATATTCCCTTTACTAATGCATTACTACTCAAAAAAAGATTGCATTAATATAATTCAAGATTCGGGAATAGAAGTTCCTGTAATGTACAAGATGGGATTCTTAAACAACAATTGTTTTAAAACAGGGTGTGTTCAAGGAGGTATAGGTTACTGGCAAAAAATGAAGAGAGATTTCCCTGAAAAGTTTGAGGCTATGGGTAAGGTAGAACATGACCTAACAAAGCTCAAGGGAACACCTGTTACAATGCTCAAGGATCAAAGCAAGGGTGGTGGGTTAGTGTTTTTAAAACCTCATCCTGATTACCCAGATGTGAAAGATATAACAATGATGAAGGGCAGAGAGCCTAAGCCATTGTTTGAGTGTAATGGTTTTTGTGGTGTAAATGATTTAGAAGAAAGAAAGCCAGAGGAACAAGATATAAACTATCAAATAGATCTTTTTGATTCTATTGATGAAGTAAAAAAAAGCAAATAAATAGTTCTTATTTATAAAATAAAATGTATATTTGTAAAAAATAATAATTAAATTCTATACTGATGGGAAGATCAAGTGAAGAGTTCATTAAACAAAGAGAGGGAGAGTTGAACTCACTCCCCATTATTTCTACACCATTTTCTTGGGAAGAATACTTCGTAAATTTAGGTAACCAATACAAAAAAACAATCAATGAAAAACAGAATATTTAATCTGTATGCCAACTTCGTATGTGAGGAGTGTGGCATTACAAGAGAGGAATTATTTTCAAATACCAGAGAGATAAGATTCTCTATTCCAAGGTACATACTGTACTACATATGTACCAAGAGACCAATGAAGATAGTAGACATTAGAAACCTAATGAAAAGCAATGGCTTTGATGTTACTAGACAGAACATTGACTATGGTATTGAAAAGATAAACAAGTCTACAGACAAAGATGTGTGGGACTTAATTGAAAACTGCATAGAAAAATTTAATGACTAAAAAGTATACCCTTTTAGATATATGGCAACAGGCCATTGAAGATAATGTCTCTGTAGACATATCTTATGGAAAAAAACAAGCATACATTTATAAAGGTATTAAGGTTGTTAAGGTACGTGATGAAATAAAAATACTCAACACTAGAACCTTTGGATTAGAGTATGAAGAGATAGAGGAATATCTATACGACTCATTTCTAAACAATGGATTTAGGCCAGGGGTTGTAGATGTCTTAAAGAAATCCTACTTAGATAGGATAGAAGCTTTAAATAAAAGCATAAAGAAAGAGATCAACAGCAGGAACAATAAAAAACATTACAAGTCTATGAAGATTAAAAGAAGTGAATTAATAAATAAGTACAGTAAAATTTCTAAAACCAAATGATTATGACAAATTATGACGCGTATAACGCACAAGCAGTAGACAAGGGTAACATATGGATTTTATTCCTATTAGTAGGATGGTCTTATGGAAGTATGAACAAGATGGGTAAACAAATATTCTATTACCTAACATTAGGTGGCTGTGGTCTATGGACATTGTATAGGCTATTTACACTTAGTGGTGCTATTAAGAAGCACAACAAGAAGGTAGCTGTAAAGTGTGGGCTATCTACAGAGGACATGTTAAAACTAGAACTAATATAATTTAAAACAAAATGGCAACAAAAACAACAACGGGAAAAAAGACAACATTCAAAACATTAGCAGCACTTAATGTTAAGGATAGATTAGAAAAGAAAGGAAGGTTTGATTACTTATCTTGGGCATATGCCTGGGCTATGGTAAAAGACCAATACCCTGATGCAAACCGAAAGGTATATGAGTCAGAGGCAACTGAGTTGAACTTCTTTACAGATGGCAATACAGGTTATGTAAAGGTTGGTGTAACAATAGAAGGTGTAGAGCATATAGACTACCTACCTATAATGGGACACAACAACCAATCACTTAGTGTGGATAAAATCACATCATTTGCAGTAAACAAGACCATACAACGTAGTACGGTTAAGGCTATTGCTATGCATGGATTGGGATTATCTTTATGGGCAGGCGAAGATTTAGTAGACATTAGTGAGGCAGCACCTGCTGTTAAGCAAGAGTCTAAGCCTACACTTAAGAAGACCAGTGATAAGTGGAATGACGTAGTAAACTATGTTAAGGCAAACAACACTAAGTCGTTGTCTTCAATAGTTAAGACACTAGAGACTAAATACATTATACCTACAGCAATCAAAAAAGAATTATCAGCCTATGTCAAGTAATATAATAGAACAGTTAAGAGACGACTCTAAATACTACGGAGACTTTGGTAAACAATATCTATCTAACTCAGATATATATAACCTACTAAAAAACCCTAGACAATTTAGAAAGAACGATAAAGGCCTTCCATTAATAATGGGGGGTTACTTTCACACGGCAATGTTAGAGCCTGAGAAGCTTTCTAACTACAAAATAGTAGAGTCTTCAACAAGATCAACCAAAGTATTTAAAGAGTACATTACAGCTAACGATTTGCATCCATACGATGTGTTGTTAAGTAAAG
>Ga0196887_1000773_pt1 | contig 14476 bp, 17 predicted proteins | sample VirMetDEL_Mar_31_FD_169094 | JGI IMG/M metagenome (GOLD analysis project Ga0196887, IMG submission 169094) | Aqueous microbial communities from the Delaware River and Bay under freshwater to marine salinity gradient to study organic matter... | ecosystem: Environmental > Aquatic > Marine >... | reverse complement strand
GTTAACAGGTGTTGCCCTATATTCTGCGGCTTATGCATTTCGTCAAAGTGAAAACGCTGGTGAGAACTGGTGGGAATATAAAATGGATGATGGTAAAGTGTTTGATTTACGTCCATTCTTTCCTGCCGCACCATTCTTATTCGTAGCAGAAATGGCACGTAGAGGCGTTGAAGGTGACCCTGTTATGGGGGATAGTAGCTTCATAACGGATGCTATTCAAGCCTTGTCTGGTACACAATTCCGTGCTGGCTTTGGTATATATGCATTAGATAGCGCACTTGGTGATGCACTTGGTGGTGATATGGACCCTATGGACAAAGCTAAAAAGATTGGTGGTAACTTTGTGGCTAACGCAGTAAGTACATTTGCTATACCGTTGACTGCTGGTCAGGATATGTATAACACTTTTCTAGCACCTGATGATGAACGTATTGTTCGTCAGATGGACATGTCAGATGACATTACTAGCTTGATTATCAATAAGTCTATCGCACGTCTTCCTATGAATTTTGCTATACAAGAAATGTTAGCTGAATCAATTGGTACAAAACCGGGTGAGATTTACGAGTCACCTACACGTGATGCACCTCTTCGTAGAAATACACCTATACTACGGCAGACCTACGGTATATTACTAAATGAAAGACGTAACTTCTTTGAGGATGAGTTAGCCCGTCTGAAGATTAATCGTAAAATTCTTACATCAAAGACAGGTGTACCTGAAGCTGACCAGATGATTAATGCTATGATGGGTGAGTATACTACTGACTTTATTGTACCTGTATTGAAGAACAGTGATGAGTACAAAGACTTAGGACCAGATGAACAGAAAGAGTTTATTCGTTCTGTAATTCAGGAGTACAAGTCTGACATTATGGATGTAGTTAGGTTGCGTTCAAACCTATCAGGTAAAGAGCGTTATGGCTTCGACCCTATGGAACGTGTTGCCTTTAATAAGCTAAGACCTGTAGCGCAGAAACGTGCTATAGCTAGGTATCACGAAGTGTTTGGTGAACCCACAGAGGATGCACCTTATGACTATGAACAGCTTGTAGAATATGGAAAGTTCTTCCAGAAACTAGGGGTTAGATAACAAACAAATAAAGGGGGCAATTAAGCCCCCTCTTTTTATGTTTATCGCTTGTCACCGGAACCTTGAATGGTTCCTTTTTGCTTTCTAGCCAACAGTTTATCTCTGTTCTGTGCGGCTATCAGTGCTAGTGGTATGCCTATGTCATTGGAGAGTGCGGCACAGTACCACAGTACATCTCCTATCTCACTGGCTATCTGGTCCTTCCAATCATCTGGCATATTCTCTGGGCCATCTCTGATAATCTTCTTGACCTTGTTTGCTACTTCTCCTGCTTCACCTGCCATGCCCAAAGCTGGGTACAGTATGCGATGTGTTGATGGGTAGATTGCAGTCTCTACTGCTGTCTCTTGGTATTTGTTAAAATCCATTGCGTGTTTCTCCATTATCCATTGATTAGCTTCTTGCTGCAACCTGTTCATTATTAGTAACTCCTTTCAGGCTTGAGTAGTACGCATCATTGTACCCTCTAAGCCACTCACGATGCTGCATTGTATTCTCATCCATTCCACTATGGACTATGAAGACCTTACCATCTTTTGACCTAGCGCATTTACCTTTCATAAATGCTTCGTATCCCCATTGGTACTGTATCTTCAGTGGTGCATCGTACTTAGTTAAGCCGTTACGCCGCATCTTGAATCTCCTGTACCTTCAAATTAAAAATCTTGATTGCAGTAACTCTGTCAATCTTAAACCATTCACCACGGCTATCATCTGAGAAGTGTTCAAACACACGATGCATTTCTCTCTCTTGTTCGTGTCTGTTCTCTACAGCAACAGTAGCAATGATTGAGTAGTCACGGAATGGTGAAGACGTTTGGTATGTGTTAAGTCTGTCTTCTGCCATGCTTGCCTTACCAACTTTAACCCAGTCAGGCCATGCATCATTAACAATCACGTAGATGTCACCTTCTCTAGTGCTTTCAATCTTCTCATGTGACCACACGTCATCTAAAGACTTGTAACGACCCGGCTTATGTAGTGGGTGAGACTTAGGTATGTACTTGCCGTTAACAAACATCCGTGTAGTATTCTTGCGAATGTGTGCTTCCATTGATGCACTGTAACCACCTTCTGTTTCGGGGTACCAGTATTTACCATCTTTGAAAACTGGCTCTGTTCTGCTGTACTTTGTTAAATCAATTGTTGTGTCATCCATGTCGGGTCTCCTTCATTAGTGCGTTCCAACTGTGTGGGAACTGGGTTGTGCAGTAGGCTGATATTTGCCTAGCTACTTGTTGTACCTCAATCTGTGATGTCTTGTCAAGCCTTAACTGGCATACTCTTGAAAAAGCATACAAGCTACCTGACCAGTACCACTCAGTGTACATATTCTGTGGCAGTATCATACGTGCCATCTCTGGTGCTACGCCTTGGGTAATCATTTTGTTGTAGTTAGTAAGTGCTAACTGCGTAACATCTCCTACGTACAAGTTAGGGAAGTATTGTGACTTAGCTTCTCCATCACTACCCTGCTTCACATTCTCTGGCTTACCTCTCCATGTCTCTGGTTCATAAAACTCTGGTTCACTGTCTACGTATCTACGTGACACCTCATTCCATGACAAGCCTACCTGATGCTTGGCTAACTGCCTTGCAATAAAGATAGGTGCCTTAACACGGAACTGCAAGAAGCAGTGACTGAAAGGCGACCAGTGATTGTGTCTAGCTAGATAGTTAATTAGCTTAATGTCTTTCTCGTCAAGCGTTGAGGATGTCTTATCAAAGGACACCCTCGCTGCATTGACTACCGTGAGGTCACTACCCATGCTGTCAATTAAATCAACCTTCATCTGTTTCTTTCTCACTCTCTACAGATGTAATCAAGGCTGATGTAAAGGCATTCTCAGCCATAACCAATTGGTCTAGGTTAAACTTAGCCTGTACAATGCGAGACTTGATGTCACGTAGTTGATTGACGAAGTACTGTTCGTTATCTTCCAGTTCAAGGAAGTCGTACTCCTTACCGTTTAGTGTTACCTTATTCTGTTCTTCCATATCTATTCTCCTCTTCTCTGTTTAAATCTGTGTCTAAAGAACACTACAATATTTATAGTGGTGTTGACAGTGATGGCGATTAGTAACCACCACTGCCACCATGTAGGCCAATCTACACCATCCATCATGCCGCTGTCAAGTCAACAACTTCACAAACACCTGCTGTACACGCTAACTCACGTCCACCTGACGTAGTGTCTTCCTTCTCAAAGTCACTCAGCTTGTTCCAGTTCACTGCCTTCGGCATCGTAGCAAGCATCTCTTCGTACTCTTCCTTAGTACAGTCTTGGTAAGGTGCTTGTGCGTATGTGTGGTCACTGAATGGTAGGAAGCTGATGCCTGACACCTCATCGAAGTGTTCGTACACCCATGACCCTACTGACATCCACTCATTCTCCTTGACAGAGATAGTGACTGACGGTTTGTGTTCACACCAGTGACGCTGGTACAGTAGCCACAAGTCAAGCTGTTCAATGGCTGTCATCTCAGTACGTGTTACCGCAGCATTAGGTGACTTCATTGGGAAGCTGAACACTGTAGTGCTGTCAGGCTTCATTACGTCAGGCTCTGCTGGGATACCTTCACTAATCAAGAACTGTGTAAGTGGGTCTTTGTTATCGCCACGAACAGTACGAATGTAGTGTGGGTTATGTCTAGCATGAATGCCAGATGCACTGTCAACTAATTGACTAACAGTACCAGAAGGCTTGACACAAGTGATTGCTGTAGACTGTGGGATACCTAGCTTCTTAGCCATACCCTTGTTAGTCTGTACAGCTACCTCACGTAGCAGTTCAAGTGTAGCACCAATGTTCTTGCCCAGTGTAGCACTGTTACCTGACAGCATCTCATTGTCCATGATGCCTGTTAGTGATACACCCAACAACCTCTCTTCCTCTGTGTTCTTCTGCCATACCTTACGCAGGTATTTGAAGTCTGTCAGAGTAGATTGGAATGTACCCAAGATTGTAGCCAAGCCTACCTTAGTAGCTAGTGACTGTTCTGTATCACCTGCACGTGCTACTACCTCTGACAAGTTACAGAACTGGTAAGGACGTAAGATGATTTCACTACAAGGGTTACAACCGAAGTCATGTTCTGTATCACGTCTACCATTCTTAGCCGCTTGCTTCTTAGCAGATTCACGGTTGAAGATACCACGCTCACCAGACTTACTCTCGTACAGTGACACCCATTCACGCATGAATGTACCCATCTCAGGCTTAGTCTTGTACGCTACAGAGTTATTAGCCAATGCACGTTGACCTTCATTCTCCCACCACATACCTGACTTAGCATGTGCCATCTGGTCATCATTAAGATTAGACAAGCTGATGAGTGCTGAACGGCGTACGCCACCGACAACTACAACTTCACCAATCTTACACATGATGTCGTGACACTCAATAGGATATAGCCTACGTCCTGCCGCACCCTTGAACTTCTGTATGACAAACTGAAACAACTCTTCTAATGGTGCTGGGCCAGAGGCACGTCCACCAAATGTCTTCAGTCGTTCACCAGCAGGGCGTACAGCAGACATATCCCACTTAGGTATCTGACCAGCATACAACAGAGAGATTAACTCACGTAAGGCACCAGCCCATCCGGGTCTGCTATCACCTACCTTGATTACTGTATCTGTCTCATGCATTGCTTCATTAACAATGGGTAGCTTCTCAATGCTATGACGCTCTACGCTGAAGCCAACGCCAGTGCCACACATTAGGATGTACATAGTCTCATCAAATGCACGTGGTGTATCTACTGCTAGATAGGAACAGTTGAATGCACCTACATGGCAACGGTCTAGTGCAGGGCCAGATGTCATCAAGGCTCTCATGCTAGGCATGATGTCTTGGTTCAGTACTGCTTCCTCTAGTTCGTTACGTAACTTAGTTTCTAGCTTGTAGCTATGGTTTTTCTTGAGGTGTGTAGTCATGTAATCAAAGTATCGTGAAACTGTCTCACCCCATGTCTCACGTCTTTGTTCGTCTTCTTTCCATCTTGCATAACGTGATAACGCTATGAAGTTCTGGTAGTCTGTTGGTAAATGATTACTTAGCATGTCTGTGTCACTCCGTTATTGTTTTAATTGATTTGATATTAGCACCGTCAATGTCATAGAAGTATTCCTCTATGGCTTCTTCGATTTCTGCCCCGACCTGACCATCTGCAGGTACGGGATATTCTTCTGGGTCAACTGATATAGTCAGAAAGACTTTAACTCTAATCATTATACAACCCCTCTACTTCCGTTGTTAAGGCATCAAGATACCACATAGCTTTCTCTAAGTCTTGTGTACCATTCTTGTAACGGTATCGCCATAAGTATTTCATTACGTTACCTTGTAAGTAATACTCAAAGCCCTCACCCAATGCGGCACGTAATGCGTCAATGCATTCTACACCAGCCTGATTGTAGTGAGGTGGTTTGTTTACCATATCAACATCACCATATACTTCTTTGGCAGACTTCTGAAAGGCATCCTCTTGTTGTTTAGCCATCTGTCTCATAAATTCTTCATGTCCTATATGGTCCATTACGCTGACCCTCCTGTTTTAGTGTTAAAGTCAAGACGAACAATGTTGCCATCGTAAGTCTTCTGAACATCTTTGGTATCATCCTCTAGTTGTACCTCAATATCCAAGTCGTTGTCAATAACATCTACAACATAATTATTTACTAAATCACGCATTTCTTCTACTTCTTCCATGACAGGAACAGTAGCACATAGCATTTTACAAAAGTGCATTATCTGCCAGTAATCATCGTCTGTTAATGGGTTATCAGGCATAGCCATAATAGATAAATCTATTTCACCATTCCATTCACCGTCTTTATTAGCTGATGGACGAACTCGTATAATAAAGTCTTCCTCTTGTACATGTTCTAGCATCTGTTTAATATCCATACTTAACTCCTTTTTACTTTTGTTTCAGAGAACTTAATAAACTTACTGTGTTTATTCTTGCCTTTTTCTTTAAGCCAGTCCTCTGGAATGATGCGGTCATAATACCTAAAGTCATGTTTAATACACCATTCTGCATATGTAGACTTGGCACCCTTACTTAACTTAGCCCTACTGTTTGTGAATACAAAGCGGATGTCGAGATTAGGATGTTGCTTTTTGATAGCCAGATGCTTGCGCCTGTCTGCTGCCATGAACCGTCCCTTTGTCTCAATAATAATACCATTATCTAACACAAAGTCAGGAGTATAGGTACGGTATGCTAGGTCTTCCCACTCAATCTTTATCGTCTCATATTCGTAATTTATCTTACGCTCATCAAGATAGACAGAGAGTTTGTGTTCTAACCCGCTACGATACCCATACTTCTTAGCGGCTCTTGTTGCCTTATGGTTCAATTACTTCTCCGATATATGCAGTAACAGGCGGTACTTTAGCCTTAGACATTACAGCAGGTTGTTCAGTAAGATTATCCCAACAATCAAATCTGTATGCACAGAACTTACAGCCATTATTCAGTACTTTGTTTCCTGTCTCTTTACCTCTAAAGGTTTCAGGTACAGGCTCAAAACAGCGTTCAAACTTATTGTTATCTACTGTTTCTACTGTCTTCTGTATCTTAGCTATCTCAGTATCTAAGTCAAGGTTGTTTGCAGGTACATACTTGAACGCACCATTAGCCTTGTTCACTACCCACCAGCCACCTACTTTCTTGCCTGATGCTTTCGCATAACCAGCAAGCTGAGATACATAACCAAAGCTGTCGCCTTTAGCTAGTGTATCATAGGACTCAAACTTATTTGTGTAAGACCAGTTAGATGCTGACTTAACATCGTCAACAGCACCGTCAACAACAATATCGTATGTTCCATTAATGGATGTGCCATCATCCAGTTCCAAAGTAACGTGTTCACCATCTTCATAATTTACTCCTGCCTCTTTCATCAAACCTTTAAACACTGCCTCAACGATATCGCCAAGCATCATGTTCATCATAAAAGTAGTCGGTAAGGGAAGAGCGACTTCCGGCTTGTTCTTGTCATACCATAGCTGGCAACTAGGCCGACCAAGATTTGACATACGTAACCGGAAACCGTCTCGTGATTTCCCCTTACCGAACTGGCGTGACAGTGCATCTGCAACATCTAAAGCTACTTGATTAATAGTATCTTCAGCCATCGTAGACTTACCGTTAACTGCATCCGTCATGTATTGATGCAACGCCAGTTCAGCAGGGTGATTCATTATGCTACCTCGTCTTCAATTTCGATGTCAACGATGTCATCTATTACGTCAATGTCATCATCATCCATCTTGTCTACTGCTTTATCCGTCCATGATTTAAGAACGTAGTTGTTGTAGTTGTCAACCCAAGACACAAAGTCAGAGAACAAAGACTGGTCATCCTTAGTCATGTCTAGTGACTCAGCTAAGTTAACCGAAGACACAGGAACAAAGTAAGAAGCACCCGTAGGTATCTTACGCTCATCACTTGTAAGTGTAACCATGTGCTGAGTAGGTAAGCGTTGCATCTTAGCTAACGTAGCGTAGCATGTACCCATCTCTTTGTATGCATCACGATTATCAACTTCCCAGATGAATGATGTAGTCGGTACATCTACTGACTCACCTTTTTCATTAGTTGGGTTAATCATCGTGACTTCACCGAAGATAGCACGTACACGCTTAATAGCTTTAAGCAGTGCTTGTGTCTTCTCTGGTAATGCCTTGAAGTCTTTGATGTAGCCAGCGGGTTTACCACAGTTGAAGCCACCATCATTATCTTTCAAGTCATATTCCATCTTAGCATCATCAGTCATTAGTGATTTAATGAACCGATTAGGTGCACCATTAGCACCCTGTACATAACGCTTATACATGAAGCGTTGCATAAAGGTTCTAACTTGGATGGATGAAGCGTAATAAGTAGGGCCATCTGGTATTTCCAGTTTGTATGCGCCACCTTCTACAACTTCTACATTGACCTTCTTACCGTTCACCTCTGCTGAACCCATAATAGGTGCATGGCTAATACGTAATCGTGCCAAACTGTTGCCCCCTGATGAGGGCTTTTCATTAGCGACACCCATAAGTTTAGCCATTGCAGCATAGTTATTGGTATCCATAGTAGTTAAGTCTGTCATGTTTGAACTCCTTCATTATTTGTCGAATGGTTGGTAGTTATATCACGCTACGTCCTTTGTGTCAAGCCAATTATCACCTATTTTTGACTCTAATAATAGGGGTACATTAAAGTCTATACCCCAGCGTAACGTGATTAATTCATTTAGCACTTTATTAGTATCGTCTATGACTTTGATAACCTGTACTTCTTCATCAGGATGTACATCAATAACGATACTGTCGTGAACAGAATTTACTATACACGACTGCATACCCTTTAGCAAGCTATCTACATGCAACAATGCAATAGGTACGATGTCTGCTGTAGCGAATGATTGCACAGGGTAATTCTTTATCTGAGTAAAGAAAGACACACGACCACTAGCTTTACGAACAACGTCAGGGAATGAGAACTCACGCCCACTAGGTGTTGTAATCTTGTGTGTCTCTATAGCTTCTTTAGCCAGTCTGGAATGCCAAGCTGCGACTCCCTTGTACTTGTCTGTAAAGTGTTGGTAGTACGCCGCTTCTGCAGGTGTTCTTCCGTACCCTGTCGCCCCATAAAGCGGGGCAAAAGTGTGCGCCTTCGCATCCTGTCTACTCGTAGGCTGACCAGCATCGGTAATAACTTTAGCGGTGTATGAGTGTACATCAAACCCAGTAGATACTTCTTCAATTGCAACTCCATCTTGTGATAAAAATGCGGCAGTACGAAACTCTAGCTGTGCCATGTCAGCCTCAAGAACCTTACCACCATCCCATCGTGACACGAATACTTTCTTTACAGGAAACGTGCCGCCACGAGGCATGTTCTGCATGTTAGGATTAGCACCTGAGAAGCGACCAGTTGCAGTGCGGTGTTGTAGTAGTTGCACATGTAACTTGCCATCCTGCTTAGTGAAGTTGCGTATGCCTTCCACGAAAGATGAGAGGTACACATCAACAGCATTAAGTCGCCTAACCTTAGATAAGAAAGTTACAGCATCGTCCATACCCTTAGACTTAGCCGCACCTTCAAGTAGTTCAAGGTTGCCCTTGCTTGTAGAAAAACCATTTGCACTCAACCACTTAGCAGACGGTGGCTTGAACTTGAACCCAGCCAATGTATCTGTTGGTATAAACAAATACCCTGCTGTGTGACAAACATTACATCTACTTGGTTTAGCAAATGGTTCCCCATTAATCTTAGTCTTACGTATATAACCAGTGCCACTACAATCCGTACACTGCTTTGCTTTGGTGCGATATAGCCTTTCTGTACCCTGTAGCATCATACTTCTAAACTCACCATCATTCATATAAGGGTCAATCTTACTTGACCATTCAGGCTTATCCGTAACCTTACGACCATAGATAACCCATGACAACTGTTCAGGGCTGTTGAGATTGATAGGGGTATCACCCATTACCTTACGTACTTGTGACTGCAGTTCCTTCACAAGGACATCACGCTCATTCTCAAACTCACTACGCACTTCATCTAACTTAGATATATCAACAGCAAACCCACGCTGGTAGATACGTGCCAGACATACTGCTACTTCATTAGTTAGAACAACAGTATTCATAAGTGATGCACTCTCTTGTGTATTTAGACGTATTATCAGTTTATCAGTTAGTTGCTGTGTAGCATGTAGGTCAGCACTAAGATACTCAGATAACTCAGCATGTGGTATCTCACGAGTGGTATAGCCCTTCTTGAAATACTCCTTCAGTGTGTCCTGCTTCTTAGTGTCTAACTCATACCGTTCAGCACAAGCCTCAAGAGATAGTGGTTCCTTAACACCACGCTGCAATACATACTCTGCCAGCATAGTGTCAAAGACAGGGCCATCATATGTAAAGCCTGATTCCCATAGCCACATCAAGTCGTGAGATGTGTTATGGCATATTAGCACAGTAGTCCTGTCTAACCACTCCTGCACTGTAGTGTGTCCGTCTTTGTCTGCCTCAACTTCACTGTGGTCAAACGTAAGTAGACATTCATTACCTTGGTCATCTAGCATACCCACCATAGTCAATGAGTTCTCTGGCTCAAATGGGTCAAGGTGTAGCTTACCGTTCCTTGTAACTGTTGTATTCTCTACGTCAAGAACTAACTTCATGCGGTATACCTCGCTGTCTTGTAGTCTAGTTCACAGTGTACAACACCATGCCATCCAGACAATTTGTTTTTCACCACGTTCAAGTGACGTTGTGTATCTTCTTCTTCTGCACCATCGACAACAGGGTTCTTAGCAATCAGTACCATGAGGTCAGCTTCTGCCGCCTTACCTGTACGTGAGCCTTCCATCATAGACTGGTTCAGTAGAACCTTACCCTCTGCCTCTGCTGATAGCTGAGACATGTAGAACACAGCACACTCATGCTGTTTAGCAATCTGTCTGGCGTGTACTGCGTTAGCCTTTAGTGACTCATCTTGTCTAGCATAGCCACCCTTGGCAAACTTATCACCCATGTCCAGTAGTACTACATCAGGCTTGTATGCCTTACACACAGACTCAACCCATGCCATGTCACGGCCTGTAGCATCTTTAATCTTGATACGTTCCTTAACAGGTGCATACAAGTCACGTGCCTTAGATGGGTTAGCTTTAACTTCCTGCATAGTCATACCAGTAGCCGCTGTCAGGTATCTGGCACCCACACGGTGATAACCTTCCTCATTACAGAGGATGATGCAGTTAGCACCTTGTGAAGCAAAGCCATTTGGTGACGCTATGAGAGAGGCATGGAAGGATGTCTTACCTGTATTAGGTCTGGCACCAATCTCAATCAAGTGACCTGCATTAACACCCTCAACCTTACGTGTAAGGCTGGCAATGTTGAATGTCCAACGTGCCTCAAGGTCATTACGCTCAAGCAGTGTCTCCATGTCGATGTCATCCCACTCAATACTTAGATTAGGTGTGAAGTCATCCCCGTACTGTTCAAGTATATTACGTAAAGGCTCAAGGTTAGTCTTGTCACCATTCACATAGTCAAAGCCTAAGTTGGCAATGTCTTCACCCACTACTTGCTGGAATAGTTTAGACAGCACCTCTTGTGCGATGTCACTACCCATAGGTGTTTCTTTCTTAATGGTATTGAACAATGCTGAGTAGGCTTGCTTCTGCGCTGTAGTCATAGTCGGATTATTAGATAAGAACAATGCTTCAATCTCATCTGGTGTCACGCTACGCTCATACCTATCCATAGCTGTATCAATAGCTGTCTTAATCTTACGCACATCAGCACTGAACAATCTGTCAGGGCAACGTGCGCCACGGTGTTCAGTATAGAACTCCTTGTCCATCAAACTTCGTATTAATGATAATTCCATATGTATTCTCCTAAATCATATTGGTTAAGTTGGTTAAGTCTATTTCCTTACGGTATTTTAAATCGTCTGTCAGCCTCAATACTTTCACATCTGACACATACCCTCTCAGTTCTTTTGCCATTGACAATGCTTTAGGTAGTGCGTCTGGGTCTAAAGCAATGATGGCAGTAGAGAATTGCGAGACAAAACTTTTGTGCGATTGGGCGAGAGATGTTCCCAAAAGCGCAACCCCGACAAAGGACGCTGAACCAACAACAGCGGCTGAAACGCAATCCTCTACTAACACTGCCACCCTACCATAACCATGAATGTAGGGCAAGCCATTTTTTCCATACCTTTTCCATTTAGGTAGTAGCTTACCTAGTGAACGTCCCGTAGCATCTACCATAACACCATCATGTATCACAGGGAATACCACCCTATCTTCTTTGACATCGTACATGAGGTCTAGTTCATCTGCATCTAAACCCCACCTAGATGCCCATTTAAGCACCGCTGAGTGTCCTTGATGAGGTATGATGTACTCAGGTAGCACAAAGTCTTCTTCTACTGCTTGTGTACCCCCACGAAAGTTCTTCTTGATATCTTCTACAGTTAACATGACACGAGTGCCACCACTCTCTGTACAAGAAGCCTTATAGCAATTCCATACGAGACTGCCCATGTTATTAGTCACAGAGAATGTATTCTTAGATTTACATAGTGGGCAGTTCATACGCTTTGTATGTCCTACAGGTATGTCATAATCATTAGGGTTAAATCTCATATGTGTATTCCTCTCACTGTAAGTGTATTATTATATGTATATAATATTATATATAATAACACTTATATGTATCACTTTCGTTGCGGCAGTTGTATGCTTATATCATGTATTTCGTCTAGTCGTCAAGGCCAATTCTGCACTTTTTAAAGTATTTTTTAAATAAGGCTTAACAGAGTTAGGTGAAGCATGTCCTGTAACCGACATTATTGCTGGCATTCCGACACCTGCCTCAACCATTTCTGTAACACCTGTGCGTCTTAGGTCTGACAAACGTAACTCTTTAGGTAATCCCGCAGCATTCATCAATTCTCTGCCATGCAGAGGTAACTTGTGTAATGAGTACGGTATGTATTCACCCCTGTATGAATTAGGGCGGGGTGCGACATACGGTTGAAAGCCAAAGTCTGCCTCTTGTTGTTGTAACATACCAAACAAATCATCTGATATAGGTAGGTGTACATCTGCATGACGCTTAGACTGTTCGATGTGTACTGTATGTGTATCAAAGTCTATGTTATCCCATGTAAGCATCCGCATATCACCCAGACGTTGGCACCATTCATATGCCATGTGAGCGATAAGACCTATGTTACGGGTGCTAAAATCGCTGTAGGCTACCGTCAGTAGCTTCTGTACATCTTCCCTACCCCAAACAGTCTTACGTCTCTCTACGGTTCTCCTACGCACGTTAGCGAAAGGATTAAGCTGACACAACTCTTCTCGCACACCATGATTAAATAATATGCGTGTAACTGACATAATGTGATTAGCCATGTGAATACCCTTTTCACACCATTGGTTGTATGCAGATTTAGCTACCCGTGTCGGTACACTTTTATAGTCGAGTGTGGACAGCTTGTCACCGTCCACCTCTGTGTTTAACATTACGCCAATAAAATACTTATACTGTACTTTAGTTTCATCACGTAAGTTCCTGTAATCATAGGAAGAATAGTAATCATCTACTAATTCATGTAGTGACATTATGCCGCAACTAACTGCTTAAACGTAGGTGTTGCAATCCACTTAGACACCTCGTGTTCACGACTGAACATTGTCTTAGCTTCTGTATCAAAGCCAGTGTTACGCATAGTGAAACCATTACGTTCATCCGCATAGGTTGCATAGTTAGTAAATGCGCTATACAGCGAGAAGACGTTGCGTCCACGTACACTCACCTCTTGGTTGTATAGGGTAAACATCTTCTCTGCTTTTGTGTCGGATTGCAGGATAGTATCCAGCTTATCTTTCACGTTAACGGCCTCTAGGCTTTTGTCTGCCCATGACTGTAGACGCTCAGACTGTTCATAGAAATCCTTCTTAGACTTATCAAGACTGTGAATGAAGTTGTCCATGCTGAACCCTGAACTATTCTTGCGGCGTACCTTATCATGTTCACCTCTGACCATACCGTTAGTGCAGAAGAAGTCGATAGCACCGTAGAATACAGTGTTACTGGCTGTACCATCAATACCATGTAGTGCAATGATACGCTGTGCCACCTCTGTCTCGTGCTTTGGTGTAGTAATCTTAGCTTTGACGTTAGGCAGGGTCATGTCCATCAACGCCCATGCATTGTTATGCGCTGTACTGAAGTTAATCTTCATATCTGCACACTGGTCTGCACCTAACTTCTCAGTTGTATTGTTATAGATGTCCGTAAAGAATGTACGGTGGTCAGCGCACGTAAAATCTGCACCTACGACACCAAGGTACTCACCTGTAGCCTCGTTAATTACATACTTCTTCTTGTTGAACTTAGTTGTCTCAAATGAGATACCAAAGTTAAGGTTCTCTGGTAGTAACTCATCGGCTGTGATTGTATTTGTTATCATATCTAATGGCATGTTGAGCCTCCTATGTAAAAACGTGTTAAATAACACAAAAATCGGTAACTGTTCTTATCTTATATCACGGTAGTGTCACAAAGTAAACACTGCCAACACAATAAAGATAACTACTCCTAAGATAATATCCACTAGGACACCATCCACAGTAAAAATACTGCATGTACTACTAATATACTAATTATCATGGTCAATCTCCTTTTCCTGACAGATACTGAGGTGTCTCAGCATCCTTGTCTTTTAGCTTCTCAATAGCATTACCGCAGACATAACAGTACATGCGTGATGCTAACTGTCTCAGCTTGTCTGATATGTACTGTGTATTCAAGCAGTGTTTGCATATGTGTTTAATCA
>Ga0196887_1000768_pt1 | contig 14525 bp, 17 predicted proteins | sample VirMetDEL_Mar_31_FD_169094 | JGI IMG/M metagenome (GOLD analysis project Ga0196887, IMG submission 169094) | Aqueous microbial communities from the Delaware River and Bay under freshwater to marine salinity gradient to study organic matter... | ecosystem: Environmental > Aquatic > Marine >... | reverse complement strand
TTGGGTTGCCAACATTTACAAATGGATTGCTCATTTTATCACCTTTAAATGATTTATTTTTTTGGATTATAACATTGTTTTACTTGTCAAGATATTAACTAGTAGGAGGCGCAGGAAATACCACGTTATCAATATTAGTTTCATCAATGTATTGACTTGGTAAGTCTCTAAGAGCTTGCCTGTATATTGCCCATTCTACCTTTTTTTCGTCCGCAAGTGGGCTATCTATAAACTGTGTCCAGTCGGTGCCAGTGAGCATCATGTTTCTAAGTCTGCGAACTTCAACGGATACCATATTCATTTTTTCAACTCCAATGCTCTTATTAATATGCTTGTTACAGCCGCACCACCACTTGTAGTGCCACTTGTTTTTTTCCCTGTGATTTCAACGGTATTGGTTCCAGTAGTTGATACTACGTTCAAAGCGTCAATAATACTTCGACCGCCTGTAAATGTATTAAGTTTAATTACTGAGCCATTGTGCTTAACGCGCACTTGCAACAAAAAAGGTGAAGTTTCAACAGCATAATAGCGCCACAAAAGTTCTGTAGCCGCGCCAGTACCCGTCCAAGTTAGGGTGGCTATGCTTTGCTCTGCGGTTGTTCCATTCCAGCTTGTCCCTGTTGAAGTTAATGAGCTTGGAATTGTTACCGCTTGATTCGCTATCTTCAAAGTGTCTACTGCAAGGTTAGCAATCTTTCCTTCAGTAACAGCAAGGTCATCTATCTTTACCGTGGTTACGCCATCATCACCAATTTTCAGAAACGTCTGGCCTTGGCTTGTAAATGTGTCAATGCCTACTCCGTCAATTTTTATACGGCTTGCCTCAACAAGACCTGTCTTTATTAACCCGCCATCAATAGTAGTTATCTCTGTACTATCTGGGTCTGCAAGCTCATTATTTAGGTTGGTAAAAGTCACCAATCCGTCAAAGTTAAAGCTAGAAAAAGGCGTTGAAAAAGTTATGGTTTGAGTTCCACCATAAGTGGCTTCAGTGATTGTGAAAGATGTTGCCCAATACTTACCATCAGCGCCTGTTACCGTTGGCGGGTCTACCTGCCATCCAGAGCTTAAACCACCGAATGTGTTAGTGTCATAGTTATATGAGGTGGCACTAGGTGTGCTTGGAGTTGAAGCTGAAGCCGTTGTTTTATAGATGTAACCGTTAGAGACTCTGGGCTGTTGCACTGGCGCTGAGGTTGTAGCGTTTACTGCTGAGGTCTTTGCAGATTCATTGCCGCTATAATCTACAGAACTTAGCTTGTAGTAATATTGGGTACTGTCGCTTAACCCAGAGTTTGTAAACTCAGTGAAAAAGCCAAAGGTTCCTGCTACGTTACCCACAACGGCATAAGTTCCACCAGATGTAGTAGACCGATAGACCAAGCAACTAGCAAAGTCTTTATCTGCTGGGTTTGTCCAATTCAAACTAACAACACCCTGACCGCCTGTAGCCGTTAAACCTGTTGGCAAGGCTGGCGCTGTCGTGTCTCCCGTGGCTGTCTGGTTTACAGTCGCATAGGTACTCTTAACGCCAACATTATTAATTGCACGAACTCGAATGTAATAGGTTGCTGCTGGAATTGTCGGTGTGATACTGAACATGGTAGATACGGTTGTAGCGCCTGAAAAAGAAACACCGTCGGTAGACCATTCTATTTCGTACACTTCAACAAATACATCTGCGCTTGCAGTCCAAGAAATAAGCATCTCTGAAACTATTGTTCCGTCACCTGTAATAGATACAGTGTTTGTAGCTACTGGTGAAGTTGGCGACTGCGTAACAGTTCCATCATAAAGATTGATTTCACCGCCTGTGAGGAAATCTTCTTGGTCAGAGGTTGCCCAGTCGTAAATGTTTGCCGCTGTCTCAATAGCATTTACATTCACAACAATGCCGCCATCATTACTCGCGCCCAGAGTGTAGTTTAAAACTTCAAAAACTTTTTGCGACCATCCCATTTTGGCATTTGTAACCATAACAGTATCGCCAGCCTTGAACTTTAAAGCGGCAAGGTTACAGGGTAGGGTTACGGTCGTTTGCTGTCTTGACTGAAGCAAGGCTATTTTAGCTATTCTTTGCGCCTGAGTGTTATTAGTAACATAAGGCAAAGGCATATCTAAATAGATTGGGTCGCCATCTTCAACGCCATAAGTTGAGCTAATCTGGGCAGGATAATCAGCAACAATATAGCCATCTTCTGAACTTATAAAACTACCTTTCACCCCGTTGTATAGTGTGCGCCTACTCTGTTTGGTTTGAATTTGTATCTCGCCAGTAAGTAAAGATTCATCAATGGTCACTAATGGGGTTTGGTAATAGGCTGGCATGATAAAATAATTAGCCCCAGAATAAACCAGCTTTCCGCCCATACAGGCAAGCATATCGTTAATATTGTTTTTACGGCTTCTAGCTGTGTTTACATCACCATTAAGAGTGTATCTTTTCTGAGTTCCGCCACCGTCCAAATCAACGTCTTGGTCGCATACCGTTATCGCGTTAGTCAATGCGGCAATATCAATGTTGTCTGGGCTTTCGCCTAAACCATACTTATCATCAACTAAATAATCTCGAATACATAAAGCAGGGTTTTGCGTCCACTCTGTTAGTCCATTGGTAGGGTTATAAACTTTTCTGCCTTTAATAAGCGCGGAAATGTTTGGTAAACCTGAAAACTTGTCTTGGTTATATTTGAGGCGAATATAGATATAAGCAACGCCAAGCAGCTTATTATCTGCATTCCATTTGCTAGAACGCGAAACCAAGTTACTATCTGCTGTAGTTTGGTCGCCTTTATGAAAATTGAACTCGGCATATTTCCACCAGTCACCAACCGCACCCACTCTCTTTTCGGTCACTTCACCGCCCACACTACTAACTGTGGCATTCGCGTTTGCGCCAGCATTGAAAGAGTAAGTGTAATTGGGTTCAGAACCGCCAATTGAAGCAACGGTAAATGTGTTGTTCAAATCCAAGCCAGCAACAGTTGAAGCACCGCTAAAAGTAACAATATCACCAACTCTAGCGGTATTAGTGTTGGCGGTAACGGTGACAGTTGAACTGCCTGAGTTGGTAGAAAATGGGCTTTGTTTTATTAATAAATTATTATTGCTCCATACAGCATCTTTGCCAAAATAGACTTCTTCAAATTCTTCAATTTCGTGTCCCGCAAAGGCTATTACTTGGTGCAGGTAGGCGTTTTCGTCCCCAGTGGTATCAAGGAACACAACCGCTCCGCCAGTTCTAGTCTGTCCGTAAAGTATCTTTCTGGGAGCGGCTGGCTCCCTAACCGTTATGTTAGAACCTGTAGTCCCTCCCATGTCTAAACTGGGAGCTAAAGCCCTTGAAAGCATAGATAAGCCAGCACCTAGAGCAAATGCGCCCCAAGACCAAGCGGCAAATCCACCAGCGGTTATCACTGCTGGCATAGCCGCTGCGATTCCTGCAATTACTGCAAAAGCCATTGTTTAATTCCCTAAGTATTTTGAGTAAACGCGCTCGATTAATCCGAACCCTAACTTTATCAATAAGCTGTCAAATGGTATATGTACTTTTGTATTCAAAGTAAGCGTAGAAACTCCAGCATCTTTGCAGTATTTTTCTGCGTACTGAATCAACTTCGCCCCTGTAGCCCCTGCCCTGCTATCAGGTAACACAAAAATAACATCATTAACTGCAAACAAATGGTCTTGATAGTGAATGCTTTTGCTAATAGTTAGAACAAAATAGCCGACCAACTCACCTTCATTTCTTGCAGTGAATATTTTCAAAATGCCTAGCTCATCTAGCTTTGCATACTCTTCCCAGTTTGGGTTTAGTTTAATTTTACCCTGATTGAGCGCGACCAATTCCCAGTGCTTTTCTAGCAGGGGAGCAATGTCTTTTTTGACGTTAGCCATACACTCATGCTTTATAGTAATCAACCTCGGTTCCCTCTGCCTGTTCTCAGTCCTTCTCTACCAGCAATACCCGCTGTAGGTTGTGCAGCAGGTGTGTTCCTTCCCCAGATAATTTCCAGCTCTTGAATAGATGTTACATATTCAAAGCCTTCATCAGTAGGGTGTTCAATCTTTTGGTCGTTGTCTGTGTAGCGCCTAACATAAGCGCGCTCGAATGCGATTAGCTTATTTTCAACGCTGACATTAATACTTGAAAATTGACCGCCATCACTTATCGTCATTACATCCATAAAACCAGTAAACAAAACAGCAGGGCTTGCAATTACATTGCCAGAGCCATCAAAAGCGCCAAGGCTTATAGTCATCAATCTGCCTTGATAATCTTCATTTTGAGCAAGGTTAATCAGTGTAGCATTACATCCAGACAGGGTGACATTAGCCCCGTTAGCTTGCAGGTCTGCGGTTTCTTGTATCTCACTGATTTTAAGCAAGTCGCCAGCACCAACGTAGTCTTCTGTAGCATAGACTTCAGCATCATCAATAGTGATAGTGCCAGTTTCTTGGTTTCTAATCTCCACCCTAGTGTTTGTTGAGGCAGCAGTAAAAGAAACAGCACCTTGCCCAGCCTCTACGTTAAGGTTCACAAGGTTATTGCTGTTCGTCATATCTCGAATGATGACGCGCGCTCTACCTGTCTTGCTAAAATTGAGCCTGTAGTTTGTCCCAGAAACGGTTGTTATGCTTTGCCTTAATCCTGCCCTGTTACTAAAGTCTCCTGCCTGAAGCTCAACTGAATCACCTACAAGAGTGACAGTTCCTGTCCCCAGCTCAATAGTAGTCCATCCTGTTAAGCCGTTACTAAAGTCACCGTTTGTAATTAAAGTATTACCAACAGGTGAGCTTAGAATCCCACTACCAGACCAGAGGTGAACAGTTGAGGTTGAGAAGGCCATATCTATCAAATAAATAGGTCTGACTACTTCTGCTGTGGCTACTGCTTGCATTTCTGAGCTTAGGACTCTGGACATTAAAGAGCCTCCACACAAGCAAAGCTAAAACCATACATAGAAGCCATGTCGGTTGACCAGCTAATGTCATTAGTAGACATGCGCCAAAGGCTTTTAGGCAAAGTAAAATCGCAAGCTGTACCTGCGCTTATTGCCTGCCTCAAAGGTGGTTCTAACTTTAAAGCATTACTGCCCTGAGCCTTATCTTCAGTAGCAATATAAAGATAGTCCCCAAGCTGAAAATATGTGCCTGCTGATACTGCGCTAGAGCTTGCACCGCCAATTATTTGCGTAGCTCTAATGTCCGCATTGCTGCCTAACCCAACGGATATTCCTGTCGTATCATGCAAAGGGTGTCCGAAGGTAAACGTCCCAGATTGCCCTTTAAGGCCGACTATGAAAGCCTCGACCGAACGTGCCTCTGCATAGCTTAATGGCGGCAAAGTAACCTCAGCTTCCCACCTAGCGCCTGAATGCTCAAACACTTGCTGGTCAAAAGAAAAAGGCGATTCACTTACAGCAATCGCCCTCTTTAATCTCATTGTAATGTTCTGAATCCCAACACTGGGAAATGCTAATGGCATCTTATTAAGCTCCGATTAATGCTTGACTGTAACCACCGCCTCTTTGTCGTGCATCAGCTACAGCACCTTTCGCGGCACTTGCTATTTGAGGCATTAGGTTTGCTACCTCTGCGCGTACAGTTTGGGCTACGCCAGTGGATATATTGATTGTTTGGTTTATTGTAACACCGCTGCCGCCCATCTTGTTGTTCGGTATGATTGCGCCTGATTGGTTAGGTACAAACATCTCTTGTCCACGTTCACCAACCATGTAAGGTTGACCAGCCTGAACAGAACCACCGATAGCCTTACCGCTAAACATTCCAGATGAACCGTTGCCAAAACCGCCAGCGGTTACAGATTGATTGTTCATTGTACTCATTGAGCCAGTAACAGGAGTAGTTCCAGTCCCACCCGCAAAATAACCAGTGATAGCTCCAAAAGCCGCATCAACAATATACTTTTGAATCAGCATTTTAATCAGGCTGTCTACAACGCTTTTAGCCATAGACTTCATAGCGTCTTTAAAGTTAGCCGCACCAGTAACAGCAGCAGTAAGGGAATCAGTCAAACCGTCTAAGCCTTGGTTTGTCAGGCTTTTAATGTTTTCTTCCATAGATGGTAATGCGTCACTCCAAGACTGATAGCCATTTTTTGCAAAACCCATAGCTTCAGTGAACGCGTTAGTGCTTTCTATTAAAGGTGTAAATGCGGCTGGTGTAGCCTCAGTTATTTCCCCAATTCCTGCAACTAAGTCATCAAAAAATCCATTTATTTTTTCGTTATCAAACATATCGCCAAGGCTAGTTCCGCTGGCATTTGCCTCTGCAACAAGTTCCTGCAAAACTGTTTTCCGGTCTTCTAAGGTTCTAAAAGCCGCACCCCATGCTTCTTCAAGGTCTTCGATGTTTCTGAACTTCAACTGGTCAAGAGTGCCCAGCTTGTCCAAGCCTTGAGTCATAGCAACGCCTAGGCTTTTGCCCAGCTTTTCATATTTGCCGCGCAAATAATCAACTTCGTTTGCTGTTGCTTTAATTTCCATTTCTTGAAAAAATGTTACTGCTTTTTGGCTTATCTCATCTATCTTAGTCGCAAAGCTAGACAAGCCTAAAACCGCGCTTCTAATTCCCTCTAAAAAATCAGATGCCAAAGTCCTAGCAAACTTAGCAATACCGCCTTCCGCTTTGCTAGTCTTCAAGAAAAAGTCAGTGAGCATTGTAGCAACGCGCTCAATAGCTGGCGCAAGAGCTGCACTAAATTGGTCTTTCAGCCCCTTAGCTATAGCGAATAGGTCTGAGAGCGCGTCATTTGCTTTCTCTGCCCCTGCCGCTGCTTCGCCAGACATTACGATGCCTAAAGCCTTAGCCCTGCCAAACAGCTTCTCCAAGCCTTCCTCGCCAAGTGCCAACGTATTAACAAGAGCGGCACCTTCACTGTCAAACAGCTTAAATGCTATTCTTAGTTTATCAGCATCACTTTGAACATTACCAAAAGCCCCAGCCAGCTTCATCATCTGCTGGTCAAGCGGTAGCTGCTGTAGTTTTCTAGCGTCTAAGCCAAGTTCTTTAATTGCTCCCTTAGCTTCACCAGTTCCTTGCGCTGCTTCAGCAGTTCTTCGTGTGAATCTCTGCATAGCCATGTTAAGGGTATTGGTTTCAACGCCTGTGATACCTGCAGCATATTGAAGTTTAGAAAGTGCTTCAGTAGTTGTGCCAATTTTAGAGGCAGTCTTTGCTAGTGCGTCAGCAGAATTAAGAGAGCTTTTAACAAGGTAGCCAAAGCCAGCAACGCCAGCCACACCAATCAGAGCAGTTTTCATGCTAAAGATAGACTTTGTTATACGCCCTAAACCTGCACCAACAGACTTAAAGCCCTTGCTGGTTCTGTCTATTGCGGATATTACAATGCGGGTATCTTCAGCCATCTTTCTTCTCGCTCAGTAGGTGAAAGTAAGCAAGCCATTCATTAAGTTCTGAAAGGCTCATTTGCTCTGCTTCTGCTATAGGTATGTGGAGCCTCTCAGCCAAGGCAATAACATTCATCCTTAACTGAGAGGTTTCTAGTTTTTTATTGCTGTTTCAACCGACTCAATAGTGCTAAACATCTGGTCAGCAATTGTACTAATGACAGAGGTTTCTTCGCCCATTAGGTCGATTCTGTCTTCAGCACTTGTGAACAATTTACTCCCGCCTTCGTCCTCAGCTTTCAAAACAATCAAATCAACCATTGCACCGATAGTTGGGGCTTCCATAATCTGCGGGTGTTTCTTCTGTAGCTCGTTAATATCGTAACAAGTAATGGGGCGGCAAAACATTGTAAACGCTTTGCCAGCCTCATCAGCCCATGCTTCAACACTAACTTCACGCGCCTTAATGACGCGCCTGTTTCTTAGTTCTTTTGCTAATCCCATTTGCAATTTCTCCTATTGTAGTGGGGTTATGCTGTTGCTTCTGTTACTGCTCCGCTAACCTGAATAGCGAAACTAGCTTCTACCATACCATCAAAAGCGGCAGTGATTGACTTAGACGTAACAGTGCCTGTGCCTGTGTAGTATTTCTCGCCATTTCCAGTGCCAGTAGGATAGATTTCAAAGTCGATGGCAGCGCGGGCATCGAGTACCAGCTGCTGCGCGTCTGCGTCATCCCAGTAGCATTCCAGAGAAAGCGTACTAGCTTCTAAGCCAGCTTTGTAAGTGCGGGCAGTATCACCCATGATGCTATCTTCGATAGTGTCAGCACTGGTTTCAATAGTGTAAGAGCGCACTTCACCAACAACAGCTTCAGCACCGCCCGCCGCTGCTAATTTCACTACGCCTGTTGAGCCTGTATGTGTAGCCATTTAAATCACCTTTCTAGTTAAGTTGTGCCGCGAGTGTATTCGTATACAACGCGAACGGTTAAAATCACACCGCCAACAGGGTCAATAGAACCCTCATCGACTTGGATGTTAGTTAGCTGGGTGTCCAGCGCGTAACCGCCTCTAGTGCGGTCAAGTTCTAAGCCTTCTTCAATGGCCTCGATTATGTTGTTTCTTGCTTGGTCAATAATGCCCGACTTCACAAAGCAGACTAACTCATAGTTAATGGAAGCCATTCGCTTACCAATAGAACCGCCAATAGAACTATCTTCTCTGTCCTCACCTGCCGTCCTAACTAGAACCGCTGGGAACTGAGCGTTTGATAGCTTGGTAAAATCAAACGGCTCGCGAGTTGTCATCTTGATTGTGATTGGCTGGATAACGCTATCTCTTAGCGTGTCAACTATATTGTCTGCAATGCTTTCTCTAATGCTCATTTAATAAACCTTTCAAATGCCTTGCCAAGTCTCTTTTGCTCTTTCCTATCAAAACCGAAAAAAGGTCTAATTACATTATTGCCTGACGCTTTTCCTGATTCTTCTTTTCCGCGAAAGAATATCTCAGCCTGCTTATGATTAGCCTTGCTGGTCATAGCGCCTAGCATATTGCCGCTCATGGTAAGGTTAGGTTGCAGTGTTCTATTCTTTTCAGCTCTAAAGGCAGCATACTTCTCTGAGTAAGGTTTGAACGCGCCATCCTTATAGCCTTTTCCAGACTTTGTTCTGTCTTGGATAATGTTAATGCCGATCTGAGCAACACGGAACAGCGCAGCTTTATACTTTGCCTGTAGCTGTTTACGCATTGCTTTCGGTATTCTCGAAAGGTCGCGTGGCCTCGTGCTTACTTGGACATCCATTAGCGAACTAACCTGCCTGAGTTAATAGATTCCTTCTCTTTATCTGTAACAGTGTCATCACCGTCAGCATCGTATTCAACGCCATCGCGGAACACTGCTTCTATCTCCTCGCCGTAGCGAGACTTGTAGAAATCAATCATGCCAAGAAAGCGGTCATTGTCTACCCAGTTGGTTAGCTGCGGAAGGGCGTACTTCCATAGAACAAGGTAAACACTGCATCGCGTCCACTGACTGTCTGTCAGCTTGCTGGGTATCAGCTCACCGCTATAGCCACGCTTTTCCCACCAGTCAGCGCGTATCTTGCGCTCAATGTCTGCTTGCGCTCTGGCATGTTGACCGGCGAATGATGTTATGCCAAAACCCAAAATATCTGGAACTATAGCTACCAAATCAGTATCGTTCGAAAATGCCATCACAACTCCTAAATAAAACCCCACCCCCAGTGAAGGGGGCAGGGAATCAGCACTAATTATAGTACAGCGTCACCAATCAACTTAACGCCAAAGCTATCATCAAGCTCAGCTACACCATAAGCGGCAGTAGCATTCAGCTCGAAGGCTCGGAGAGAAGCGTCACGCTGTGACTCGATACCGAAGTCGCGCTTAACAGCGATAGCGAGAGCTTCAGGAGCGAAGACAGCAGCAACAGCGTCACCAGAACCATCAATAGTCAGGTTAGCTGACTCATAAACGTCGATGCCAGCAACAGTACCAACGTAACCAGTTCTCATGGCTTCGTTCTGAACATCACCGCCATTGGGGTCAGCAAAGGTGCTAGTCAAGCTAGATTTGATTGAGTAAGCCTGAAACGGGTGGATAACTGCAACAATGTTGCCAGTTACTTTAGCCGCTCGCAAAGTAGCCGCTGCCTTAAACAAATCAACAGCAGTCAATTCTTGACCAGCTGCGCCAACAGACGCGGTGAAACCAGTGAACAGACCGATAAGGTCAGTGTCCATCTTAGTAGCGATAGCGTTACCAAGAACAGTGCCAAGCTCAACAGCAGGGTTGCCCGCGCCGAAAGCAGCCATATCAGTAAGAACAACCTGTGCACCAACTTCGCCAACAGTTACAGTAACTGAGCTAGTAGATACAGTGGTTGAACTCATGTCATCGCCTTCGGTCAAGTCGGCAGCAGCAATTGCAGGGTACTTAGGAATCTGGACAGTCTTGCCAGCTTCGTTAGCAATGTTGTACTGAGTAACCAAGCCCATCATCAGGGATTGCTCTTCAGCAGTGAATCGTGCCTGCGCGATAATATTCGCAAACAGGTCGTCTAGTGTGGAGCTAGTAGTAGCAGCCATTGTAATACCTCAATAAATTAGGTTAAAAGATTATGTTATTTTTTGGCTTTCATCAGTGCGCGATAAGCCTCACGCCCACCGTCATTCCAATTCGCAACCATTTCAACCGCAGATTGAGGCTTCTGCGTAGAGCCACCAGCGTTACCCTGACTACCTGTGCCGCTTCTTCCTGCGTTCACAAAGTGAGGGTTAGCCGTTAGAAATTCACCGACCATCTCATTGACAGTCAGCAGTTCACCTTTGTCATTATAGCGGGGTGTTCCGTTGTTGTCTAATACCTCTACAGTGCCATCCTCTCCAAGCCTTGTTTGCGCTTTAAGCAGCGACGATACCTGCTCAGGGCTGACTGCATTGTTGTTACTTGCCGCACCAAGAATAGCCCCATCAACTAGGGTCTGCTGTAGCTTGCTCTTGTATGCGTTAATTTCGCTGTCTTTCTTTTCAACGGTCTGCTTGAGGATAGTCTCAAACTCTCCGCGCTCCTTCATCTTGTCTTGCTCGTTCTGTTCCTTCTGGCTTAACAGTTGGCGGGCTTCATCAAGGTCAATGCCTGATAGCTGCTTCTCATACTTGCGCTGCTCTCTAGCTAGGCGCTGGGCAACTGCTTTATCCATGTCAGCCTGTGTGAATGTCTTGGCCTCTGGTGGTGTGTCTATAACTGTTTCTTCTGGTGTTGGTTCCACGAAATCTTCGCTCATGTGACGATGCCTCAAATTGAGTTTGGTGAACCCCGATTTTAGCATATAAACATTTCTGCACAAATATCATCTAAACTGTTTACATTAAGGTAAATATAGTATTTAATGCACCTACATTCAAAAAACAACAAGGGTTACAAAAATGGCTAAAGCGACTCACAACGGTACTTGTCAGGCTTGCGGTAGAAAGCAAGCTGTAAATGTTAAGACTGGTTTACTGGCTAAACATGGTTATGTAGTAGATTGGGGATTCCATGGCGTTTGTTCAGGCGCGGGCAAGCGACCTGCTGAGAATGACCTTACGCACATGGTTGAAGTACAGATAAATCTAGATATAAAGGCAACTCACCTTGAGACTAGAAAGGCTGAAGATATAAGCACTTTATTACTTCCCACTAAAGCAGATCGTTTCGGCACAAAAAAATGGTTCACTGAAGAAAACTACTACGATGCCAGAACCTACAATAGAACTTGGGCGCAAGTGCAAGAAGCAGAACGCTACCTTGGTGAGTACAAAGCGAAAAACATTCGCGACCACATCGCCTACCTTACAAGAATAGTAGCCCCAGTAAAAGGCAAAGAATTAACCACAAGATAAACCAACCGCCCCCGAAAGGGGGCTACCCTTGGAGGGGATTATGAACAAACCTTGGAACGGACTACTTAAAACCAACATCATAAGCCGCGAAAGCGAGCTGAAAATGCAAGAGAAAGCCAGAGCCTTGATTATATTTGAGGGCGATTATGTAACGCTGACAGGCGAACCAGAATGGCTCGAAGTTGTAGAGATTGTTATTGTAGATGGCAACAGCGCCAACAATATGCTCAAGCTCTCAGATGGCTATGTAGTGCCAGCACCTGTTGAGCGATACGTTGACGAAGTGATTTCAAAGAAAGAGTTTATAGCCCTATCCTAATTGCAGCAGTGTAACCCTTTAGCCCAGCTTATTTAGTGGGCTTTTTTTTCTTCTTCTTTTTACCGTATGCCATAACTATTCCTCGTCGAATACTGGTCGCCAGTGGTGTCGGCAGTTGTAACCACCGCGCACGATAAATGGGTCGCCAGATGATTTACCTTTCCAGCTTCCCGCCCATGTTGATTCTATCTCTTCATCAGTAAAGACTTGCCCAGCGTGTTCCACGCAGAACGGTCGGCTGTCCCTGATAACATCCCCATAGTATTTCCACTTGGTCGCGCCGCTTTGCTTGCCGATAGCTGTGTTAATGCTCGCATCGAACTGCATCAGGCTGTCCTGTGCCATCTGGGTGCTGTAGCGCCTAAGGTTATTGCCTGCCCTGTCTCTGGCGAACTTGGTGCGCAGTAGCTCTGCTGCCTCTTTAGACTGTGCCGGTGTTCCGTTACTAACTAAGTCAACAAGCCGCTGGGCTTCCACATCGTCGCTCTGGATGTATACGCCATTGATTGTCTGGCGTAGGTTCTTCACTGTGTCATTGAAGCTGCGGCCTGTCAGGGTTGACTGATAGACCTCGCTAGCTAAGACATCAAGGTATTCATTAGCAACAGATTCAAAGCCTTGGAATGATAGGCGCTGCAACTGGTTCACAACGCTGCTATCTAGCTTGGTGAAGTCGCCATAGGTAGAAAGCATATCCTGTGCATCGGCTGCTACAGAACCATACTGCCTAACTACAGCGTCAACCTCAGCTAGATAAGCCTCATCCATGGCTTCCCTTAAAGCTGGTCTAGCATTGATAGCCCACTCAGTATCAAACAGCTTGCCACCCTGTAGGGGAGCGTCAGCCATAACATCGGCTACGCGCTCCTCTAAGGTCACTAGGGCATCAGCTAGACGTTGCTGGTGTGTATCAGCCAGCTTGTCTAGAATCTCATCATAAGCGTTATCTGTAGGCATTAAACCTGCTCACCGCCAGCGCCATCCTTGCTAGGCTCTATAAGGGTGTCTCCACCCTCTACATCATCAAGGCCAATCTTCTCCCTGACTTCGTTAGGTGTAACAACACCAGCGTCGATGTGATATCCGTATATCTGGGTCTTGTCTGAGAAGTCACCCAGCACGGAACCGTTATCTTCAATCTCAAGATGAGCCTTTGCCAGCTTCTCATCGTCAAGCACTAGGTCGGCAATCTGCTTATCTATCTCAACAGCTAGGGTTACAGACTTAACGCCTGTAGAGCGCATCTGCGAAAGGAATACAAGCTCTTTGTCCATGTCCCGAATATCAAAGCTGTCAGGGTAGAAGATTTCAACGTCAGGGGTTAGCTCCTGCCAATCACACCAAAGGTTCCAGATCTGCTCTTCAGCCAGCTCAAGAATGTCAGCTTTCTCTGATAGCTTGGCGTTAAGCATCTGAAATTCAGTCTGCATTGCTACGCCGGACTGAGTGATTGCCGTAGTGCCGCGAACCGCGCCCATGTGAGACATACGGTTAATGTATTCAATCTTGTCGTTGATAGCGGCTCTTACGCTGTCTAGATTTGAACCATTAGGCTGTAGCATGTAGGGCTTCATTGCCGCGTCCATATCGTCAGGCATGTTAATAACCGAACCTGCACCCGCACTCGCGTCAGTCTCGTATGACTTAACCAGTGTCGGGTGGTTGCTGATACGGATAAGCTGCTCTACTTCCGAAAGCTCCTGATAGATAGCCCGCTGCATATAGGCAACGTCTGACAGGTCACTAATACCAATGCCGCGTACTACTGAACGCTGTGCAGGTAGGAACACCGCAGGAATGCGCCCTAGCGTGTTCTCGTCTGTGCTTATGTGAGTGTCCTGCTCGTTGATACTCTTAAACAGCTTCACATCGCTCTTCGTCCAGATGCGGTAATAAACCACCTTTTCAGTGTCGCTGATTTCCTCGATAGACTCGCGCACCTTCAGGTAACAAAGCTCGTAGCGACCAGACGGCATACGCTCATATTCCCAGTCGAATACATTCTCAGGGGTGAACATATTCAAATAAGGTCTGATGTCTTGGCCTAGCTCCTCAGCCTTGGTGCGGGCGTTAGATGCGGGCTTATCGACCATAATCCAGACGTTACCGTATACGCTCGCCCAGATGTTAGCCTCTCGCATAAACGCATTGAAGCTGCGCCCATCTAGGTCAGCATCTTTCATAAATGGTTCAAGGGCATAGTTACCAGCGGCAGAGTTAAAGCTGCGCACTGGTGCTTGTCGCCATAGAAAGCTGCTGTAGATGTGGATAATGTTCTTGCTGTGGTTGTCCATCGGTGTCAGGTCAAGGCGGCGGCTGTACTCTTCACTGTCTTCATTAACATAGCGCGTCAGATAGGAGCCATCACGATAGTCTTCACCACCCATATAACTGCGCAGGTAGAACTCCCAGCGGTATTTATTGT
>Ga0196887_1000757_pt1 | contig 14705 bp, 12 predicted proteins | sample VirMetDEL_Mar_31_FD_169094 | JGI IMG/M metagenome (GOLD analysis project Ga0196887, IMG submission 169094) | Aqueous microbial communities from the Delaware River and Bay under freshwater to marine salinity gradient to study organic matter... | ecosystem: Environmental > Aquatic > Marine >... | reverse complement strand
TTGAACTTGGTGCTATGGAAGGTATCACTCAAAGCGAAGTTAAAGAATATATACGGTATATCGCAGATAGACGTTTAGTTAACTTAGGGTTAAAAGCTAACTGGGACATATCTGCAAATCCACTGCCGTGGTTAGATTGGGTATTAAATGGTGACTCCTTTAAGAATTTCTTTGAGGGTCGTGTTACAGATTACTCTGCTGATGGAATGTCAGGAGAATCATGGGGCTGGTAAAAATGGCACGTCAACAACGTAAGCAAAAACCAAAGCGTGAAATCAAAGATAAGTTTATGGAAGAGTCAGTAAGGCGACCAGCTTTACAACCTAAAAACCATAAGCAGAATGTCTACATTGACTGCATACACAACTACACACAGACCATTAGCTTGGGATGTGCTGGCACGGGCAAGACATATATAGCTGCAACCATTGCTGCTGAGATGTATGCCAAGGGGAGGATTAATAAGATTATATTAACCCGTCCTAACATCCCATCCTCTCGTTCATTAGGTGCTTTCAAAGGTACGCTTGAAGAGAAGATGGCTCCTTGGACTGCCCCCGTTGTTGATGTACTAAGAAAGTCACTCGGTGGTGCTTATGATACAGGTGTTAAGAATGGTGCAATCATTGTTATACCTTTTGAAACCATGCGTGGCTCTTCATTTAATGACGCTTTCGTTATCTTAGACGAGGCACAGAACACCACACCTGACGAAATTAAAATGTTTGTTACCCGTGTTGGTGAGAACTGCCGTGTCGTTATCAATGGTGACATTAAGCAGTCTGATGTTAAGCATACTTCTGGCCTGTCTGTATTAATTAAAATGGCAGATCGTTATGACCTTCCAGTACCTGTCGTTGAGTTTACTCTCGATGATGTAGTGAGAAGTCCAGAATGTAAAATGTGGATAGAAGCGTTTGACAAATACGAAAGCTGACCAACTGTTGCACTATAAGGACTATCAATGGATATTGACAAATGGCCTCCTGTATCAACTGAGGTTGTAGAGGCACTTAAAAAGTTATTCCCCCTTAACCCTGAAATACTAACCTTCACTCCTGAAATGACTCAGGAATGGAAAGGTATTTACAGAGTAATAAACTTTTTAGAATTGGTTAATAATGACCAACTAAACCCAGACTCGGAGAATTAAATATGTGCTTTGGCGGCTCATCCCCTAAACCTAATCCCCCACCACCACCACCAGCAGACCTAGCACCAGCGGCTCCCCGTATTGGTGAGAATGGTGACGTGGACAATAAGCGCACACAAACCAACAAGAAGAAGAAAGGCACATCAGGCTTGCGGATTGAATCACAAGTAGGTGGCACTTCTGCTACTGGTATTAACATTCCAAAGAAGTAAATACATATGACAGCTATTCGTCAACGCTACGAGCGTTCCGAGACAGCGCGTCAACCTTTCCTTGATAGAGCAAGGGACGCTGCAAAGCTAACAATCCCTTCTCTACTTCCTCCTGACGGTCACTCAGCACATTCAAAGTTATACACCCCTTACCAAGGAATTGGTGCGCGTGGTATTAATAACCTATCTTCTAAAATGCTGCTGGCTTTGCTGCCTCCCAACTCCCCGTTCTTCCGCTTAACTGTGGACGACTTTAAGTTACAAGAGTTAGCCCAAGAGGAAGGTGCAAGAGCAGAAGTTGAAGACGCTCTCTCATCAATTGAACGTGCTGTAATGTCTGAGATTGAATCTTCTTCAACTCGTATTGCCGCGTTTGAAGCCCTTAAACATTTATTAGTCGCAGGCAATGTGCTTCTTTACCAGCCTGATAAAGGTGGTATGCGTGTCTTCCATTTAGACAGGTACATTATTAAACGTGACCCAATGGGTAACGCTTTAGAAATCATCACTCAAGAAGAAATAGCACCTAGTGCCTTACCTGAAGAAATACGCGCTCTGTTAGAAGAGCCGACTTCAGAAAGTTCTGTCAATGAAGATGAACCAGTAAAGCTATACACCCAAGTAGTAAGAAGAGACGGCAAGTGGCATGTGTCACAAGAGGTTGCAGGCATTCCTGTACCTGAAGCCACTGGTACTTTCCCCTTGGACAAGTCTCCATACATCCCCCTACGACTAAGCCGCATTGACGGTGAGTCATACGGACGTGGATACGTGGAAGAATACCAAGGTGACTTGAATTCTCTTGAGACTCTTACTCAGGCTATCGTTGAAGCTGCTGCTGCCTCGGCTAAGGTTTTATTCTTAGTGCGTCCCAATGGCACAACCCGTGCGCGTGTTCTTTCTGAAGCTCCGAATGGTGCTATACGCGAGGGTGATGCAGCCGATGTAAGCACACTTCAAGTGCAGAAGTCTGGTGACATGCAGATAGCATTTCAATCTTCTCAAGAAATTAAAGAGAGGTTGTCATATGCATTCCTGATGAACTCAAGCGTACAGCGTAATGCTGAACGTGTGACTGCTGAAGAGATTCGATACATGGCTTCAGAGCTAGAAGATGCCCTCGGTGGTATCTATTCTATCTTGAGCCAGGAATTTCAATTACCACTTGTAAACCGCCTATTACTACAGATGCAAAAGCAGAAGAAAGTTCCGCAATTGCCCAAAGGCGTGGTGTCTCCAACAATCGTTACTGGTCTTGAGGCTTTAGGCCGAGGCCATGACTTAAACAAATTATCTGCAATGCTCGACCACCTACAACCTTTAGGCCCAGAAGCAATTCAGAAGTACATGAACGTGGGTGACTATATCCAACGTGTCGGTACTTCATTGGGTATGGATATGGATGGCTTGATTAAATCTGATGAACAGATGCAACAAGAAGAACAGCAAGCAATGGCTATGCAAACTGGACAACAGTTAGCACCTCAAGCCTTTGACGCTATGAAAGAGCAGATGCAACAACCCCCACAAGGAACTGAATAAACATAATGGTAGATTCTGTAAATATCATCCAAGGTGAAGGTGAAGATGACCAAGCGCACATTGATGCGATGGTAGCTAAAGCTGACGGTGATTCCCCCCAGACCCCAGACAACCAAGAGTCCACAACGGATGAACGGCCTGAGTGGTTACCAGAAAAGTTTAAGACTCCAGAAGATATGGCTAAGTCTTATGCTGCACTTGAAAAGAAAATGTCAGGCGGTAAAGACACCGAGCAGGCTATCAACAAAGCTGAAGGTGACGAAACCCCTACTGAAATCCCCACCAATGATGAAGCTAAAGAAGCCGCTACTAATGCTGGCTTAGACTTCGATGCTCTGCAAACAGAGTACGGTGCTGATGGAAGTCTGTCCGATGATACCTATGCGTCCATCGAAAAGTCAGGCATTCCCCGTGATGTAGTCGATGCTTACATTGCAGGGCAAGAAGCATTAGCCACAAAGATACGCACTGACATGTTCAGCAGCGTGGGTGGTGAAGAGAGCTATGGCACAATGATGTCTTGGGCTAGTAACAATCTTAACAATGGTGAGATTGAAGCCTACAACACTGTGATGAACTCTTCAGACCCTAACCAAATACAACTGGCTGTTCGCGGCCTTAACGCTCAATACCAAGCAGACACTGGAAGTAACCCTGCGTTACTATCTGGTGACACTACTGCAAATGCAGGCTCAAAGTTTGAGAGCGTTGCACAGGTAACCGCAGCAATGCGTGACCCTAAATACAAGACTGACCCTGCATTCCGTAAGACAGTCGAAGCTAAGTTAGCGCGTTCCAGCGTTATCTAAGCACCCCTCTATAAGCTCACAGCTAAACCACTGACAAATACATTGCCTCTGCGGAGGACAACACTGTGGAAGTCACGGAAAGGCCGAAGCCTCAAGAGAACAAAAACTTGAAACTTCAATCCCTCTCTAAGGACTATTAAAATGAGTAACGCAACTGTATCACGTCTAGGCCAAGTCAATGGCGCAGGCGCAACTGATGCATTATTTTTAAAGCTATTCGCTGGCGAAGTAATCACACAGTTTGAAGAAAAGAACGTAATGGCAGCAATGCATTCTGTTCGTACAATCACTAATGGCAAGTCTGCCAGCTTCCCAGTAATGGGTACTGCGACTGCTTCTTACCACTCTGTTGGTGAAGAAATCTTAGGTGGTTCAATCAAAGCAGCAGAAAAGATTATTGCTGTTGACGATTTATTGGTAGCACCAGCGTTCATTGCGAACATTGATGAAGCCAAAAATCACTATGATGTAAGGTCTACTTACACCAAAGAGCTAGGAAACGTGTTGGCTAACACATACGACAAGAACATCTTGCGTGTTGTTGTTCAAGCTGCCCGTGGTGCTGCAACTATTACTGGTACTAACGGTGGTACTGTAATCACTAAAGCTAACTTCACTAGCTCTGCGAACATCGTAGCTGCTTTGTTTGACGCTGCTGAGTCTATGGACAGCACTGACATTCCAGAAGACGAGCGTTATGCTGTTGTATCTCCTGCTATCTACTACAAGCTTGCACAAGACACTACTGTCTTGAACAAAGATTGGGGCGGTGCTGGTGCATACGCAGATGGTAAGGTATTGCGCGTAGCTGGTATTACCATTGTTAAGTCTAACCACTTACCTACTGGTAACCAAACCACTACTACTGGTGAGCAGAACACTTACCACGCTGACTTCACTAAGACTAAGGCTGTGGTATTCCACAAGTCTGCTGTCGCTACAGTTAAGCTAATGGACTTAGGCCTAGAGTCTGAGTACGACATTCGTCGCCAAGGAACCTTATTCGTTGCTAAATATGCAATGGGTCACGGTATCTTGCGTCCAGAAGCTGCTATTGAATTAGCATTGCCATAGTAGGCAAACACTCAAGGGGAACTTCGGTTCCCCTTTTTTTCCTCTTTTAAGGATTCACTACCATGTCCCTAACAACTACAACTGAACTTGAAGCTGTTAATACAATGCTCAATACAATTGGTGAAGCCCCAATCAACACCTTGGTTGACATCACTTCAGTTGATGCAATTACTGCTCTGTCAATATTAAGAAGTGTGAGCCGTGAGGTACAAACTCAAGGTTGGTTCTTCAATACTGAGCATAATTACCCTTTAGTTCCAGATTTAAACAACAACCTACCACTGCCCTTAAACTTACTCTCTTTAGATTCTTCTGAAGTATCACAGAGTTTTGATTTAATTCAGCGTGGCCCATTGGCTTATGACCGACAAAACCATACTTACATATTCACTGATACTGTGAAATGTAGCCTAATTCTATTGCTGGCCTTTGAAGAAACTCCAGAGGCAGCGAGACATTACATGACAATCCGAGCATCCCGAATATTCCAAGACCGTGTATTAGGTTCTGACTCTCTACATGGTATGAACCGTGAAGACGAGTACACCGCCTTAACGACACTGCGTCTGACTGAATCTGAGAATGCTGATTACAATATTCTTACAGGTAACAATGACGTTTACCGAATCTTAGCGAGGTAGATATATGTCACTGGTAAGTAGCTCAATCCCTAACCTAGCAAACGGAGTATCACAGCAAGCACCTAGTGTACGCTTGAACTCTCAGGCTGAAGAACAAGTCAATGCGTTTAGTTCAATCATCAGTGGACTACGCAAAAGACCACCAACAGAACACTTAGCTACTTTGGTGACCAACGCTTTAGCTAATGGTAATTACTTTATACATACGATTAACCGTGATGTCACAGAGCGATACATCGTAGTGGCTGACAATACTTCTCTAAGAGTGTTTGGTTTTGATGGAACTGAATACACTGTCGCCACCCCAAGTGGTTATGCGTACCTCTCCACAGGAAATCCTTTAACTGACTTTAAGTCTGTAACTATTGCCGACTTTACTTTCATATTAAATAAATCAATTACCACATCAGTGACTGCCAGTACATCTACTGTCGCTTACCCTGAAGGTATTGTTAATGTTAAGCAGGGTAACTACTCTCAAGACTATAAAGTATTTATAGATAATGCCCAAAGAGCTACCTATACCACTAGTGACACCAATAAGTCTGACCTAAAGACCAACAACATTGCTAACCAATTAGCCACTCAGTTAGTAGCTAATCTAGGTTCTGTATACACAGTTACATGGGATGGTTCTGCTATCCGTATTCAACGTACAGACGGTAATGACTTTACCTTACGAACTGAAGACTCCTTCGGTAACGCTGCGTTGATTGGTTCTAAAGGTTCAGTACAAAGATTCTCTGACCTACCACGTAGAGGATTTAATGGCGTTAAAATGAAGGTCATTGGAGAAGAGAATTCAGAGGCTGATAACTACTACGTTGAGTATGAGAGTGGTGATACTTCTCAAGGCATCTGGAAAGAGTCTATAGCTGAAGGTGCTGACTCAACTATCAACCCCAGTACAATGCCTTGGAAGTTGGTAAGAGAAGCTAATGGTACATTTACCTTCCAGCCTAACGAATGGATTAGCCGTTCTGTAGGTGATGAAATATCTGCGAGTGACCCGTCATTTGTAGGTAAGAAACTTAATGATGTGTTCTTTCACCGCAACCGATTAGGTTTGATTGCAGACGAGAATGTTATCTTTAGCCGTTCTGGTGAATACTTCTCGTTCTATCCTGAAACCATCACAACTGTTCTAGCAACTGACCCTATAGATGTAGCAGTAAGCCACACGAAAGTGTCCATACTTCGACACGCTATTCCCTTTAACGAGACACTTCTACTGTTCTCTGACCAAACTCAGTTTATGCTGAGTGCGGGTGACTCATTGACTCCTGAAACTGTTTCCATAAATCAGACAACAGAATATGAATCTAGCTTACAAGCAGAGCCAGTTGGTGCTGGTGAATTTATTTACTTCGCAACTAACCGTGAAGGTCACGCTGGTGTGCGTGAGTTCTTCGTACAGGCAGACACTTCAAGCAATACTGCTCTTGATGCGACCCTCAATGTCCCTCGTTATATAAAAGGTAAAGCTACTTCTTTAGTATCCAATACAAACGAAGATTTACTGTTTGTACTTACTGACGGGGTACACACTGTACCTACAGCTTATGTCTATAAATATCTAAGACGGGATGGTCAAGCACTACAAATGTCTTGGTCTAAGTGGGAGTTCCCCTTCGCTGACCGTATCTTAAACCTATCAGTTATTGAGTCCACAGCCTACTGGCTAATACAACGTGGAACTTCAATTACATTGGAAAAGATGCAGCTACAAGAGTCTCCTAAAATAACCACAGCAGGCAAGATGGTTCACTTAGATGCTATCCAATCAGGCACTGTTCCTGCTGCAAATCAGATAGCAGTTACTGTAGATGGTCAGAACTTTGTAGGTTTCCCCTATACCATGTCTTATAAATTCTCAACGATGTATAAGAAAAGCACAGGTGCTGGTGGTAGTCAGGTTACAGATACCTCTGGTCGATTACAGTTACGACAGTTTAAAGTTCTGTTTGAAGACACAGGTTCTTTCATAGCAACTACTTCTGGGCAAGGCTCCGTGCATAACTATGAGTTTGGTGGGCCATCTTTAGGTCTATTAACGCTAGGTACAGTACCACTTGTTTCAGGTGCTTTTGAGTTCCCTCTGCAATCTAAGAATGACCGCATATCAATCACTCTAAATAATGCCACCCATCACCCGTGCAACTTTCAATCGGCTGAATGGACAGGCTATTACACGACTAAATCAGGACGAGTTTAATGGTGGCAATAGTACGTTTGGCAACAATTAATGATTGTAATTTGTTAGGCCCAAAGTTGAGAGAGGCTGACAAGGAAGAGCTTAAAGTCTCCTGTGGTTTGGGTCCAGTTACGGCCTTGACTCGTTCCCTCCAAGCTTCAGATGCAGCTTACGTAGCTGTTGATGAGGCAGGGGTTCCTATCCTAATGTTTGGAGTAGTTAATTCAGGCCAGGTTTCTGTAGGAGTACCTTGGATGTTAGGTGGGAAAGGCATATACCAACACACCAAACAACTTAAAGCTGAGTGCAAGCAATGGTTAGATGTAGTCCACACAGACTATGACCTACTGTTTAATTATGTCCATGCAGAGAATCCTAAAGCTATCCGTTGGCTTCAATGGATGGGCTTCACAATGGTACGCCTAGTGCCTAATTACGGGGTGGGCCAAAAGCCATTCTATGAATTTATAAAGGTGAAATGAAATGTGCGACCCCATGATGCTGGCAACAGCAGGGAAACTAGCAGGGTTTGCGGAAAAACAAGCACAAGCTGATGCCCAAAACAAAGCTGCGCGTGATAACTACATGCAGCAGATAACCCAAACGGGACAGGCAACTTTACAAGAACACACCGCAGCCTCCGATAAACTATTCCAAGACACTATAAAAGCTAAAGAAGCCCAAGCTGGTTATGAAGCTTCCGTAGAAGGGATGGGAGGTTCAATTGTGAGCCGCTTAATCCGTGATAAGAAAGCAGTGGAAGCTAGAAACAAAGCTAACATTGACACTAACTTTAATAACAAACTACAGCAACGCCAGTATGAGCTAGAGGGCTTGCGAGTCCAAGCTGACGGGCGCAGTAAAGCAGGCCCAAGCATACTTGCTACAGGTCTGGGAATTGCTAACGACTACTACACTATAGGTGATGGTCAGTATTCAACTGATACAACTCAACCATCATCAGATTACACACAATATTAAGGAATATTAAAATGGCGACTAACACTGGCATCGAGGTGACAGCACTAAAGCCTTCGGCAAGAGCAGGCGATTACTACGTCCGTCCTGACCAAACACCTTCTGGCATTGAACAAGGTCTTGCGAGACTTGCTGGAACAATGAGTAAAAAGCAGAAAGAAGAAGATAAGGCAACGGCTGAGAACCTACACATCTCAGACTCCCTTAATAACGCTAATGACATCCATGACTTTACTGCATATGCACATGAGTCTGCTGGTGTTGTAGCTCACCTAAAAGAACTACGTGGACGCTCTTATGCACACAAGTGGCGCACTGAAACTGAGAATGCCTACAAAGAATTTGCAGCTACCTCAGATGAGCAAGGTGGTGACTACCACAGCTTTATGGCTGAACGTAAGTCTGTACTAGCTGAATCGTTTAAAGGTGACCGCTTTATGATTGCTGGTGCTATGAGCGTGATGAACGAAGCTGACCAGAACATGAGGGCAGTACACCGCCAGTACCTAGATGCACGTATGAGGACAAATACAAGTAACGAGCTAGACGCTAATGTTGATGTTCACATGGCCTCATTTCTATCAGGTAATAAAACGCTACAAATGGTTGCTACCGATATTGATGATATGGTTCAAACTGCCCACCTCACTGGTGGTATAACCAATTCAAAAGGTAACGAGCAAGTATTCAACAGAGCAGTAGCTAAGTATAAAGAAACTGGTAACTATAATTACTACCGTTTAGCATCACAATTAAAGTTTGCAAAGGGTAAAAATGGAACAGTTAATACTAAAGCGGAATCTGTGCTTGGTGATGCGTTTGAGCATGTAGAGTATGAAGCTCAAAAAGCTCAGACTCTATCTGACCAACAAGCTGAAAAGCAGAAGAAAATTGATATTCAAGATGCTTGGAATGCTATTAACGCAAAGTTCTTTGACAACCCAAACTACAACGTAACCGCAGAAGACAGTCGTAGCTTGACTGTGCTAGGCGTTAAGCAAACTGCAATCAATGCTGTTCGTGATTCTTACGCAACTATGAACGATGTCACAAGAGGACAACGACACGTAGAGTATGCTGCTTCAATTAGAGGGCAGATTAATGATGCGATGTATGACCCTAATGGAGTCCAAGTAACTAACGATACCTTACTAGCTTCAATGGTTTATGGTGACATACACCCTTCTGACATGGCTTCACTTCAAGCAAGTTTAAAGTCAGCAGTACAGGCTACTCCATTATTACAAGGCCCAGAAATTAAGGACTATAAATCAACACTTATAAAACGTGCAGAGAAAGCCTTTGCTTATGATGACCCTGCAAATGCTGCCATTATTTATAATCTTGAAAATGATTTTGATGAAGCGTTTGTTGAAATTATTAAAGGCCATTACAAGCAAGACGGTGCAATAACTCCTAGCAACCTTGAACTAAGGGCTTATGCTAACGAAGCTAAAGATACCATTGAAATGGCTTCTCAGTTAAAGATTGAAAAGCAAAATGAGTACCTAGCATTAGAAGCTAGTTATGACGCTCTTGCTGTTACTTCTGCCGCACAAATGGACTACTCAATCAATGATGCAGACATGGAAGATGTCGAGTCTATGTTTCAAACCGTGGGTGGTAAGAAAATAAAGGCTGCTCTTGAGCAAGGCCCGTTAACGCCAATTAAGTACAAAAATAGTGATGGAGTGGTTGAGATTATTCCAGCACATGAGGCTTTAGATTTACGAATACAAGCTATGTACACATTTGGTGGGTATGGAGGTTACCACGTTTATCGTGAACACCAGAAAGCAAAGAAAAGAGGATATTAAGTTATGGAAAATCCCCAGTTTGAAATAACCGCTGATGACTTTGATATAGATGGTATAGAAAATCGTGAAGTTAATACTGCTTTAACAGATTCTGACTTTGAACAAGACTCATTGTCAGATAGTGACTTTGAAACAGTAGAAAAAACTGAAGATGATTGGCTTACTGACACATCATTTATTCAAGATGCTAAAACATTAGCTGACTTCATGCCTGTAGTAGATAAGACGCTAGGCTCTAAGGAGTTTATGGTTGAGCAGCAAGGCACTGACACTATGTTTAAGCCTGCTGTTGGTATTGATGAACTACAGGCTGGCATAGAAGCTGCTTCTGAAGCTTATCAACACAGTGATGAGCAGTATGCAGAAGGAGCCATGCAAGCTATAGGTCAACTACAGTGGAACCTAAAAGACTTAGGCTTAACTGCTATGAATGTAGGTGAGTGGCCTGAAGATGCACAGATGGCTTTGATACGCTCTATGAAACGCTATGATGATATGCCTGTAGAAATGCGGCATGTTGGAAGGGCAGCTACAGGTATTATCTCAGACCCTACAACCTACTTAGGTTTTGGCATATTTGCTAAAGCACTAGGCAAGGTGGGTTTAAAGGGCGGTGCTACTGCACTTCTTAAGAGTATGGTTAGCAAGACTGTAGGTACTGCTGCGTTAACGGCTGGAGTCGAAGGTGGCGCATACATGGCTGCTGACGATGTCTTTAGACAAGGCATAGATAACCAAGGTGACTACTCTAAGACAGATGTAACTCAGGTAGGCTCATCTGCTGCTATAGGTTTCACTGCCGCTTTAGGCATAGGCTGGATTGCTGGTAAATTCGTTACCCGTAAGATGGTCAAAGAAGCTGATGAAGTTACTGATGAAGTTACTGATGAAGTACCGCAACTTACTGATGATACGGTTGATGTTGCTACTGAGTTAAATACAGATGTCCCTGAAGAGTTAGACCTACAAGCAGAGCGTATTGGATGGGAAGGTGGAAAGGCTAACGATGATGATTTGTTAGGTGATGAAATTCCTACAGGTGGAGAATCTAAACCTATCGAAGGTGACTTGCTAGATGTTGAACCTAACACGGGCGTTGTAGCTAGGGAAGCTGATGAAGAGCCACGCTTAGATGGAGAAACTGATTCTTACAATAATGCTGAAGAGCTTAACAAACCTGAGAACGATGTTGGAGAGGATTGGAACCATATTTACAATGGTAAAAAGACCTTTAACACAGAGCGTCTTGAAACCTCTGATAATGTCAAAGGTTTCTTAGAGTCTGCTTCGGCACAAACTGCTAAGAGAAGGTTAGGCCCACCTGAGACTCTTGATGAATCTATGCACTTCGCTCAAGAAGAGGCGGCACGGATTAAGGAAGAGACAGGTGGAGACATATCTGCTTTGATTGAGGAATTCAAAGATGATGCTGAGGAGCTTCAAAAGATACGCCACCGTTCACAAGCGTTAAGAGAACTGAACTTATCTCTTGGTGAGCGTGTCTTTGCGCTTGCTGAAAAACAGCTTGATGAATTAAGTTTTGCAGAGTCAATTGAGCTTGTAGAAAAAGCAGCCTTGTTTGCTAACACAATGGAAATGACTAAGTTAATTTCCAGAGAGTTTGCAAGAGGACTAGGTAACTACAGACTAATAATGTCAGGTGATTCTAAGTTAGCAGATGGCCTAGTAAACGGTACTGCACAAGCAGACGTAGCTGCATTATCGGCTACAATCCGAGCTATGAGTCTAGCTGGTAATCTTAAGAATGGTAAGTTTGCAAATGGCAAGACAGACCTTAAAGGACTTAGGGAAAGACTTTCTCCTAAATTTGTTAAAGGTGCGCTTCAGGAATGGATTCGTTTCCGTTCTGCAATGATGCTATCTGGCCCTTCAACTATTGAAGCTGCTGCAATTTCTAACCTTTCACGCTTATACACTGAACCATTCTGGGAATGGGCTGGCAATATAGGCCGTGGTACTGTTAAAGCGCAGGCGCGTCTAAGAGCTAAAGCACAGTGGGCTGGTAACAGACGCTTTGCTAAGGACGCTTGGTCGCAAGCTGCACGGGCTTGGAAGAATGGACAGCATATATCTGACCCAATGGTAACTAAAGTCGAAGGTCAACAAGACGAATCTCTCCAAGCAATGAGTGCTTTAAGGCGCAACGTATGGGAGAGGGGAGTACATGCTGCTCACTTGGCCTTACTGTTCTTAGATGAAGGTGTTAAAGCTAATCGCTCTCGCTCTCTTATCTACGCAGATACTGTTGTTGAAGCTGCCAAAGCAGGCATTAAGGACGATACTAAGTTTGAAGAACTGTTAACGCAAAACTTACTAGCTAAGATAGATGGTAACGGACGCATACGTGACAAGGAAATCTTACGGGAAGTCCGTGAGGCAACCTTCACTTCTGACCTAGAAGGAGTAATCGGTGAAACAATTACCAAGCTGGCTAACGCTGGTGGAGGTATGGGTCGTTTATTCGTGGTTCCATTTATACGTGCGCCTTTGAACATAGTGTCAGAAGGTCTAATGTATATTCCGTTGTCTGGTTATATCAGTAGAAAGCAGAAGAACATAATGCAAAAAGGTTCTCCTGTAGCTAAGGCTAAACTTAAGGCACGTAAGCAACTAGGTGGCGCAGCCATTATAGGGCTTTGGTATGCAGCAGATTCTGAAATGTATACAGGTGCTGGCCCTGCTGACTATAAAATGCGTGAGTCTATGAAAGCTAAAGGTTGGCAACCTCACTCAATAAGAGTAGGTGACCGATGGGTTAGTTATGCAAAGCTTGGGCCTTTTAGTTTGCTGCTAGGCATTGTTGCTGACATTAACTACATTACTAAGATGGACACAGCAGATACCAATATTGCTGATGCAACAACCCAAACATTAGGAATGTTAGTTCATGTTGTTTCTAATAACGTGTTAAACAAAGCTTACTTTCAATCACTAACTCAGCTTATGGAAGCGATACAAAACCCTGATGTGTCAGCAAACTTGATACATAGTTGGGCGCTTTCGCATACCCCTAACATCTTAAGTCAGATGAATGAGGATAGAAATGTAAGGGAAGCTACAACCTTAATGGAGAAGTTTAGCCGTAGAATTCCTATTATGTCTGAGAAGCTAGGAAAGCAATATGACATTTATGGTCGCCAAGTAATGAAGCCTAACCATGACGTTTCTATATTTGGTTTAGAAGTAAACTATGGCGTTGGTTATATGTTTAAGAATGTGGAAATTGTTAAAGATGATGTAGCAGATGAAATTTATAAATTATCTGAAAGTTTTGACAGAGCTATCATTGACAAACCTCCATATACTTTAGGAATAACTAACACGGATTACCGTGATGTTTATGACAATAACGAGACTGAATCTGTTTATGCAAAATACAACCGAGTTCTAGGTGAAACAATTGACCCTAACACTGGTCTTGATATGCATGATGCTTTAGAGCGTATGATGAATAGCACTTCTTATCGTAACGCTCCTCACTCAGCAGAGGGAGACATAACTTCACCCAAAGTGAAGATGATTAAGTCTATAGTTAACCGCTACCGTGGCATGGCTAAAAATGTAATGTATCGAGATTCTCCTGCATTTAAGGAGCAGATCGAAGCCCGTGGAAACAGAATAAAATCAATCTTTAACTAACCTACCTAAGCCCCTCAGTCGAGGGGTTTCTTTTATCCCCTATTTAAAACATAGAGAATTAACATGGCCTTATCCTTTGTGACATACACAGGTGATGGCAGCAACCAAATATTCAACCTTACATTTACCTACCTTCAACAAGCAGAAGTAGGTGTTAAAGTTGATAATGTTGCCGTCACATTTACGTGGCTAGACTCTAGTAGAGTTCAGCTAACAACAGCACCAATATCAGGCGCATTCGTAGAAGTTCGTAGAACCTCATCACGCACAGCGCGTGTTGTTGATTTCCAAGACGGCTCTGTACTGAATGAAGCTGCTCTTGATGCAGACAGTCAACAACTGTTTAACCTATCCCAAGAAGCCTTTGACGCTTCTGCCTCAACAATCCCCCTTGACTTCAACCAGACCTTTAATGCTGGTGGAAAACTTATAAAGAATGTAGCAAACCCTGTAGACGCTCAAGACGCTGTTACTAAATCCTGGGCAGAGACTGCTCAATCCTCACAGCTTGCCCTTGCAGATGCAGCAGCAGCCGCAGCACTGGTATCACAGAACGCTGCATTGGTTAGTGAGGATGCCTCAGAAGCATCTAAGGTAATCTCTACAGCACAAGCTGTTATATCAA
>Ga0196887_1000751_pt1 | contig 14809 bp, 24 predicted proteins | sample VirMetDEL_Mar_31_FD_169094 | JGI IMG/M metagenome (GOLD analysis project Ga0196887, IMG submission 169094) | Aqueous microbial communities from the Delaware River and Bay under freshwater to marine salinity gradient to study organic matter... | ecosystem: Environmental > Aquatic > Marine >... | reverse complement strand
TCTACCTTCAGGTATTTTTCTTTGTATTTTTTTAGCTACAGTATCAATTTCTTTAACACTTTTTATTTTTCTACCCTTAGGTATTTTTGATTTTTTAACATTAGTTAAATATCTTCTTCTTAACACCTCTAATTTTTTATAGTCTTCTGCTTCTGCTTTTTCTCTAGCAGATCTCATATCTACTTTTATATTTTTAGGGGTAGGTTTTTTACCCTTTCTAGCTAAATAGTTTTTTCTTAACTCTATTAATTTTTCAAGATCATCAGCTTCTTTTTTTTCACGCCCTGTAAGTTTCATCTATTTACCTTTCTTACTTTTCTTTTTAGTAGTCCAAGCTTCATTTACTTCTGTAGTAGGATCATCTTTTATATAATGACCTTTGCTATTTCTAGCCCTTACTAATTCTGTTTCTTCTACCACAGGCGAAGAACAAATAGTTTCTACCTCTTCTTCTTTGTACCATACTTGTCCGTAAGCATCCATACCTGCAATAGGTTGACCATTAGGTCCAGTAACTGTATTATCATCTAATACTATATACCCGTGTTCTTCTAGTTTACTTTTATTTTCTGTAAATATACTCATCCTTTTTTCCATTTCTTTGAAGGAGACTTAGTTTTACTAGAACTCCACTTTACTTTATCTGCCCAGTAAGCTGCAGACATTTTACCTTTAGCAATATTTTTTGCGTGACGAGATTTAAATGCTTCACGTTGTCCTACTGTTTGATTTGTCTTTACACCTTTTTGTCCAAATCTAATATACTTATACTTACCACCTTCACTTGCCATAACATGATGTGATTTGTCACTACTGTCATTAAGACGTTGTGGTTTATTGACACCCTTAAGACCAGCATCTTTCATTTTAGTTTTTACACGCTCAGGTATACTCAAGATACTCTCCTATAGCTTTTTGTTTTTTTAGCCACACCTTTAGGTTGTTTGCTGAACTGTTTGCCTTTTGCTGTATCTTGTCTTTTCTTTTTAGTAGTGGCAGCATACTCAGAGCTAGACATAGACTTAATAGCCTTAGAGGGTAAGTACCTTTCACCAGTAGCCTTACTGCCTTGGGTAGATGGCTTACCTGATTTAGTACGCCACTTTTGTTTAGTCCAAGACTTTAAAGACCTCTGAGATTTTGCTAGAGCCATTACGCTTTTTTAATACCTGTATTTAACGAACCAGTATTTTTTATCATACCACCTTCATTGTACATAGCTACCTTACCACCTTTAGCGTAAGCTTTTTTCTTAGGCATTCCACCTTTATTCATATAGCCCATCTTATTGCGTACATCTTTTGGAAGTTTCTTAAGTCCAGTTTCTTTATCTGAAACAGGTTTCATACCTCCAGCTGCATAGCCTTTTTTCATACCGCCTTTAGCGTAGCCTTTCTTCATGCCACCTTTAGCGTAACCTTTTTTCTTCATTTTCATTCTTCTTCCCCTTGATAAAGATTGTTAAAAACTCTGTTTGTATCCCACACGTATTCAATTTCTTGTTTTGAATGAAACACTCTTTGATTTGGTTTAAAGTCTGGAGCACCTTCTCCTGTTTCAAACCATGCTGGATGTGTAACCCTAACTCTATTATTAGGTAGTGCTACAATATTGCCTGTATATTTACCAGCATCCATTAATTCTAATACATGACTTTGTTTGTGTTGAGCAGGGTCATCTGCTATTTCACTGTCTGTATAGTCTACTGTAAAATAATACTTAGCGGGATAAAACTCTCCGTCAACTTTAGCTAACCAAGGAGCAGGAGTAGCTCTATTTAAAACATATACAGAGTGATCATGCGACATACAGTCCCAAGGTTGTGCTGCATATGAAGGTAATTCTTCAGCCCATTCTTCTACTGGTGTATCTCCTACAAGTGCAGTAATAGGCATCCTTGCCCACATTGCTCCACCATGTACGTTATCTTCTTCCGTACCATCAGCTTCACAACCAGTAAAGATAACTTGAAAACTTAATGATCTGTTTGGCATACTTGTTACAGCTATTACCATACAGTGTAAAAACTCACCGTGATATTGTTCAAAGTTACACGTATATTCTTTTCTTACCCATGCCTTGAAGTATGGGATGTTACTCTGTAGGTAGGGCATTACTTGTAGCCACCGCCCTTTGCTTTATATTGTTTAGCAACCATTTGTGCTTTACGTGCAGACCATTGACCAGGCTTACCACCTTTACCTCCAGCCTTTACACTAGAGACAAGACGCTTACGCATACCAGGTTTAGTATAGTTACCTGCTTTATTTACTGTCATAACATTTCCAATGCTTGTTGTTTAGTTTCATTATTACGTCTAGTCCACCCCTTACCAAAAGTATCAAAGGTAGATAGCTTTTCATAAAAACTTTGACGAGCATAGTGTAATTTATCTAGTATAAGATCGCAAGGAAAATCTCCTACAGCAGCTATAGTCATAGGACCTATACCACCATCTTGCTCTACTCCTACAATACGTTGCAGTGCTTTAGCTGCTCGTGATACTCCTGAATTTACACACCAATCAAAAACGCTCCAGTCTACCCCACTAGGTAAACTATCACCTTTAATTCTATCCCAATAGTTTTTTTTGTATATAGGAGCTACATCTTTATGTGTTAGCCCACGCATTTCTTCTTCTGAAGAACTACGTCCTATATACTCTTCATACACAGCCCTAGTAACACCAAGGTTAGTCATACCCCCAGGATCATCTGGATGATTCACAAAGCCACCTTCGTGTTCTAATAGCATTTCTAGGCAAGTGCTGTAGTTACTTTTCATTTTTTACCACCAAAGAATTTAGTAGCAGATCTAATACCAAATGAAGCTGCTATTACTACTCCAAGAGAATAGCTATACCATTGTGGTGCTTCTCCTAGTGCAGCAAACCCAGCTGCTGCAATCTCACGACCCCAATCCCCACAGAAACTTAAAATAAATGGGCCACTTAATAAAAGTGTCAACCATTCATCTTTCCAGGAGTTCTGTGTAGCCTTCATAGCTTCTAGATCCCAGTCTATTTCACCGGTAGCAATCTTTAGATCTTTAGTAGCTTTAGCTTTTTGTACAGCAGTCTTACCTTCAATCCATGAACCTGCTAATCCTGCAACTGGTCCAACGATATTTCCTAATAATCCAAACATAATACCTCCTGTTATCCGTACTTTCTTTTTCTTTTAGGGTCTAGTACGTCTTTAGCTTGTAGATATCCCTCTAGATACATAGCTCTTTCTACATGATCTAGAGTATATCTAACTCCAGTATCTATTTCTATTTTATTTCTTACGTAAAAAACATCAGATCTTGGTATGTGACACCTACGTAGTCCATTTTCATCACCTTTAGCTAATGCTTTATAGAAATCTTCTATCACATTATCTGTGGCATAAGTATTCTTCTTTGACATTGATTAGTTATACCTTTAAAAAATTCTTTGTCAAGAGGGAACGACAAAAAACTACTAGATCTAAGTTTATTATTAGCGTCACTAGTATACATTAAGTATTATCTAAGTATTTCTTAAAGTATATATTAATATTAATAATACTAATAGGTATTAATAAACATTAAGTAACTTTAAGTATACTTAATGTAAGTATTATATAGTACTTGATGCCCCCGTGTCAAGTAGTAGACGAAAATAAATTACATTTTGTTGATATCTTCTAGTTCGTACCTAGTAGAATGTACTTAACATACCACATTAGTACTAATACCCATTCAGAAGCTCTGTACAGCCCCGTGAGTAGCCTTAAATAACTTTTATGATCCCCTATACCTGAAGGTATTTACTTGCTGTGTACGGTTAAAAATTATATTTAACCTGTTTAGTACTTTAACTACTACATATTGTGTTGTTTTTAAGGGGTAACACTACTAACCAATACTATACCAATAGTAAACCAATGTGGTTAACAGACTGAAAAACCCCATCTCTGTCATTGTGTGTATATACGTACGTATGGGAGCCACCTGTCCCATGCGGGGTCAGACCAAAAATGTACCAATACTGGAATAGGTAAGGAATGCTGACCTTCTTTTGGTATTTATTCAATGAATACAACGACTTAAACCTAAATAGCCCAGATATAGGTCAATAGTGCTGACCATTTGGTACAATATTTCAAGTAATAGGTGATTAAAAGAGTAGGGAATTACAAAACATTAATTTAATATTTAGAATTATTCTAATCTATATCTCTATCTAATTTCACCAACCTATATCCCTATCTAAAAGTAATTCGTTTTTACCCTACCCCATATCACTAGGTCAGTAATGCTTACCTAAATAAACTTTATAAGTTATTGATTTTGTTACATATCTTTTTACTTTACTTTTATTGTTTTTTAATATCTTAATATAGTTGTTCAAATCAATTAAGTAACTACTTGAACGATGCTCTTTGAAATGCTGTAGCGATACATCACCCACCATTAGGAAAGACTTGGATCTGATTGTAGCAATACAAGGCATACGCTTCATAACTCATTACGTTGGCTCAGATAATCAATAGTATTTATAGACTATTAGGGTAATGAGTATTCTTAAAACTAGTAATAACTATTTCAGTTAAATATCATTTAGTTATTACTAGACTTGTTAAAGCAAGCATTATCAATAAAATATAAATTGATACTACGTCGACAATTAAAAGCATTAAGTAAATATTTAATCGGACTGACTGCAAGGTTATTCGCAAGCTAATTAGAATAGATAACAGGCTGTAGGCAGTCGCTCAGGTTATCCCGCGTTAAATAAAGTAGTAGAGACTTGCGTAAATATAACAAAGTGCTAAAATGTAGAGCGGTATATTACGGCAGTGTATATCAATAGACATTTTTTATTATTCGTTTTCGGTTATGCTGAAACAGTCTAATAAGTATGTATTAGTTATCTATAAAATAATAATAGGGTAAGCAGTTTAATTATTGCTTACCTTTTTTTACTGTTGAGAGCTTTGCTTAAAGAATATTATTACCAGTATTCTTTAAGCAAGGTTTTTGACCTTGCATTATTGAAACTTAATTTATCTCGAAAGGATAAAAAAAATGACTACTTTTAATATTGCAACTACTACTTCAAAATTTACTGCATCACTAGGCAATGGTCGTATTATGGGTTCATTGTTTAAAGATGCTATTGATCACATCGTTAAGACTAGAGACACTACAGTCATTGTTAAAATGATTAATAGTGCTAATAAGAAAAACGATAGTGTCGCAATAAGAAGCATTAAGAATACTTTTAGTGCAATCTTTATCGGTGCTAAATTTATGACTGATAATAAAACTAAAAATTTATCAATTAAGATTAAAGGTACTAAAACCTCTAATAGTGCAATTGATAATCTTAATTCTTTAGTCGCTGATAATGCGTCGATGCGTGGCGATAATTGGGGTAAAGCTTTTAACAGTATAGATAGTAAACCTAAGACTGCTATTGATGGTGCCAAAAATATGTTAGCATTTGCCAACAAGCATAATGTTTCTTTATCTGATATGTACAAGCAAGCAATTAAACTTGAAAAGCAACAGCAAGCAAAACTTAAATTAGTAGCATAAGCTATTGATTTTATTAGTAAACATTGGTGACAAGCCTAGTTAATTTCTAGGCTTTGATCCTATGTTTATAAGTAAACTGGATTCTTATAAATATATGTGAGCTATTCGGCTCTACAAGTGTGTCTATATCCAGGTATCAAGTAATAGGTGATGAATGAATGATGCAAGTGATGAGGTATATCTAGCTATGCCTAGGGATCTGAAGGCTAGAGGTTTCTTAGCCATGATAGATAGTAGAGGAGACTTAATATATATTAAGTATGATGATAGCGGTAAGAGATGCTATGTTGTATGTTCTGAGTGGGTTAGGAGAGGTGTTACCCCTAGCTTTGTGTTAAACTATATTGATGAAGGGATAGAGAAATATGGACATTGATTTAGTATGGATAGCAGTATCATTATATTTTGTGGTGCTGATAGTGTATGGATCTTACCTGTTAAGAGGGTGGATTCGTATGAGAAGAGAGCATCGTGATGCTTGGGAAAGATATTATAAAGTAAGAGATTATGCACCTAAATTTTTAAAGGAGAAAAAATAATGAAGACAGTACCAAAATTTTACATGGCAAATAAAGATAGAGTTTCAGCGTATACAGATGCTGACCTCGAAAAGTTGTCACCTATTCTTACAGTGGCAAAGTCTATGTGGTTTAATGAATGGATAAAGCAAGGTGAAGAAGATGTGGGATCTTGTTGTGGTGGTAAAGGTATCTCAGCTTGGTTTGTTAGGTCTAGGTGTAGGTCAGCAGAGCCTGTGAACATTGTTAATTGTTCTTGGGTACAAGGAAATATATCTGCATCCAGATCTGTTGAACCTGCCTTAGAGTATCTAAGGTCTAAGGGTATTGACTGTAACTATAATGATGGATGGATGGATTAATGCAAGAATACTTTAAGTTCGTAGAGTCTTCTGATTGGCAAGTAGAAGATGATGAGTATGAGTCATTGCTAAATAATCGTTGGCACGTTCAAGTAGCTGGAGTAGATTCTTATCTTCTTTGGGAACAAGTAGAGGATGGTTCTATCCATCATTATACATATGACACATTAGACAAAGCACTTTTAGTGTGCCATGTAAAAGCTATTGGAGGATAGGGAATGAAATGTGGAGTATGTAAGAAGCATCAAGTAATAAGAGTCGCTGCAAATGTACGCGGTAAAGATTACTATAGATGTAATTCATGTGGTTGGAGGTGGACAAAGTCTTTGAATAAGAATAGAAGTTTATTCATTGATGAGTTACCTTGGACTAAAGAAGATTGGATTGATATGAATAATGTTAATACAAGTGAACCTTTTATATGTATACTGGAGGAGAAGTTTTATGAATGATTATGTTGTAGCTATCAGTGAAGATCCCTATGTTTATAAGGAAGATAGTGGTATTAATATTCAAGAGAATCTAAACCTTAAGAAGGGTACTAGATTTGAATTGATTAAAGAAATATCTCAGGGTGTGTGTATTCATGAACCTAGAGGTATGGTTCGTATCGGTGATAAGCATTATGTAATTACCTTAGAACCTAAGTATGGTTGGGTCTTGAAGAGAGAGAAGCTTAGTTACTTGAACTATGAGTATAGTAATACTGATAAGCATAAGTATGCCAGTGCGGTCAATAACTTTGGAGTGACTCAACAAATGGTTGATCATTATTTGACTACTTATGTGAAGGAAGATGGCTCACTTAAAAGTGATATCCATAGACTCAACAGGCACAGAGATTCTGATCTAGTAGTTTTTATTAATAAGATTGTTCAAGACTTTGTAGATGAAGATATGAGACAATTTGAGGCTAGTACTCACAGTAAGTTTTACCTAGATTTTTATCTCATGTTATCTCTGTATAAACCTAGGAGATCACAAAGATTTCAAGGTAAGATTACTATGTATAAAGATCATCAAGCATTACTAGATGAAAAAGAAACTGCCTTCAAAGCAGGTCGTGCTTTCTCTATTATGTTTCCATACCTAGATGCTGCACAGATAGGCATCATGGTTGATTCATACAGAACTATGTTTGCTCCTAGAGAGTTTGAGTTGCACACATCTATGGAATCTAAAGACTTTGTATGGGCTTACAAACATGAGCATTGTAAGTATCAAGATCCTGATACAAGTATGACAAGAAAAAGTTTAGCTGTCTCTTGTATGAGAGGTAGTGGTTTTGATCATCTTGATCACCACCCAGCAGAGTTCTATGCTTCAGGTGACTTCATGATTGTGTGGCTTACTACACATGATGGTTTCATAGGTGCTAGGTGTGTCGTTAGGCTACCTCATATTAAGTACAGTACATATAAAAAAGATGGTGTATTACAGTATCCTTTTGACTATGATGTAGTACCACACATTGCTGCACCTGTATATGGTACTTGTGATACAAGTATTAATATGATAGAAGAGTATCTGGACTCTATCGGTGCTGATAGAAGTTCTCACTTTGGTGGTTGGCTAGGTGCTAAAGTTCTTGCACTTACTAATGGTCACAATGACAGATACTTTGGTGCATACATAGACATAGAGCCTAGGATGCTCAGTAGAGTAGGTAAATACCTAATCATAGATGATGATGGTGATCTATCTGCTGAGGATACTGGTGGTACAGTGGGTAATTACTATGAGTATTATTGTTACAACTGTGATCAAGGTCTTGATGATTATGATCAACATTACTCAGAAGCTACAGGTAATAGTTACTGTGAGACCTGTTACTATGATATCCATACAACGTGTCAGCACTGTGATGATAGTTGTCTTAATGAGGATATAATAACTGCTTACAGGAGAAGTACAAGAATTAGAACTATAAATGAAACACCAACAAGAGAGGAGTATACATTAGATATGGATATCTGTACTGACTGTTCAGAGAATGAGTTCGTATACTGTGAAGAGCAAGATGAACATTGGCGTTATGATGATGTTCAACACATTGAAGATGAGGGTATTGATGTACCTATTCATTTACTAGGAGATAGTGGGTTTAAAGAAACTGAAGATGGTGAATACACAAGAGAAGGAGAATAAAAAATATGTATAGTTTAATAGAAATGCTTAGGTACATGAGACCTGAGGGTAGTATAACACAATTAGATTTTTGTGAGAGGTTCTTGCAGCCTATGTTTGGATTACCTGATAGACATGGTAATTATATACTAACAGTACTCAAGCCAGATAATACACAACCTAACCTGTGCTTTACTTCACATCATGATACAGTGCACTCAACTGAGGGTATGCAAAAGGTTGTTGTAAAAAATAACATTGTATCTTTAGATCAAGCAAACTCTAGTTGTTTAGGTGCTGACTGTACCACTGGTGTTTGGATTATGTTGAACATGATTGAAGCTAATATTCCTGGTGTATATGTAGTTCATGCTGGTGAAGAAGTAGGTTGCAAGGGTAGTAGTGCATTGATAAAAGATCATCCTGATTGGTTGGATAATACAGATGCAGTTATATCTTTTGATAGAAGAGGAGATAACTCTATCGTTACACACCAGATGAGTATGCGTACTGCATCAGATGAGTTTGCACAATCGTTCTCAAATGCGTTAGACTTACCACAGTTAGCAGCAGATAGTGGTGGTAGTTACACTGACTCCAATGAGTACAGCGGTGTAGTATCTGAATGTACTAATATATCAGTAGGATATAGGGGTCAACACAGCCAGAAAGAAACACAAGACCTTGATTTCCTTGATGTTTTAATGGCGAGACTTATCGCGGCAGACTGGTCTAAGTTAGTGTTTAAACGTGATTGTAATGAGATAGAATACGACAAGTCTTGGTTAAGTTATAGTGGTGGGTATCATTATGGATATACTTATGATGAGAGGTCTAGTACTAACCCTAATAATATTAAACATCTACGAGAAATAATAGAGGATTACCCTAAAGAATTATCTGAGTTATTAAATACATATGGCTTTGATGCTGAAGAAATACTAGGAGAAATATTTGAGTATGAAGATGACTATTATAGTTACAATGAGAGCTATGGTGTTGATAGTAATAAGGTTACTAAGTTCATTCAACGTAAAGGGTTATGACAAATTGTCGCACCCTATTGATATAACTTTAAGTATAACTATATAAGTATACTTAAAGTATTTATTAATATTACATATAAGTATTATTAATAACTTAATGTATAACTTAATGTATAACTTAATGTAAAGAGAGAGGAAAGATTATGACAATCATATCTTGGTGGAGTGCAGGTGTTACTAGTGCAGTAGCAACTAAGTTAGCTATCAATGAGTATGGTAAAGAAAATGTTACCCCTATTTATTTTGCCATTGATAGTGCACATAAAGATAATGATAGATTTAAATCCCAGTGTGAAGATTGGTACGATAAAGAAATAGAAATACATAGAGCACCTAATCATAAAGATCAGTTCGATGTAATACTAAAGGATAGGTATGTTAATGGACCAGGTGGTGCACGTTGTACTCTTATACTAAAGAAAAAAGTTAGACAAAGAATAGAAAGAAACATGGATTACTCTGGTCAAGTGTTTGGGTTTGAGTATAGTAAGAAAGAAATTAATAGGGCTATTAGATTTAAAGAACAGTATCCAGAAGCTAAACCTTTGTTTCCTTTAATACATAACAAGATGACTAAGCCTGAGACTTTATTTTTCTTAGAGAAACAGGGTATAAAAAGACCTGTGATGTATGACTTAGGTTACAACAATAATAATTGTATTGGTTGTGTTAAAGGTGGTATGGGGTATTGGAATAAGATACGAGAAGATTTTCCACAGTCGTTTACTAGGATGGCAGAAGCAGAACGTGATGTAGGGCACTCTTGTATAAGAGGAATATTCTTAGATGAACTTGACCCAGACGCAGGTCGTAAACAAAAAATAGTTATGCCTGATTGCGGTAACTTCTGTGACCTAGAGTTCACTGAAATCAACCATCCAAAATTAGAAAGCATTTATAAAAAACCTGAACAACTTAAGTTAATATAAGGAGAGACTAATGATAAATTATAGACATGCTGTCGACATAAACCCAAAGTATTTTGAAGAACTAAAAGAAAAAGAATTAACTAAATCAGAAGAAGAAATACTACATGAATGGTTAAAGACTTGCCCTTTTGATTATCTTATGGTAGGCAAGTTAAAAGGATTACGAACTGTAAACTTTGAGATAGAGGAGAATGTTAATGAGTGATAACCCACATCAAGCCTGTCCGTTTGTGGATTGTGGATCTTCCGATGCGTTTAATTGGAATGATGATGGCTTTGGTTTTTGCCACAGTTGTGGTGAGTCGTATCCAGCAAAGAAACGTATTGAAGTCTTTGACTGGGTGAGTAGAGAGTATCCCGTAAAGAAAAGGATTAATATAATGGAGATACCAGTAAAAGGAATGACCTATGAAAACATAAGGGGCATCAAGCCTAGTGTATGTCAGTTCTATAACATACAAGTGCAGACAGGTGAAGATGGTCAGCCTGTTAGATATGCCTACAAGTACCCACATACTGTTAAGTACAGAGACTACAATGACAAGTCTAAGTCTTGGGTTAAGGATAGAGGGCTAGGTATGAACCACCTGTTTGGTCCAGACTTTAACTCTGGTTCATCACATCGTATCTATCTAACAGAGGGTGAGTTTGATGCTGCAAGTTTGTATCAGATACTAGGTGAGAAGTTTCCTGTTAAGTCATTACCTAGTGCATCCATAGGTGAGAAGTTTGTTAAGCAAAACTACAACTACCTTAATTCTTTTAAGGAAGTTATCTATGCAGGTGAGTTAGATGATGCAGGTAAACGTGCAGCTGAAAGATTATATGAAGCTCTTGCTGATAAGTTTTACTACGTACCTATGTCTAAGCACAAGGATGCTAATGACTTTCTTACTAAGGGTGATGGTGAAGACTTAAGGTGGGCAGCACTGAAGCCACAAAGATATTCACCTGATAATTTCTTTTGCTCTGATGAAGAAGTTGATACAGCTATACGCAATGAGAATCCCTATGAGTATGTACCAACAGGACATGAGGGTATAGACTCCAAGACTAGGGGTATGGTAAAGGGTGGACTAACCTTTATCAAAGCACCAAGGGGTATGGGTAAGACTGAGGTAGTTAGATACTTTGAGTTAGGTTTACTACAAGATCCTGATGTACGTATAGCCTTACTACACATGGAAGAGATGAAGTCTACTACCTACAGGGCTATGGCTACGTATCACCTAGGTGTTAATGTTAGAACAAAAGATGATGCTAAAGAGAATGGCTTTACTGAGGATCAAGTAGTAGCTGCTGCACAGGAAGCAACTGATGGTGATCGTACTATTGTATTTGAGATGCGTTCACATGATGATCCACTTAAGTTACTTGAGTATGTAAGGTTAGCTGCCTCAGTGTATGGTGCTAGTTATATCTTTGTAGATCATGTGCAGAGGTTAGCATACCTCAGTAGTACAGGTGTAGATGGTGCTACCAGTACCTTGACTACATTAGGTGCACGTATGGCACAGCTTGCTAAGGAACTTAACATAGGTGTGATATTTATATCCCAGGTTAATGATGATGGACGTACAAAGTATGCAGCATCCCTTGAAGAAGAAGCAATTATCTGTATAAAGATTGAGAGAGATGTTGAGTCTGAGGATGAAGTGATACAAAATACTACATCATTCTTTATAGATAAGAACAGACCCTTTGCTAAGTTAGGACACGCTGGTACTGTTTACTATGATCCAGAGACTACTATACTAACAGAAGAAAGCTTTGTAACAAGGAGAGAGATCGCGGCATGATTGTATTTGATGTAGAAGCAGACAACCTTTTGGAAGATGCTACAAAGATACATTGCCTGTCGTATACTTCTGATGGTTCAGACGTTAAGACTATCTTTACCTACCCTGAGATGCGTACCCTGTTACTCAGTCAGAAGGGATTGATAGGTCATAACATAGTTCGTTATGATATACCCTTACTTGAAAAGCTATTAGGTATTAGAATTAAAGCTAGGTTGTTTGATACATTACCTATGTCTTGGGTACTTAATACTAATAGAGGTAAGCATGGACTTGATTCATTTGGACAGGACTTTGGTGTGCCTAAACCTAAGGTAGATGATTGGGTTAACCTAACACAAGAAGAGTATGCACACCGCTGTCAAGAAGATGTTAAGATTAATTGGTTACTGTGGCAAAATCTACTCAAAAGATTTATCTTTATCTACAAAGATAAGGCACAGTTAGATAAGTTCTTTAGGTACTTACAGTTTAAGATGGACTGTGCAGCAAGTGCTGAAGCTAGTGGTTGGAGATTAGATATAGACTTAGCTAAAGATTGTATAGACAAGCTAACTAAAGAGCAGGACTACAAGACCAGAGAGTTGTGTAATGTAATGCCATTACGTAAGTTGTTTAAGGTGCAGTCTAAGCCTAAGGTTTGTTATAAGAAAGATGATACGCTGTCATCACATGGTAAGAGATGGTTTAAGTTGCTTGATGAGTATGGATTACCTTCTACTTATACAGGTGAAGTAACTGTAGTTAAGGGTGCAGAGCCAGCTAACCCTAACTCAACTGACCAAGTAAAAGATTGGCTTACTTTCTTAGGTTGGAAACCTTGCACATATAAATACAATAAGAATAAAGATACTGGTCAAGAAAAGAAAGTACCTCAGGTGCGTAAGAATGGTGAGCTTACTGAGTCAGTTAGGTTACTGATAGATCAGAACCCAGCAGTTGAAATACTTGATGGACTTACAATCATACAACACAGGCTTGCAATCTTCCAAGGGTTTATTGATTGTGAACGTGATGGATATGTTAAGGCAGAGATAGATGGTCTTACTAATACACTCAGGTTTAAACATAAGAAGCCCTTAGTTAATTTGCCAGGGGTAGATAAGCCTTGGGGTAAAGAGATACGTAGTTGTTTGATAGCACCTGATGATCATGTACTGTGTGGTGCTGACATGACATCACTTGAAGATACAACTAAGCGTCACTACATGAAGCCTTATGATCCTGAGTATGTAAAAGAGATGTCACAAGATGGCTTTGATCCACACTTAGACTTAGCTAAACACGCAGGTGCAATAACCCAAGAACAAATTGATCAGCACAACTCAGGTACTATAGATCTAAAAGCCTTACGTAAAAACTATAAGGTAGTAAACTATTCTGCTACCTATGGTGTAGGTGCAGCTAAGTTATCTCGTGAGACAGGTATGGATAAAGAAGATGCTCAATCATTACTTGATGCCTATTGGCAGCGTAACTGGTCAGTCAAAGAGTTCTCAGAGTCTCAACCAATAAGACATATACAAGGAGATATGTGGATACAAAACCCAGTGAGTAAGTTTTGGCACAGCCTTAGGTTTGAGAAGGATGCTTTCTCTACTATCAATCAGAGTACAGGTTCATATTGTTTTGATAGATGGGTAGCTTTGTATCGTACAACTAGGTCTAATATTATAGGACAATTTCATGATGAAAGTATTAACATAGTAAGAAAGGGTTATGAACATGAACACACTAGTATTTTAAACAGTGCTATCAGTAAATTAAACAGTCAGCTTAAACTAAATGTTGACTTGGGTATTGATGTACAGTATGGTAAAAATTATGCAGAAGTCCATTAGAAGGAGAAAATAAAATGGCAACAAGAAAAGTAAAATTAGTAGGTATAGCTGAGTGGGCTAAGGTCTTTCCTCAGAATCGTGATCACAAAGGTTATGAAGGTGCTTATGAAGATTCTGACGGTGCTTGCACTGTAGATCTCATAATGGATGATAGTAACTTAAGTCTATTACAAGCCTCAAGGTCTATGAAAAAAGGGACACCTGATAAAGATGGTAGAGGTACTAAGGTTAAATTTGTACGTAAGTATGATACAGGTTTAGACTGGAACAGTGGTCCACCTGTCATACTTAAATCAGATGACACTAAGTGGGATCTGGATGTTGATGGGTTCATTGGTAATGGATCTAAAGTAGAGGTACATATATCTGTATATGATACTAAGTATAAAGACAAATGTGGTACTAGGTTAGATAAGATCAAGGTGCTTGAACTTGAAAGGTATGTAACACCTGATGATGATAGTCCACCTCCACCACAAGCAGTTGTAGCTGATGACTCGGTATTGTTCTAAGCTATGAAAAGGCGTAACCCTGTGGCAAAAGAAGTACGTACCCCTAAGTACCGACTCAGGGTTATTGCCGACAAAACAAAGAAGTTATTTAGAAAAAGGAAACATAGAAA
>Ga0196887_1000750_pt1 | contig 14809 bp, 20 predicted proteins | sample VirMetDEL_Mar_31_FD_169094 | JGI IMG/M metagenome (GOLD analysis project Ga0196887, IMG submission 169094) | Aqueous microbial communities from the Delaware River and Bay under freshwater to marine salinity gradient to study organic matter... | ecosystem: Environmental > Aquatic > Marine >... | reverse complement strand
CCCCATCGCCAAACCAACCTTGTCAACCAAACGCGCATTGAAGAAGATAGCTTCCCCCTTCTCGTTCGCCCCGAACGCACTGCCCATGTGGGATATGCCCTCGATTATCGCTTGCATTAGATTTGTTTCGAATTTGTTTCTCATCTCTTCCATTTTACTTACTCACTTCTTCTGGTTTTCTGGGTAATCCATACCGTTTTTTGATTTCACTCACCGCTTGCTGGCTGATGCCAAGCAACTCTCCTATCTGACGGCCCAACATTTCTTGTAGCAGCATCCGATTTACAATCTCCGCCTGCTTCGACAGCTTCACGCTCGTGCGAGTCTCTGCATCCTCTCCCTTCTTGCTCCTCGGTGGAGCCAAACGCGCCATCGGATTGTGTATCGCATCAATCTTGTTTTGCTTGAGCCACTGCTCGCGATACCAGTCTTCGAACTTCTCTCGTCTTGTTAAACCCTCGGTCATATGTTCTTCCCTTCCTGACGTAGTCTGCTTACAAAATTCTTGAGTTCCTCCCGTGCATACCAATACTTATTGCGGACATCGGGCTCTGCATCCCTCCGGTATTGGCGCTCGGACAACTGATCCACCTGATTGCGCAGGTATCTCAAAGTTGATTCGTCTGCGGGTGATAGTTCTTTGTCCTCCATCAGTTCAACTTCCGGCGATCAACTTTTCTCCTCGCGTGGCTCTCGGCAATGCCCTCTGCCACATGCGTCAGCATCTTGAACCCCGTGACCATGTCATCTGGGTTCCAATACGCCGCAGCAAAGTTCATCAACGAGGCACTGACCTCTCCGTCCTTTAACTCAGGCATCATCTTGACCAGATTATCCATAAGCATGGCCTTCTCCTGCGGACACTCAGGGTAGAACTCAACGTGATGTTCATGACTGCCATCGCAAACGACCGCAGCGGTCCAGTATTTTAGGCCGTCACTGTCCTCTAACTCTGCAATCCATTCGATAACCTCCTGCCATGTGTCCATGAACTTGTGCCCCTCAGTACGACGGGGTTGTTGTGGGTACGGTAGGCTTCGCTCCTTGCTCCACGTTACTTGATACATGCTTCCTGCTCCTTTGTTAAATCCCATGGCATCTCGGCCAAAGTTACTGGTTTGATCTCACGATGGCGGTCGGCATTAGCTTCCGCAACCGCGATCCTCGTCTTCACACTAGGGGACGAGACAGCCCGTGCCCTATGTGTATGCATCGGAACATTGTGAGAGGTCTTGTTCACCATGCGTCACCGAAAACTTTCCTAAATACCTCGTCCAATAATTCATCCATCTGTTTACTGGTCATCTTCATCCTCCCTCCATAAATCAAACTGGTACGGGTGAGTCACTGTCTCACGCCGCGCATCCACAATGCCGATCTCGTCCGGATCAACACCCTCGTTTTTAGATATCTCTTCCCTCGCAAGAGCCTTCGCTTCCACACCATGACGAGCCTTAACCCACACAGTGCGCTCCACAACCAACTCGCAGGTCACCTCATACGTTTTAAGCATAGTATTCATCTATCCTTTTCCCTAGAGTTTCGCTGTTCACTTTGTATTTTCGAAGAGAACAAACCCCTCCAAAATTTTGTCTTCATAAATTCTAATAGTTTTCTAAACAGTTTCATTTGCACACTCCTCACAGGTGTAAGCATCCTCGCCCATGATCAACGTAACCCACTCCCCGCAATCACACAGACGCTCCATCTCACCGCCCCCTGCGCAAGTCTCGCAAGTCTTCTCCTCAACATCGATCACGCCAACGTCACGGCTGAAACTCTGCGGACGAGCAACCTCATACTCAACGCCCCCCGTACCTTGGCACTCGGAACACGCCTCCATGATCGGCGTCTCCTGCAACCGCATGAACTCCTCTTTCATCTTACCCATCACACCGCTTCCTCTTCTGGTTCTGGATCCCATGACTTGTCCTCACCGTGGTGATACTCACCCTCAAACATGCCACCCTCGTCCTGATAATCAGCCTGAACCTCAACGCCCATCGCATGTAACTTATCCCACACAGGAACAGGCGCACCCCATGCCGTCCAACACCGGAACGAGAACCACGCTACTGGGTCGCTTGGGTATGTTTCATCCGAATACTCAATACCCTTCCCGTCAATTTCAACATCGCAGACATCCCACTTCGTGCCCCAGTTGTTGACGCGCCAGTCATACCAACCCTCAACTTCGTACCCACCCCATTGGGTCTTGGGCGCTTGCCACTGCTCAAACGGCATCGGACAAACCAACTGACAAAACTGCGGGTTCTTGGCACGACCCCCACGATGAGGATCGTACCCGTTCTCAGTCAATCCACTGTAAAGCATGGACACCAAGTCACGCGGCCCATGAATATATACTTGTTGATCACAATGATTAGGCATTAGTTATCTCCTTTGTTTGATTGATACACAGCCTCGGCAAATCCTCTAGGTGTTGCGCTTCGTATGTCCTTGGTCCTCTGTGACTTGCCGCCCAGCTTCATCATAGCCGTGCTGTACCCGTTGCCATGATAACCTTCGCAATCGACCGCAACCTTGTCAGGCATGGTAAACCCACCGCCCGTCCAAAGACATGTTTTCTTCTTGTACGCATCCCGTGGAGCAATGTACTCAGGCCAACGCGGATGCTCCGCCTGATCGTCTGCAATATACCCGCCGTACTCATACGGGTGGAACGAATAGTCAGGTTTTCGCCACTTTGTAGCCAAGACACTCACAGGGTTTTCCACAAAGAAGGGAACATGTAGACTGTTGAACAGCTTGGCACACCACATTGCATAGCTCACCGCCTCATCTTGAAATGATGGGTTAGCCTCCGCCTTGCGCTTGAAGTGTGCCGCACCTGATACAGCCATGTCAGTGCAAACAGGAAAGGCCATGCCGAACACAACAGGCTTTTTGATAAACTCAGAATGAATGGAGTTAAGTGTGTTGTGATCGTGCAAATCAGCATGTTGATAGCAAATACCTTGATCAACGCGGCCCTCTTTGGGATGCTGAATATCAAAGGCATAACAAGAATACCCCGCTTTAGCCCATGGCTTTAAAGCCTCGCCCGTGAAGTCATATAAACTTATTACGATGCTCCTGCTCATTGCGCTGTCTCCTTCCAAATAGCCAACGCCTCGTCAAACGGCATGTCGTTCAAGATGCGACGCCCACGCCAAAAATTCCCGTCTGTCTTTGGAGGATAATACTTTGTCCCAAAGACACCCGCTTCCTCCTCGCCTTCTTTCTGAAACAAAATCTGTGTCCGCATCATACGTCTCAATTCACGAGCCGCTAACCAATCATTGACCTGATCCGCGCACCAATACTCTAACTTTTGAGGCAAGCCGTCCGCACACCACTCAGATGGGGTGTTGGGTAACGACTTGAAGTGTGCTTCAACAGACCTAAACATATCAAAGTACTCGCCCTTGAATTTAGGGTGGGCATAGTCACGGTCCGCGCCCCCACGTCCATCGTTGCTGACAATAGCAAAAGGCTTGCCGTCTACATACAATGAGGCCTGATAGCAGTGGGTCTCTTCGCTAGCCCACGCAGTGTGCTTGATGTTCTTCAGTTCTAGTTTCATGGTTCTTGGTCCTTGGTTGATTGAATTTATTAGTTGAGTACTGCGTACAAGTTATTGCACCTCGGTCCATGGGTCAAGCAAAAAGTTTGAGCTGAGTACACTATAGGAAGATTCTCCAGATATTTTTATTTTTTTTTTTTTTCATCAGAATCTAATGTACTAAACGTACTAAACGTACTATCAAAAATAAAACTGTTACTTATCAACCTTCTAAGTAGCCCATGAGGTAGTACGTTTGAGGGTACGGTAGTACGTTTCTGTAGAGAAAACTCCTATATAGGGTAAAGCTGCGGCGTTTGCCTCTGGGTTAAACTTGGTATAAATTGTATCCAAACAACAAACGAGGCAACGATGGCATCTCTTGCAAAAAAGATCGAAGAGGAACACGGCAGGGCCCTGACCAACAGGCAACGCACCTTCGCTAGGTTCATTGTCGAAGGCATCTATAACAACTCAACGTGTGCTCGCAAGGCGGGGTACGCCCCTGATGTGGCAGCAAAGCAGGCCTCGGTCCTGTTGAATGGTCGGGACTACCCTCATGTCGTGGAGTATATCACCGAACTGCGAGAGGAGCGGGAGCGGAGGTACGCTGTCTCTACTATCGGTCAGCTTGAGCGGCTGCATAAACTATCCCTTGGTGCGGAAGAGGCCGGACAGTTTTCGGCGGCGATCAACGCGGAGAAGATACGCTCTGCCTTGGGTGGTCTGACTATCGACAGGCGGGAGACGATCAACACCATCGACCAACTGTCACGGGATGAGATTACTGCCCGTCTGGCGATGCTTCAGAAGTCTTATCCACAGGCGTTTATGATCGAAGGAACAGCAAAGGATATCACACCCAATGAGCAAGGGACCGGAGGCGAATTTCTGGAACACGTTGAGGCAGAACCTACCGAAGAAGTGCTTCGCGACAAGGATTGAAAACAAACACGGCGGGGGTGTGCCTGACGTGCATCTAGTATGGGAAGGATTGCCGTTTTGGTGTGAGTTGAAGGTAAGTCAAAGCAACGCAGTGAACATTTCTCCCCATCAGATCGCGTGGAATACAACGTATTGGTCCAGAGGTGGGGCAAATTTCTTCTTGGTAAAGAGGTCCAAGGAACGAGATATACTTTTGTTTGAGGGGGATCAGGGGGCCTTGCTCGCTAGTGGCGGCATCTCTGCGACCCAAGGATCGAGGTTCGCGGACCCTGCGTCTTTGTTCTGCGCCCTGCGGCCCCGCTTAGAGGTTATATACTCTGCGGCCCTGCGGCCCTGCGACCCTGCGCCTTGATTCTATTCTATTATCTTTGCCAAGGCAAAAGAAAAAGGGGCCGAAGCCCCTTCCCTTTAGCTGTGACCCTTCAAAAGTTTGTGGATTAACTTCCCTTCTTTTTTGCTTATGGGTTTGGCCGATGACTTGATGGCTTTTTCTACTGATTCTTTATTGTAAGTGCTCATACCTAGTGCTCCACGATTGCGATTGATTTGCCTTTGCTCGATCCCTTGCAAAGTTTGCAGGCTGTACACTGGACGCGGCGACCTGCTTCTTTTGATGCTGGGCAAAGCGCCTCGTTCGCCTTGTCCAAGTCGCCAAGGTCCGCGATCACTCGGAACGTGCGCCGCCCTTCGGTCCAATGCGCGACCGCCTGCGTGTGATTGTCCGCGGATTGCATCGCGATATCGGGACGCCATCCGGATTGGTGGCTGTATGCGGTGAACGTGTCCGCCTCTGACAGCAGGGATTCCCAAACGTGGGCGGGCACCGCTGCGGGGTCGCCATATGTACCGACGCGAACGAAACGCCCGCGCCCTATGGTGGCCGGATCCGCGGGTTGATACACGCCGCGCAAGAATGATTTGTAAACTATCAAGACGCCTTGGCCTAGGTTAACGTAGCAACGCCGCGCCTTGGCCTGCTTGCGGGCGGGGTCTGTTGTTACTTCCCCGCGCATGGTGCAATCACCACAGATTGAGAAGTCTTCGCCCGTTTTGCTAGCTTCGAGTGGGTTGATATCGGAGCGCAAGATATAAGTTTGCACAACCGCGCCCGTTTTTGTGTTACGATTTGAGAAAGTCGCGATAACGACGATTGGTTTGCCATCCAATAGGCTTGGCCCGTTGTAGATGATTCCGGATTTCATAGTTTGGTTTCCCTTTTGTTAATTGAGTGAGTTGATAATAGCAGATTGTACGCTATCCGCAAGTTTTATTTTATTGGAATCCCTGCGGGCTTGCTGGCCCTGCGGCCCTGCGGCCCCGTTTATTTCTTTTATGTAATGCCAGGGCGGGCGCGTGGTGCTGGGCTCGAGCGCAGCGGGCAAAAGTAAAGGGCCCCGAAGGGCCCTTGCTTTATGCGTAGGTTTTGAGGCTGTCTCGAATTTGCCGGATGCTCTCGGCCTTGGTGGCCTTGAGTTGGCGCAGCAGGTCCTTGACCTGCCATCCGTTGTCACCCTCGGCCTTGGCTTCAAGAACCGTGATGATAGTTTCGATTTCGTTGATCCCCAGATCCACGTTGATCTCGATTTGGCTGACGTTTGTGTATGATGATTTCATGTTACACGTTCCTTTTGTTGGTTGAGCGCCACCATTGGCGTACTAATACTCTAACTGGGAACGTGCATGGGGTCAACAATTTAATTGAAAGTTTTATGAATAAATCTCTGCGGCCCAGCTGCCCTGCGGCTTGACTAAAAATCCCTGCGGGTTTGCACCCGCAGGGATAGTCCCAACCAAAGGACGCCCTTAACCCTGCGCCTGGGTATTAGTTATCTAGCACAGGTCGCAGACCCAAACGTCTCCGTTGTACTCAGCTTTGAGTGCGCCCAGGGGATAGTCGCTGTGCTCGAACATGATGTAAGGTCGAGCGGTAAACTCACAGATGTTTTGATTGTGGATCTTGACGGCGGACAAAGGTAACTCTGTCCGCTCATCGTAATTAATTGCGCTGTTGAATATGTGGATCATGGTGTCATCCATAGCAGAATGAACAGCATGGCAAACAATGCGATGCCGCCCAGTACATCATCGAGCACCGTGGTCTGACGACCACGGCACCATTTGATTAGAGTTTCGATAGCGTGATACATCAGATTTCACCTTCCAATTCATCGGTTTCCTCAATAGTGGGGAAACAAACAGTGACGAAGTCGTATTCGTCGAACGTGATGTTGAACTTATGGGTTGGGCACGTCTCCAGCCACTCAAAGAACTCTTTTCTGGTCATACGCTGTACTCGTCGCGCCATTCTGGATCGGCATCGACCAGCTGGCCGAAAGAGATAACGTCGCGGCGATAGGTATCACCCATCTCATACGCACCTTCGTGCATCATGGGCGATGTCGCAGCGACAAACCATCGAGCGTGTGGGTCGGTTGCTTCGGCGCTTGAGTGCTTATAGGTTTTGAGAACCTTCCACACCCAGCCGTCGCGGCTGGCGTATGTTGCGTATGGCGTATCCGCTGGGCGGGTTTTTCCGAAAGATGTTCTTGGCATGATAGCCTCCTTTATGGTTGATTGAGTAAATTGATTGTGCCCCACATTCATGCGGGGCACAAGTCTTTTATGCGAGTTTGTCGAACTCTTCGATCAGCTGGTCATACATCTTGCCAGCCTCTTCGCTCCGTTTAGTCAGCTGCATGATCATCATGTACTCAAGTTTAAACTTGAGGCGATTGCCCGTTGTTTGCTCGTCGATCTTTTGCTCGATGGTTTGTGCTTCATGTTGCATTGTATTTCCTTTTTGGTTGAGTGATGCAGGATCGCACCGGATGCCGACCCACTCGGGGTCGGTCACCGCTATGATCCTAGTCTTTCCAAGCGAATGTGTTGACCGTGGTCTCTTTCGCATAACGCTGCCAAGTCTTGGGGTGTTGCTCTTTCCACCATGTGAGCGACGGGGCTGTGTTGCGGATTGTCTGGACATAGTAGGCAAAGCCACCCTCGATTGCTTCGGCGCGGAGTGCTTTCTGTTGCGCTTGAAGTTTCTTGATCTTGGCTTCGACGATTGCAAGTTGGTCTCTGGTGGTCATGATCTTGTTTCCTTGGTTGAGTGGATCGCTTGATTGCGTTTCCATAACTAAGTTATGGGGCTTGTGAACGCAGATGTCAACACGCAGAATGCAATTAATTGCATGTAGAATGAAATTAATTTACCCAATATCCAGACCAACCAGCCGCCGCCCGCGGGGGTAACTGGGCCGGATCCGGCTCAATATTCCCGCTCCCCCGCAGGGGGTCTCCCCATATATAATGGGTGCGTAGCACTCCGTCTGTCCTATAGTATTGGTTTTGTAAAATCATTCGGGGGTAATTCCATTGCACTTGCATGTAGACCACAACCCAGGTACAAGTACCCAGATCCGAGGACCGAGTACGATGCCCTTTCGAAATTATGCGCACTTTATTTTCATTTGGGTTTGGGGTATCGTGGCCCCAGGACCTTGGACCATGGAGCTTAGTGCTATGTCGGAGAAGAATGTTTTTAGGCGCGAGGCTGCGAAGCAGGCGGAGCGGTTTGGGATTGATCCTGAGTTATATGTTCGTTTGATTGAGCGTGAGAGTGGTTTTGATCCGAATGCGAAGGGTGCTGCTGGTGAGATAGGTTTGGCTCAGATTATGCCTGACACTGCGTTGAAGCCTGGTTATGGCACGGATCCTATTTTGGATCGGTCTGATCCGATGGAGAGTTTGCGTTTTGGTGCGCAGCATTTGGCGAATTTGATCGAGAATTACGATGGTGACGTTACACTTGCGTTGCAGGCTTACAATGGCGGTGGCGGGAACGTGGCTCGTGGGACTGTATCGGAAGATGCGAAGCAGTATGCGTCGGAGTTATTGAACGGCAAGGAGTTGAAGGCCACTCGTCCGCAGGCTCGGTCTTCTGGTTTGGTTCCGCAGGCGGAGGACAAGGCTGGTCAGGCTGCGTTACAGAAGGGATTGGCTGCGTTGTTCGCGGATCGTGGTTTGAAGAGTGCGACTCCGTTGGGGAGTAGGGCTGTTCCTGGTGGTTTTAGAGCGAGTAGCAAGATGAGTCCGTTGAGTCGTCGTGGGATACCTGGTGCGGGGAGCATTGAGCGGTATTCTACGCCTGGTGGTATTGAGAGTTTATACAAGCGATGAAGGATTTGGTTGCCGAAACATTTGAGTTGGTTCGGGATTTTCGTCCGGAAGTTGCCCGCGCTGTTTTGCAGTTAGGTAAGAAGGCTCATTCGGAGAGTGCTCATCGGCACTTGGCTCTTGATCCTGGGTATTTGTTGGACAACGCGGAGCGTTACACGCATCTAAAGAACCATGCTTTTTGGTTAGCTTGGGAGGATGGCGAGGCTGTTGGGGTATTTGCTGGTAAGGCGAATCCTTATTTCTTTAGTCGTGACTTGGTTGCTGGAGACAGTTTGTGGTATGTAGTACCTGAGAAGCGAGGTTCGCGTGTTGGGCTTCAGTTATTGGGGTTATTTGAGCAGTGGGCGGAAGATTTGGGTGTTGTTGACATACGGATTGGTCAGACCTCGAAACTTGATCCACGGGTCTTTAATGGGATATTGAGTAGTAGGGGCTACGATTGCGTTGGTTCTTACTTTGTGAGGAAGGTCTAAGATGAGCTACAGTTTATACAACCCGTTTTTGTTTTCGGCGTTTCTTGATCGGCGGACCTTTAAGGATGACGACGGCGGTGGCGGAAACGACGGCGGTGGCGGTTCCTCGTCTTCAAGTAGCTCCCGTACTGAAGCGGATGTACAAGCCGATATTAACGCAGCGTTGAACGCGAGTGGTGGTGAGTGGACCTCGGAGCTAAACGATTTGGTTTCGGAGCGTACAGAAGTCCGTTCGGGCGGTGCATCTACCTCATCTACTGCAGCCGCATCCTCCAGTGACAATAATACGGGTGGCGCGGGAAACACGTTGCCGAATGGTAACGTCAGTTTAGGCTCTGTATCTGCGACGGGTCAGTATGCGGGGGACGGTTTTGAATGGCAACAGAATCCTAACACCAATGCGTTAACGCGGGTGTACACTGGTGCGAACGAGGATGCTGGATTAGGCACGGAGGTTTTTGTAGCGGGGACCTCGGACAACGATACTAAGGCGGCTGTTGCGCAGATTTCTTTGGACGAGGGCAGTTCGTTTGCCAACTCGGCGGCGTCGGCTACTGACGGCAGTGTATTGGACTTGTTCCGTGGTGAAGAGGACAAAGTTGGCAGTAGTAGTTACGCTGAACAGGTTGGAGAGATCGATTATACACCTGTTGTAACGTATGATTCCACGAAGACGGGTGCTGAGAATTATGCTGAACAACTCGCCAAAATTGAAGCGTTAACTTCAGTGGCTCCGGCGGCGGTAAACACGGGCCTTGGTTCTTTGAGCCCAGTAGCGCGGCCCACGAACCTATTGACTGTGGAAGAGCAGGCGCTGGTTGATGCTTACAACCAGGCACTTCCTGACGAGGGTTACACTCCGGACGCGGCTACGATGGCGGCTGTATTGAAGAGTCAGAACAAAGAGTCTGTGATTCCTGATCCTTTGTCTGTTGCGGAGCAGGTTGCACAGTACGATGGCGTGGACGCAGATGCGCTGGACGCGGCCACGGCAGCGGCGAACAACGCGGCAGCGGCCACGGCTCTTGGTAGCGACGACTTCAGTTATACTATTCTGGACAAAGGTCAGGGCGGACTTGGTAGCTCTCCGCTACCAGATTCGTCTCAAGTTGCAGGAGGCGGTTGGGAGGAGTATTTTCAAAACGCCAGCACACAAGACATATTGGACCTAGCGGGCTCGAATGTCACGCTTCCTGTTGAAGCAGATGCCACTCCTTCATATGATGCGTTTGGCAATGAGTACGCCACGGCGGAACAGGCTGCGGCTGCGGATCTTGCTGCGGAACAGGCAGCAGGCACGACCACAGATATCCCCGTAATAGAGAAGAATTTGTTTGATATAGGTCTTACGGACTATACTCCTGCGTTGATTGGTTCCGGTTTGGAATCCAGTGTAAGTGCGATTTTAGATACGGGTCAAGATCTTGGACTTGTCGGGGAGCGCGTCGTGAACCCTGAGTTTGTAACCAACGCAGCGGGAATTGATGACCGCAGTGGTTTGGACCGTTTAATCGATGAGCTTTATGTTAATCGCACGGGCGACACGAGTATTTATGATAAGTTTACTGTTCCAGTAACTCTTCCAGTAGCTACGGAAAAAACAGCCCTCGAGAATGTCCTGTCGAACTACAGTGCGGGCCAGTACCAAGAGATGGCAGACAATATAGCGAAGCTGCCGCAAGAGACTAAGGATGCTTTATCTTCTGACATTCTTAATTTTCCTCAGAAGTATGGGTATGAAGAGGGGCAAGTGGACCCTGGCTTTGCTTCGGCGTTGGGGGAAAGTAAAGATAAGACGAATTTCGCAGGTGTGAACACAGATGCGCTTCTTGCTAATTTGGCATTAAGTTCACCGGGCGCGGTTGCAACTGTTCTTACGAGTATGGCTAACTTACCTGCGGGCATGGCTCTTGGCTCAACTATGGCTATGGGTGAAGGTCAATCTTCGGCGAATGAGGTTATTGATAATGCGTTTGCCGACGGATCGATCCAATACAACCCTGAGTACCAGACGGTGCTGTCTAACTCTATGAATGACCCCGCTTTCGCGGCTTTGAGTGATGCGGAGAAAAACGCTCGGGTTAAGAACACTTTGGAAAACAAGGTGGCTCAAGGCTTGATCCCACTTGCGGCTCTTGGCGCGGCGACCACGGCACTGACTCCTGGTTTTCTTCTCGGAAAGAATCTTAAAGGGGTGGCTACGCAGGGTGGCTTGGAAGCCTTGGAAGAAGGTTTTCTTGAAACGGGCGTGTTAGAGGGCGCTCTTCAGGGTAACGCGGGCGGGTTGTCCGTTAACCCGAATCTACAAGACATGTCTGGCGAAGCCTTGGTTGGCGGTATTTTAGGTATTGGTATTGGTGGTGGCACTGCGCTTACTTCGGGAGTGGGAAGTAACGCAAATGTTCTTGACCCATCCAAGTCAGCCACTTCAGGTCAGCCTGCTCAATCTACTGTGCCGACTTCGTATGATTCGTTGATTACTCCGGCACCTGACGAGTTGCTGGCTATCACGGATCAGACAGAAACTGCGAGTGAGTCAAGAATTACTGCGGCAGAAGAACTGATGCGGTCTCAGATTGATCAGACAGGCATGATCAAACCGAATGAAATAGCCAAAGTAGCCGATCAGCTTGGCCTGACGTTGTTTGAGGCTAGTGAAGCTGGAAACCGTGCCATTGAAGGTAAGATGAACGACGACGCAAGCAGTTTACAGGCTCGTGCGGAACAGTCGGTCATAGACACAGGCGGGATTCCGGCGGAACTGAACGCTGAGATCAACGACCTGTTGTCCGAGAACCCAGATGTTGCTGCGAGTATTGTGGATGATGCTTTCAACCGTCCGTTTGTTTCTAACACAGGCCAGTCTCGTCTTCAGATGGCTAGTGACATGGATGCGACACCTGTGGTTGACACGGCTCCGGTCTCTCAACCTACTGTGATGGATGTTTCTCCTGCACAGCAGGCTATAAATTACGGTGCGATGCAGGCTCAAGAGGCGGCGTATACTGCTGCCAAAGGAGCGACAGGCGACGATGCTGCGGCGGAAGCTGCGGGTGAGGCTGCGTACAACAACTTCTTGCGTAATCCGAGCGGTCTTCCAGAAGCACTGACCGAGGGCATTGCTCCAAAGGTTGATACCACCTCGGTGGGCGCGGCGAGTATAGCCAAGGCCCCAGCCTCTGGGATCGAGACTGTTGTAGCGAAAAGCCCTGACGATATCATTGCGGAGCAACGGGCTGCGGCTCCTGAACTCACAACGATTTACCACGCGACGAAAGGTGCGCCATTTTCTCAGTTCGATCCTACACAAGGTGACAGTTATTACGGGAATCAGGGGGCATTTGGCCCTGGTTTTTACGGCTCCTTGGACACGAAGTATCCTTCGGAGTTCGTTGGCGGTGAGGGCAGTTTAATGAGTGCTCAAGTCGATACGTCAAATATGTTGGATGCGAGAAACAACAAACCGTTGTCACAGACACAGACCGAAAACTTACAGGGCGCGTTGGCTAATCGGACTGATTCTGCAGGTAACAATTTAAACGTAACCCAAGATGGTAACACATTGACCGTGGAATACGTCCGTAAATCCTCCTTTGGAGGTGAAAGCGAGGCAGATAGAACTGTTACAAGAACTATCGACACCACGAATCCAACTGATGTTTTCCAAAAAGTAAATATAATTTCAGAGAACATTAAGAATCCTTTAGCTAAAGATGATCAAGGTCTTTCCATAGAAAGCGAACTGGACGGAGACACACAAAATTTAAAAGGTATTCTTACCGACGCAGGGTTTACGGGTGTAGTTGGGATTGCTGATGTTGGTGGGGGCACCGCGGGCAACAAGGACAACATGGTTGTGTTTGATGAAAGTCTGGTCGGGGATTTGCAAACAGTTGTCGATCAAGGACCGATTCCAACAAGTGCTGCGGATCTAGCCATTACCAGCAAGATAGACGCCGACAACGCGGCTCCAGCCGTTGAAGAAGACGTTGCTGCAGTTGTTGAAGTAGCGAAAAGCCCTGACGACATCATTGCGGAACAGCGGGCGGCGGCTACATCGTTGTCCACCATACCCACACGAGTTGTGGTTGGTGATTCGCTTGAAGGGTATTCAGCTGCGGACGTTTCGGGACAACCAGTCGGGTCTTCTAAACCGCGAGACGATCTTGACGTTCGCGGCACTACGGGTGGGCCGTTTACTAATATGAAGAACGAGCCGATTGGTAGCATAGATAATGCGCCATACGGAGAGCCTGTTCGACGGATTATTGACAATCCTGACGGCACAACAACCATACAGGTTGGGTCAAGGATTTCTTCCGAAGGTGCTTCGGGTAGTAGAGACAACTATGTTTCTGCGGCTGTCACGTTGCCTTCTAGTGCTACAAATGAGCAGAAAGAAGCGGCGTATAAAGAAGCTGTTGAAAACTGGAAGTCAAACTACGAGGGAGCAACGACTTCCGGTGATATTGAGATGAACGCAGGCAAAGTCGTTCCTAACGAGGATGTAACAACCTTCACTGAAACCGAGAAGGAGGTTGAGGTCGAAATAGAAGAAGAGGCTGAGAAAGAGGCTGAGAAAGAGGCGGAGAAAGAAACTGAGGTCGAAATAGAAGAAGAGACCGAGGAGGAGACCGAGGAGGAAACCGAGGAGGAAACCGAGGAAGAGACCGAGGAGGAAACCGAGGAGGAAACCGAGGAGGAAACCGAGGAGGAAACCGAGGAAGAGACTGAGGAAGAGACTGAGGAAGAGACCGAGGAAGAGACCGAGGAAGAGGTCGAAATAGAAGAAGAGACCGAGGAAGAGGTCGAGGAGGAAACTGAGGTCGAGGTTGAAGAGGAACCCGAAACCGAAACCGAAACCGAAACCGAAACTGAGGTCGAAATTGAAGTAGACCCATATGATGAAGATGAAGATGAAGATGAAGATGAAGATGAAGAGATTGAGGTTGAGGTTGACCCAGTTGTTGAGGTTGACCCAGATATCCCAGACATCTTCGTGCCGACGATTACCACTACGGACGAGAACGGAGATACCGTGATTGAGTGTCCGGAAGGCTATGTGCAGGTTGAGACCGAGAACGGTCCAATGTGTCAGAAGATCATCACGGCGAGATCCTCTATTCAGCGTGGCGGCAGATTTGTCAGGGACCAAGGTCGAGGGTACACGGGTCGTGTGGCTAGTCTCTCCAGCGGGAGTAAAGGACCAGGTCAGAAGCGCAAGACTCGTACAACATCTCGTACAGAACGCATCCGGCCTACGGTTAGAACCTGATGAATCTACAGGCGCTACCAGAAGAAGCCCTAAAAGAGATCTTGGCCTTAACCGAGGCCAAGAAGAGGCTTGATTTGCGGGAAGAGGCGAGCGAAAAGTTCATGCCGTTTGCGCATCACGTCTACGAAAACTTCATCGAGGGCCGTCATCACCGGATAATTGCTGAAAAACTTGAACGTGTTGCGCGAGGAGAACTCAAGCGGTTGATAATTAACATGCCGCCTCGACATTCGAAGTCGGAGTTTGCAAGTTTTTTGATGCCAGCGTGGTTTTTGGGCCGTAACCCGAAGTTAAAAATCATCCAGGCCACGCACAACACTGAGTTGGCGGTGCGTTTTGGCCGCAAAGTAAGGGATTTGATCGATGATCCAG
>Ga0196887_1000742_pt1 | contig 14936 bp, 20 predicted proteins | sample VirMetDEL_Mar_31_FD_169094 | JGI IMG/M metagenome (GOLD analysis project Ga0196887, IMG submission 169094) | Aqueous microbial communities from the Delaware River and Bay under freshwater to marine salinity gradient to study organic matter... | ecosystem: Environmental > Aquatic > Marine >... | reverse complement strand
AAACAGAAATATGATTACATTTTACAACGAGAAAGACTTTGTAAGTTTCGGAAACTACTTACTATCTGAAATCAGAAGGCAAAGGACTAGCGAGATTAACCGCGACAAAGTAACGGACGCGGATATTCAAAACTGGAAAGAAGAACAAAAAGCAACTAATTAACTACCTTAGCAGGATAATACAAAGGAAATGGCATACAATCAAAAACAGATAGAAACGATCTTTGAATTAATATGTGAAAGGATAGAAGTAGGCCAATCAGTTAACCTAATTTTAAAGGATAGCGATATGCCATCTTCTAGGACGTTTTGGAAATGGCTAGATGAGGACGAAGAGAAAGTAAAGAAGTACGCGCGCGCGAAGGATGTGTACTCTAACAAGATGTTTGAGGATTTAGTATTGATTGCAGATGGTACAAGTACGGACGTTTACCAAGATGAGAAAGGCGAAGATCAAATTAACCACGATATTATTCAAAGGGATAGGCTACGGATTGACGCGCGAAAATGGACGCTATCAAAGCTAAACCCTAAGAAGTACGGAGATAATCAAAAGGAACCAGGGGCCACGGTAAACTACAACGTAAACGTAGATAAGGACGAAATCAAAGGTATATTAGATGACTTTAACAATGAATTGTAAAAATACCTCATTTAGTCGGATGCTTAATTTTAAAGGGATTGGTTAACATCTCTCACGGGGTAGAGACAAGTAAAAAGCTAAAAAATACCCGAAAACGTCGAAAATGAGTTTATCGCCAAAGCACATAGTAATTTACAGAGAGGTTTTAACGGCCTCTTTTTTGCGTTTTAATCAGTATTTTCATAGAAAGCTACATAATGAGCCGTTTATCATTGCCGACCATCACCGAGTTATTGTTGAGGCTTTAATGCGGGTTTATAGTGGAGATGTTAAAAGGCTACTGATTAACATAGGGCCGCGATACGGAAAGACGCAGATTGCAGTTAAGAATTTTATAGCTTGGTGCTTAGCAAATAACGCAGGGGCCGCATTTATTCACCTTAGCTATTCAGATAGTTTAGCCCTGGATAATTCCGAGGCCGTCCGAGATACGATTACATCAGCGGAATACAAAGAGTTATTTCCTCACGTTCAAATCAAAAAAGATAGCAACGCTAAAAACAAATGGTATACCACTCAGGGCGGTGGGGTTTATGCTACTTCGACTGGGGGACAAATTACAGGGTTTGGCGCGGGTTCAATTCAGCCTAGTGGAAAGTTTGACGGGGCTATAATTATAGATGACCCAATAAAGCCAGACGATGCGGAAAGCCAAACGATAAGAGAGCGAATAAACCAGAGGTATGATAGTACTATAAAGAACAGAGTAAACAGCCGAGATACGCCTATTATCGTAATAATGCAACGTCTACACCCTGAGGACTTATGCGGATATTTAATTGAAGAAGATACAGACGATTGGGAAGTTATAAAGATTCCAGTTATTAAAGAGGACGGCACGGCTCTATGGCCTCATAAACACACTATCGAGGACTTGCAAAAGATGCGAAAGGCAAACCCGACTAACTTCGATAGACAGTATATGCAGAATCCTGCACCGCGTGAAGGGGTTTTATATTCCGAGTTCCGTAAATACTCAGATTTACCAACGGACGGACGGTACAAGATTGAAGCATACATAGATACCGCCGACACGGGGAAAGATTATCTTTGCTCAATTGTATATCTCGTTAAGGATGAATTAGTTTATCTCTTAGACGTGGTTTATACTCAAAAACCAATGGAGGACACGGAGCGCATGGTATCGGCTCAGCTTGAAAAGTACGAGGTTTCTTTAGCAAGGATTGAAAGTAACAACGGCGGGCGGGGATTTGCGCGTAATGTCGAAAGGATGTTAAATGAGGGACGGGTGCGGTGTACTATTAAATGGTTTCACCAATCCAATAACAAAGAATCACGGATATTTAGCCAGAGTGCAAATGTTCAGAATTTTGTTAGGTATCCTCAAGACTGGGAAACGAGATGGTATGAGTTTAGCGAGGCAATTAAGAGATACATGGCAAAGGGCAAGAATAAACACGATGACGGCCCAGATGCTTTAACAGGAGTGGTAGAGAATAGCGTAAAAAAGAAAGTGCAATTTTATTTCGATTAAAATATGGGTCTATTTGATATTTTCAAAAAGCAAGTTAATAAGGACGAAGTAGTCAAAGAATTAACCGATCCGAGTAAAAAGGTAGCGCGGGCAATTTATCAATATCTTGGTAGTAAAGTTCCAATTTGGAAGGAAGCAAACACTACTCAATATGTAACGAATGGTTATAATATTAATCAACTCGTTTATGCTATTATCCAATGGAAAGCGCAAAAATGCGCAATGATAGACTTTGAGGTAGTGGAATATTTAAAGGGCGGAAAATACCGAGTAGTTGAAGATCATCCGGTACTTGACCTTTTAGAGAATCCGAACAAGTGGCAAGGGAAGCAAGAATTTTTCGAGCAGTTCTACGGGTTTAAATTCATTGATGGTAATAGCTATATTTATACGCCTTTCATTGAGAACGGAGTAAATAAGGGTAAGCTAAATGAGATGCACGTATTACCCGCACCTATTACGGAAATTGTGACGGGTTCGGACTTTAATCCTATTGGTGGTTATATCGTAAGGCATACGCCTGTTATTGATAGCAAGTTTGAAGCTAACGAAATAATGCACTCACGATACGCGAATTATGATGCTGACTATTCTAGCTACGTTTACGGAGTTTCACCAATGCAAGCCGCATGGCGATTAATTCAGAAATCAAATAGCAATAACGCAGCGGCAAAGTCAAGCTTTGATAATATGGGCGCTCTTGGGGTATTATTCCAAAAAGATACGGAACTAGCGCGAGATATTACGGACGAACAACGTAAGAAAGCACAATACCAATTAGATCGTAAAGTAAGAGGTACGGATAATAAAGGCCGCATAATTAATACGATAGGAGACTACGGTTATATTAATTTTGGGGCTAATCCCGTGGACCTTGCTTTAATTGAGGACGCAAGAATGACACGCGAGGAACTTTGTACCGTTTTCCATGTTGACCCTGCTTTGTTTGGAGCTAAAGAGGCTAGTTCATTTAACAACATGAAGGAGGCTAGAAAGGTTAGTTTTATTGACGGGGTACTTCCTGAGGTGCAAGGGTTCGCCGATGAATTTAATAGGCACGTAATGCCCGCCTACGGCAAGAATTTACAAATAAGAATTGTAAAGTCTAACATTCCAGAACTACAAGCCGATTTAAAAGAGATGTCTGAGTGGTTATCCCGCGCCTATTGGTTAAAGGAAAATGAAAAGCGCGAGGCAATGGGATATAAGGCAGATTCAACAATGGACGTGTTTCATATCCCTGCGAATCTATTACCGCAAGATGGTACTACCGAGAATATTCAGTAAGTTTGGTGTAAATAACCAAAACACTTTTTACAATGTATCTAATCATAATAATTTTTGCAGCCGCTTTTCTTTTGCTTATAGGCCGTTTATTAGGCGCTTGGCTATTCCGTATTGACGAGGTAATAAAACTCCTTAAACAAATTTTACATGAGCAGCGCGAGGCGAAATTGGACAAGGATAGATAGACAAAAGCGAGTATTTGAAAGGTTCTATCAAAAGGAATTTGAGAAAGCCTTAAACGATCAATTACAGCAAGTTTATTCTTTGATTCCGCTTATGACCAATCCAAAACAGCTAGAGAATCTAAGCAATAAAATAAACATGGAGCCTATTAAAAAGGTATTCCGTGATTTATATACTCGCGTTCCAGTTCAATTTATGGTCGTAACAATGGATCAACTAAAAAGCGCGGGTGAATTAGTGCAAAAGGAATTTGACCCACCAATGGAAGATGGTTTATTTACAAGCCCTGATAGCTTTGTATATCTATGGGAAACGCAATTAGATAGCTGGATTCTTAATAATGTTGGGGATAGGATTGTGACTATAACGGGAACAAGCCAAAAGGAATGGATGAGAATAGTTCAGAACATCACTAGCGAAGCCTTAGAACGCGGTTTATCAATTCCCGACACTATTAATCTACTTAATACGGAAATCCCAAAAGAGTGGAGGAAAACACTATACAGAGCGGAAACAATAGCACGGACTGAAATACTTTCAGCAAGTAACGAGGGATCTTATTTTGCCGCGAAGAGTACGGGATTAGATTTAGTGAAGGTATGGACGGCAAGATTAGATGGGCGTGAAAGATTAGCGCATAGAGAGGCTAATGGTCAGATGGTTGATATGGATAAGCCTTTTATTGTAGACGGGGAAGAATTAAGTAAACCAGGCGATCCAAAAGGCAGCGCGGAAAATGTAATTAATTGCCGCTGCGTTATGCAATTTGTTCGTCGTCAGGTTCCAATAGCGGCGGGTGGTGAAGGTCAAGGACTTTTAGTATAAACTTATCACTAATACTAGCTCCGTATTTATCATTTAATTCCTTTACCCTTTTAATTGAGTATGCTACCTTTCTTTCATAGCCCATTTTTCGATTAGATAAAAACTTTGATCTTATCTCATTGCAGTACATTTCAATTAAGGCGCTGGTATCCATTCCTTTTTTTTCAAAGTTAGATAAAATACACTCAAAAAAATAGTGTTGTATTTTTGCTAACAAAGATTATTTCATGTTTAAGGAATTCGACTTTAAAGGCGAAAATCAAATAGTAGATATAGACCTTACCAAGAACACTGTAAGCGGCTATTTATCTGCATGGGATGTAGTCGATAGCGATCAAGATATGTTGATGCGTGGGGCTTTTGCTAAGTCAATCCAAGAGCGTGGCCCATTGTCAAGTGGTAATCGAAAGATTGCATTTTTACGCAGTCATAACACAGATAGACCCGTAGGCCGTTTCACCGAATTAGAAGAGGATAATAAAGGTTTACGCTATGTGGCTAAGATGAGCCAAAGCGCCGACGGTAGAGATACCTTAATTCAGATTCAGGAAGGTCTTTTAAATGAGCATTCAATTGGGTATCGTAGGATTTGGGATAAAGAACAATGGAATGACCAAGCGGGATATAACGAAGTCCGAGAGGTAAAACTTATGGAGGGTTCCGTTTTAGTATTTGGGGCTAATTCCGAAACACCAATTAGCGAAATTAAAAGTGAGGATAAAGTAAAGATGTTAGCTGATTTATCTACTCGCATGGATAAAGTTACAAGGGTAATAAGTAAAGGCCAAGGATTAACGGACGAGACATTTACCCTTTTAGAAATCGAGCTAACAAGAATCAAAAGTAAATACGAAGCACTTATTAAAGAGCCGATGCAAATCACTCCAAAAGCAGATAAGCCGCTCACTCTATACACAATTAGTTTAACTTAAAAATTTGTTATCGTGGAAATCAACGATCAATTAAAAAGCATGGAGAGCGGTCTTAAAGACAAAATCTCTGAAATCGAAAAGAACGTAACCGAAAAAAATGAGGGACGTTTAAAAGAACTTAAATCAGAACTTGAAAGACAGTTATCTGATTACACTGGAAAGGTAAAAGAAGAAGGCGGGGATCGTCAAAAGCAATTAGACGCGGTTGAAACCAAGTTAAAGACCTTAGAGAAAGCAGGAATGAACGCTAAAAACTCTATTGTTAAGAGTTTGCATGAAATCCTAGCCGAAAACCTAGAAGCTGAGTCAGAATCTTTTAAGAATTGGGCTGAGAAAGGTAGTTTTAAAAACGGAGCGCCTAGTAAAGAGTTTTCTTTAAAAGCGGCTGGTACTATGACCTTTGGATCTAACACCACTGGCAATGTAGTTAACAACGCTTACTTGCCTGGTATCTTTGGAACTGAGCGTAGAAATACCCGTATCCGCAACTTTATCCCAACGGGATCAATGACAGGAAGCGCAATTAACTATGTGGTTCAGTCAGGTGGTGAAGGTGGTGCGAATAATGTTAATGAAGGTAGTACTAAACCAACTACTGACAAAGATGTTATCTTAAAGACCGCTCCCGCGCGTAAGATTGCTCACAATATGCGCGTATCTGAGGAAATGGTAAATGACTTACAAGGTCTTTCTGCTTTCCTTACTTTCCAAGGTATCGAGGATCTTTATGATAAAGAAGATCAACAATTACTTTACGGAACAGGATCAGGTACTCCTACCCAATTGGAAGGTTTAACCGTTGGTGGTGCATTAACAGCCGCTAGTACTACCTTAACAGGCGTGCAAAATCCGCAAAAAGTAGATGCTTTAATTGCTGCAATGGAAGCATTAGCGCAAGTAAACTACATGGCCGACACTATCATAATGAATCCTGCCGACGTGTATGGCATTCAAGTATTGAAAGAGTCAGCGGGTAACTACTTAAACCGCGTGAACTTTACTACTGATGGCCGTTTGGTTATCAATGGTATCGTAGTAGGATTGAGTACAGCCGTAACCGCTGGCGATGTAGTAGTAGCTAATATGGCTAAAGCCGCGTTAATGTTACAGCGTGATGCTCCTAGTGTTCGTTTCTACGACCAAGATCAAGACAACGCAATTAAGAACTTAATTACCATCGTAATCGAGGAAAGAATTGCCTTAGCTAAGCCTTATCAAAATGCAATCTTCTACGATTCATTTGCCGACGTAATTACTGCAATTAGCTAGTAGTTAATTCCTATAAATTAAAGCCTCGCATCATGCGGGGCTTTTTTGTTATCTTTGTATAAATCAAGAATATGCAAGTTAAAGTAATTCGCACTCATTTAGATAGGGATCATATCAAACGCGCAAAAGGCGAGATTTATACCACATCTAGCTATAATGGCAAATGGTTAAAAGACTTGGGAATGGTTACGGAGTATATCGAAAGCCCTAAGATTGAGAAACCAAAAGACCAATGCAAGCCTAAAGATGTAGTACCGGTAAAAAAGCGCAAAAACGTAAAAGGAAAATAGATGTTAATTCAAAACAACATTGTAAGCGAAACAGGGGCCGAGCCAATTACAACGGCTTACCTTAAAAACTATTTGCGTATCGGATTTGATACGGACGATGACACTATTACATCTGTTTTGAAGTCAGCAAGGCAATTAGTTGAAAAGTACATTGAACAGGCTCTAGTCAGTAAGAATTACAAAGCCTATTTCTACTCTTTTGAAGAGTGGGACGTGGTAAATTATTACTATAAACTAGAACTACCTATTAGTCCAGTAACAACGGTTACAGCGGTTAAAATTGTGGCGGTAGATGGTACAGAAACGGCAACTACTGATTTTACTACTACGGGACTAGATGAAAAGACTATTACAGTACCGATCGCTTTAAATCTAGCGGGTAGTGTTGGTGTTGGTTACATTGTTGAGTACACCGCCTTTAATGATGCGATTGACGAACCTATTAAAGATGCTATTTGCAAATTAGCGGGCGAACTATACGAGAATCGGCAAGATAGCGCGGTGGATGTTAGTATTAGTGCATTGCCATTTGATGTAAAAAGGATTCTAAACGTATATCGCAAAACCTTTATCTAATGCCAAAGGGTATAAACATAGGATCATTCAGAGACCGTGTAAGCTTTGAAACGGCAAGCGCGGTTAGTGATGGCCAGGGCGGGCAGATACTTACATGGAGTGAAGAGTTTGCTAGTTATGCTGAGGTAATAGAAATATCAGGAGATAGGGCCGAAAGGTTTGGCCAAGTGAATTATAATCGAACCTTTAAGATTCGTTTAAGGTTCCGAAATGATGACACGACTAATTATGAAACCAAGTACCGGATAATTTACCAAGGTTTAGTTTTAACAATCCATAGGATATTAAGCAATAATGAGAGTATTGTTGAAATCCTAGCTTATACGACGGGGAAATGATAACGGCAAAGATTCAGCAGGTAGACATTAATGCACTTGTATCGCGGTTTAAAAAAGCAGGTGCAGAACTTAATAAGTCCGTAGCTGATGATTTAGCCGAAAGCGCTTTAGAGATTCGCAACGGGGCAATTAGGCGCGCACCCGTCGATGGTGGACGTTTACGCGGGGATATTAATATCCGTAAGATTAGGCCAAATGGATTGCTTTGGAATGTAAACGTAAAAGCTAAATACGCGCCTTATATGGAGTTTGGAACAGGTAAAAAAGTGAACCTTACCGAATTAACGGACGCGGGATTTCCTGAGACATACGCAGCCCAATTTAAAGGACAAGGTATTAGGCAAGTAAACCTACAACCCAAACCCTTTTTATTTCCAAGTGTAAACGAGGAAGCACCGCGACTAATGAAACAACTAAGAAACACAATCCGAGTAAGTGGGCGTAAATTCTAAATTTAAGGTTATCGTATTTACTCCAATATGGGGTAGGCATGATATTGTAAGGATATGGCAAAAAGGTATTGAGAGAATTAAAAACTATTGGCCTGAGGCTATTGAAATAATTCCTTTCTGCATGGTATCAAATAAGGCCGATAAAGACATGATTGAGTCTTTTGGTTATCAATATACCTATTGCGATAATACACCTTTAGGAGCGAAGCATAACGCGGGCGCAATGGCTTTAAAAGATATTGACTTTGACTACATATTGCAATTAGGATCGGACGACCTGATTACAAACGAATATCTTGAATATGCTTTAGCGGCAATGGTAGAAGGTAAACAACTATTTGGAGTTAATAAGCTACTATTTTGCGAACCAAAGAAACAATCCGCTTGTAGTTTTCACCTTACCACTCAATCCTATACACTTATAGGCGCGGGTCGATTTATATCACGCGAAGCAATCGAGAAACTGAATTATAAACTTTGGCTCGATGGAATAAATCGAGGGCTTGATATGACTAGCCAATCCAATCTAGCTAACATTGGGATTAGTCCAGAGGTTTTAGAGATTTATAAGTATTGCGTTTTAGATGTCAAGTCGGACACTAATATTTGGAGCTATGAACACTTCGCCGACAATCACCCGAAAGCTAATTACAACCTTGTAAAACATTTATTTCCCGAAATATGAAAGACCCTAGCAATAAAGTAGCTCAGGCGGTTTATGCCCTACTAAATAATAATGTCACTGTTTCGGGTATTACATGGCCCGTTTATCAAGTCGTCCCCGATTCTGTGGATGCGGGTTACGTTTATATTGGAGATTTTCAATACTCGGACGATAGCACAAAAGATAGGTTTTTAAGTTCGTGTAATTTACAAGTCCAGGTTGTTAACTACCAATTAGACCAAGGAGGAAGCGCGAAGTTTTTTAAAGACATGGTTAGTAAGGTACAAGAGTTGATAAACCCAACCGTTACAAGCACTTTAGATTTATCACCTACATTTAATAATACTTATCTTTACACTCAAAATGTGATAGATGCGGGCGGTTTTTTCCCGAATGGAAACGAACAAAGGGCGGTAATCACTTTTAACCTTGAAATTGAGCAACTTTAATAAATAGAAATGGCAGTTACTAACGGAACATCGGTATTACTTCAAATTGGAGGAACAACCATTAACGCTACTACTAATCATACATTTAGCTTGTCTATTGATATGATTGATGTTACTACTAAAGATAGTGCAGGGCATAAGGAATATATAGCGGGCGAAGATGACGCAACTATATCTTTAGAGGGTCTTTATGATCCCGCTGCAACTTATTCCTTTAGTGATTTATTTGCAGCCGCAACAGGTAAAGCTGCCGCTACTTTAATATTTGGACTTGAGAGTATTGGGGCCAAGGCTTATCAGTTAAACGGGTTAATTATGAACCTAGAACTTAGCGGAGCAAAAAACGAAGCTGGTACTTTTACCTGCGAATTCCAAAAAAGCGGTGCAGTAACTGAGATTACTATTACCTAATTTATGAAGCAATTAGAGATTAACGGCAAAACCTATAATGTAGAGTTTAATAATTACGTTCTGCATTTATATGGTGATCTTGCTGGTTTGGATAAGTATAGCGACGTAGCTGATGACTTAAACGAAATCAGTGAGGTAATGCAAGGTAAAAACGAGGCTAAAATTTCTACTCATAAGAAATTAGCCCGACTTTGTTTCGCTTGTTTGAAATCTTCTAATAAAGACTTTGATTTATCCGAGGAAGATATTTTAAAGGAGCTTGTAAATAGTCCAGAGGTTGCAATTGTTATTTTGACCGAGACGCACGAAGCAATGCCTAAGCCTCACAAAGAGGATAGGGTTGATAGTGATAAAAAAAAAGTTTATCCGAAAAAGTAGAAATATACTTTGATGACCTGCTAGATTTAGCAGCGGAGATCAGTTTGCGAGAGAGGGATTATTTTGAGATGAAGCCGCGAGAGTTTGATAGACTTTATCGCGGCTTTTTACTTCGCGAAGAACGGCAATGGGAACGGATAAGAGACCTTATTTTTATTACAATAAAGGTCAATACTAATAAGGGGCCAAAGAAGCCTGAGGATATTCGTAGGTTACCAATAATAGACGCTTTAAAACCTAAAGTAATTCACCAAGATAACGACGTACATGAAAGGCTAAGGACTTTAGCGGCAAAGCTGAATAAAACTAATAAGTAAGATGGCAAATACAACGGGCGATTTAAACGTAGATATTGGGGCAACGCTAACCAAGTTAGATAAAGCACTTAAAGATTTAGGCGGTAAGTTTGATAAGGCAAATAAGGGAGTACAAAGTAGTGCAAAACAATCTAGTGGAAAAGTTGAGTCATCGTGGACTACTGGATTAAATAAGATTGCTTATGGCATGGCGGCGGCTTTTTCTGTTAAAGCTATTGCCGCATTTGCTAAGGAGTCATTTTTAATGGCCGCAAGCCTAGAAGGTATTGAAAACGCATTTAATCGTATTGGCAGTAAGAAAGTATTTGACGACCTGCAAAAAGCAACTGCGGGAACGGTAAGCCAATTAGATTTAATGAAGGCGGCTGTTCAAGCCTCAAACTTTCAAATACCCGTTGATAAACTAGCAAGCCTATTCGAGTTTGCAAGACGTAGGGCGAAAGAAACGGGCGAAAGCGTAGATTACTTAGTAAATTCTATTGTATTGGGTATTGGTCGTAAATCTCCACTTATACTTGATAACTTGGGTATTAGCGCGGTCAGGTTACGCGAAGAGTTAAAAGGGGTAGGTGTAGAATCTGCTACCGTTGCCGATATAACGGAGATTGTAGGCCGTATCGCTCAAGAGGAAATGGGCAAGATGGGCGAAGAAGTTGAAAGCTCAGCCGATGAGGTACAACGATTAGCCGCTGAATTTGATAACCTTAAAATAGCAATAGGGCAGAGGTTAGTACAGGCAATTACTGGAGGTAATGGTAAATTGGCTGATATGCTATCATACCTCACTAAAATTATTAAAAAAGGTGAATTTCTTAGTGGGGGTTTAATATCTGATTTAGAGACAATACAACAATCTACATATGATAGGGCTAAAGGTGGTCTAGAGGAATTGATAAAAAAATATGGTTCAGTTGAAAATGTAATTACCAAGTTAAAAGAAACATCTGAACAATGGCGAAAAACAGCAAATAAGCCGATTAAAACTATAGGCATATTTAATGAAAATACAGGTCGGTGGGATGACCAAACGGAAAAGATAAAAAACCAAAACAGAATATTAAACGCCCAAGCTCAAGCATATACCGACCTTGCTAAAGAGCTACAGCAAGCTTTAGATGCTAAAAACGCACTAAATAAAGAAAGTCAAAAGGAGATAGATTTACAAAATCAGTTATTAAAAGCACAAAATATATATCAAGCTGCCAAGGCTGCGGGTTTAAACAACGGAACTATTACAGGCCCAGGCAATGCACTAGCAAATGTAACGCCCGAAGATTTAGCAGGATTACAAGCCTTCATAGATCAAGATTTAGCGGGTATTGAAAATCTAGATGCGGCAAGCGCTGAGTTTTTTGCAAAGAGACAAACGGACTTACAAAACCTTTCAAGTGCATCTATGTTTTTTGGAGCATCATTAACTAATGCTTTTCGTAAAAGCATGGATGAAGGGGCCGACTTTGGAGATGTACTAGGAAAGATGCTAGAAGATGTAATTAAGCAACTACTAGCAGCGGCGGCGGCGGCCTTTGCTTTATCGGTTATTATGGCTAGTTTTGGAATGGGCGGTTTCGGATTAGCGAAAGGCGCGAGCTTTAGCCAATTATTTACGGCTGGATTTGGGAATATGTCAGGACTTGGATTAAGTAGTAGTAATTTAGGTATGAATGGAGGTTCCAATAAAATGTCCATTCAAAGCGGTGAATTTAGATTACAAGGCGATACAGCTTACAGACAGATACAAATAGGAACTCAGAATAATAATAGGTGGAATAATGGCGGGAATTAGAAGTAGATACGAGTTTGATAGTAGGGACGGCGCTGAATATCGCGTAGATATTTATGATGCTAATTTTACAGGGACAATCCATACATTTAACGCTGGTCAGGGGTTTAATTTAGACTATGAAAGCGAAGTAAATAAAACTATATTTTCAGAGGTTATATTCAGTAAGGCTAATATTTACATTGTTATAAATAATGATGACGATTTAACCGAGTTAAACTATTTAATAGAAAACCAAAGCGAGGAATTTATAGTAGAGATTTACCGCAATAGCTCTATTTTTTGGAGAGGTATAGTCCTACAAGATTTGATACAAAGAGAAAATAGAGCTTACCCGTTTATTGTTAATCTTTCCGCAACGGACGGATTAAAGAGATTAGAGGCTATTGAGGATGTCTATAATACAGAAATAGCTTTAAGTATTGTCAGAGGTTTAAACTTCCTTATAAAGCAAATAGGTTTAGATGACAATATAGGAGCTACGGACACCCTAATTAAAACCGCAAATAGATGGTATGAAGATGTTATGCCCGCAAAAGGAACGGGTATTGATCCTTTAAATATTACCACTCTCCAAAATGCACAATCAAATTATGAGATTGAAAACGTAAATGGGGATATTAAATATTTAAACTTACTTGAGCAATTAAGAGATATTTGCAAAACCTTTAAGATGCGTTGCTTAATGGTTAATGGCGTTTTTCATTTTATCCAAAATGATCAATATGCCGAGGGTGTTTTATACCTTCATTCTTATCCAAAAAACTATCCCACATCTTCTGCTACGGTTACAACTTTTGATCCCGACGTAGTGCCAATTATTGAGGCGGGTGGGGTATTTAGTTATACGCCTGAGGTTGGCATTGTAAAAGCAACTCAAGATTTAGAAGATGGGGGGCGCATCATAAATTATACTTATCGAGGCGATTGGCAAACTAAAAGGACTTTAGCGGCTATTGTTGCATTCAATAGTCAAACACAAGTAGAATTAGAATTTTTATATGGCCCAGTTGCTGAATGGGCTTTTATGGGAACAGTAGGTTTAGGTTTAAAGGCAGACTTTGAAATAAAAATTATTTTAGATGCAACTTATTACCTGACAAATAAAACAGGCCAATTAACATGGAGTACAACTAGCGCAGATGTAGTTTTAATACGCACAAATAATGTTTATACAGTTCCGGTAGTCGGTGGCGCTAATGTAATTGCAAATTTAAGTACTACTATATCGACATTAACATTTCCCGCTTTACCCGTTTCAGGAGATTTAGAATTGCAAATATTAGCAACGGTTATAGACCCAACGGGGGCAGCTCCAAGTGGTTATACTTTATCAGGTGTGACAACGGGTTTAAATATGCGATACGTTGATCCTACTAATGTGGATGGTGTTATATCATATAGAGCTACTAGAACAACTGAAAGTAGTTTTGTGTACGATAATGGTAAATTTAGAATAGGAGATAAATTAGGGGTAAATTTTACAGGAGGCTTATTAGTCTTTAATGGTTCGGGATTTGTGTATGGATCGAATTGGCAAAGGCAAGGAACAGGAACCGCACACACTGTAAATCAACTTGGATTATATCAAGTCTTAGGATACCAAAATAAGCCATTAGAAGTCCTTAATGGTCGATGTATTTTAGATAGCATGACTGCTCTATCAAGGGTTGAAAAGTTCAGTAAAAAGTACATTTTAAATCGCGCAAGCTTTAACGCTAATTTAGATACGTGGGATGGGTCTTGGGTTGAGATAATTAGCACACCAACTACTACGGGTTTAACTTTAGATGAACCGCGAGAAAGGATTGGGGGGCCTGCCTTTTCGGGAAAGTTTGCGCGCCCTAATTCCAGGTACTTTGATTTGATTGAAAATGCAGCCTTTAGGATTACAAATACTAGCGCAGATGCAACGGGAACAATTACGACTATATCAATAGATGCCGCGGGATTTGATATTGACAATACAAATGCTAAAATAGTAATTGTGCATCCTGAGACGGGGGAAAATGAAGAGTTAACGCTAGTAAGTGACTTTCTATCAGATACCACAACACTAACAGTATCAAGTACTGATTTATCAAATGACTATCCAACTGGAAGCTATATTTATATGTCAATAGGTCAAGTACTTCAAAAAGTATTCGATATAACACCTTAAACTTTACAAATATTATCTTTGTCTTTGAAACTGAATAAAATACATAAATATAATGGCAGATAACGACTTAACGCAGCAAAGGAATTTTAATGGCCAGACTTTAGGCCAAAACGGAGTTAAGGAAATCTCCGGAACACCGACGGCGGCGGGTGTTTTATTTGGTGTAATCCATTTACTTGAAGAGTCAGTGTTGACATCTACTAATAATTGTGGTAAGGGCGATAATTTTACGGCTAAAACTTTACCCGCTGGATATTATTATGGTAGGTGGAGCGCCGTTTCCGTAAGCTCTGGAAGTGCAATTGCATATTATTTGTCTTAATGTTAGGCTTAGGTTTAGGGTTAGTGTACGAAACTAACCTTATGGGGGGTGGAGCTTCATTTATTGACACTTTCGGACAACCCGCACTAGGTTTAAGCCTTAGAGATTTACTAGGCACAGACCCTGATGTAGTAAGGGTAAGAAGAGACAGTGATAATGCC
>Ga0196887_1000739_pt1 | contig 15006 bp, 25 predicted proteins | sample VirMetDEL_Mar_31_FD_169094 | JGI IMG/M metagenome (GOLD analysis project Ga0196887, IMG submission 169094) | Aqueous microbial communities from the Delaware River and Bay under freshwater to marine salinity gradient to study organic matter... | ecosystem: Environmental > Aquatic > Marine >... | reverse complement strand
GCTGTATTCATTGACCCCATCACCAACATGACTAATGGTATGAGCCCATCAGATGCTAACACTAAGTTGCAAGAGATTGCACAGGAGTTAGCAGCTATGGCTCTCGACCTTAACATCGTGGTGTTCATCTTCTGTCACCTACGTAACCCTGATGGTGGCCTACCACATGACCGTGGTGGTAAGGTGTTGACTGGTCAGTTTGCAGGTAGTAGGGCAATGGGACGCTCATGTAACTACATGTTTGGCTTGGAAGGAAACAAAGACCCTGACATTGATCCAGAACAACGGAACATGCGTAAGCTTGTACTGCTGGATGATCGTGAGTTTGGTGAGGTGGGAAGTTGCGACCTCTATTGGGATAGAAACACAACACAATTCAATGAGGTAGTAGTATGAGTATTTTTAAAAAGAAAGGGGATGTGGTTACTCTTGTCCCTAAAGGCAACTATGTCTGTCTCTACTTTAATGGCAAGTACGAAAGTAGTTACTTCGGAAGCAAACAAGATCAGAAGAACTTACACGTTAGGATACGGCAACTCTTCTCGTCAGAGGAACTAATACTAACATCTGCTCCTTCCTTGGAAGAGTTGAATGCGTTAATGGAGGATATGATTCTATGAAAATATTAGTTATACCAGACACACAGGTTAAGGAAGGTGTACCAACTAATCACATAGGAGCAGCAGGTAACTACTTAGTCAAGCATCGTCCTGACACGGTGGTGTTGCTAGGTGACTGGTGGGATTGTCCTAGCTTGAGTATGTTTAACACCAACCTAGAAGCTGAGGGGTTGAAGTTGAAGGAGGACTTACGAGCAGGTAATGCAGCCTTGGCTCTGTTCATGCACCCCCTGTTGAAGCTACAAGCTAAGCAATTAGCTAACAAGAAGAAGGTGTATCGCCCTAAGATGATATACTGTGTTGGTAATCACGACCCACAGGTACGTATACCACGACTGGTAGAACGTCACCCCATCTTGCAAGGCTTCCTCCTAGAGGATACAACTGATCTACTAGAAGGTTATGGCTTCGAGGTGGTTCCTTTCTTAGAGGTGAAAGAGATAGAGGGCATTAGGTTTGCACACTACTTCGTCAACCCTCACTCAGCTAAGAAGGCTCCTCTTGGTGGTGCTATTGATACGATGCTTAAGAACGCAGGGTTCAGCTTCATACAAGGGCACACACAAGGGTTGAAGATGGGTAAGCACTACCTAGGAGATGGTACTAGACGGCTTGGTATCGTAGCAGGTAGCTTCTATCAACACAAAGAGAAGTACATGGGTGTTCAAGGTAACGAGCATTGGCATGGTATTATACAACTGAACGAGGTCAAAGACGGTGGCGCTGATGTCGCTGAGATAAGCCTCAACTACTTATTAAGGAAATATTTATGAAGAGTTTAAGAGAACAAACATTGGTACACGTAGCAGTCTTGTTATGCGTACTGTACACGGTAGCCTTCTTCACAGGTGGTGTGTGACCTGCTGTGACATACCCGTAGACACACTCACCTTGGCAGCTAAGGCTGTTGAGGTGGACTGTGACAAGGATTGTGAGGGGGTATGCATTGCTACTGGTAGGAAGTTTAGGGTGGTGGAGATGCTCAATGGTGGTTTGCTATTACAGAGTAGATGGAGACACCGATGGGTGAGCTGTCGTACTGCTGTTGACGTAGCCTCTATGGAGAAACAAATTAAAGCTAACACGCTACTAGATGTTCATTGGGAGGTTGAGTGATGCTAAAAATCTGGTACAAAGCAGATGCCGTAGAGCCTGACCTTTACTGTGAAATCCGGAAGACTGATAAAGAAGGAATCCACTTCGCCGTACACAATGGCGCATGGGATGGAGTACTTCATGGGTCTACCGTGTACATTAAGGCTAGGGACAAGACTATGGAAATTCACCGATGGACTACTGGAGGCTGAGTGATGACATTATCAATGGCAATTGTATTTAGTGGTTTCCTGTTTGCGAGTTGTTGTGCGTTATCAGCAACGGTTAGTAATCAGGGGTTTAATTACGGCATAGCATCGGGGTATTTTTGCTTATTCATAGGTATAGTCTTGGATAAACTGCCAACTTAAAGGAGAGTGAGTGATGAATAAGTACACATTAGCAAAACATAAAACACTTGCTGAATTATGCGTAAAGCAAGAGCAACGTATTGAAGAGCTTGAGGCGCATATAACTAATGTTATAGAAGCCGCTGAATATATTGCAGACCTTTGCCCTGTGTCAGATGTGGCTACTGTAACCCCTGAAATGTCGATACACATAAGCCCTATAGATTTACGCAGCATAAAGAATGTGGCGCAAAAGGTAGCGGCAACTTCTAAGAAGCTAACTAAGGAGAGTGAGTGATGCAAACCAAACTATATCCCAATCGGATAAAAATGCTGCGTAATCGAATCAAGCAACAAGAGCAGCGAATCAAAGAGCGTGAGGCTCAGTACGATGTTATGTTCGGCAAGATGGTGGCAGCAGGAGGTCGCATTAATGACCTAGAGCGGCAGCTAGAGAACATGACTAAGGCTTATAATACAGCTACTAAAATGGTGGCTGAACTACAGGAGTTTGTACGATGAACTTAGCAGAGAAACATTTTAGAGAAGAAGGAGATGAAGTGTTAGCCCTGAATAAGGTGAGGGCTAAGGCTTGGACAGACATGCGTAGGGGTCGTCTATTCAAGAAGGCTTACAATAGACTACGCTCTGTGCAAGATGCAGAGGATGCTGTACAGGATGCCTTTGAGAAGGCTCTACGTTATGGTCATACGTTCAACCCTCAATGGGAATTCGGAGAGTGGTTCAACACCATCCTTGGTAATTCCATACGTGGTGTGATGCGTACCAATATGAATCAACAGATATTTGTTGAGGAAGAAGAAGGAGAAGACGATGAGCCTCTTACAGACAACTACATGGAGGAGCATGAGATACTGGCCTACTATGAGGAAGTTAAACCAATCATCACACGTTCCTTCAACAACACTGAGCGTGATATACTAGAGTTGGTTATACGACATAACACCAACCCAACGGATGCTTCCCGTATCATTGGACGTACCCCTCAGTATGCACACAAGACCATCGGTAAGTTCAGAGACTTGATGAGATAAGGAGAACATGGCTAGGTACATATTTGATCTTGAGGCTGACAACCTTCTTGATGATGCTACGAGAGTACATTGTGGTGTGTTCAAGGATATGGACACTGGCGATGTAACTAAATTCACCCCTGACACTGTTAGTAATGAGATGCTTGCCTTTATGGATAGGGCAGACACGCTAGTAGGTCACAATGTTATAGGCTATGACTTCCCTCTCTTAGAGAAGTTGTTTGGATATGAATACAAAGGTGCGAAGATAGACACAGTGATTATGTCACGTCTTCAAGACCCGAAACGCAGCATACCATTCAACTGTCCTAACAAGAAAGCTCCTCACTCAGTAGAGGTATGGGGCTGGCGTGTTGGGAGAGGCAAGCCCGAGTATAATGACTGGGCTAACTACACACCTGAGATGTTACATAGGTGTACAGAGGATGTAGAGATACAGCTTCTGATATACAATGCTCTTATGAAAGAAAGAGCAGATCACAATTGGGAACCTGCTTACAAACTTACTGCTCAACTGTTCACTATATTGCAAAAGCAAGCTGCCTATGGGTGGTTAGTAGATCAGGAACATATGCATAAGTGTGTAGCTACGTTGACTAGATGGATGAGATGGATTGATGTAGCGATTGCCCCTCAACTTCCGTTAGTCATAGAGGTACAGGAGACCAAGGTTAAAGGTGAGTATAAGCATGTAGCTAAGCCATTCCTAAAGAGTGGTAAGTATAGCCATCATGTGATAAACTGGCATGAAAAAGTAGGTCTGAACCCTGAGGATAGAGTAGTAGTGGGGCCGCACAGTCGGGTAGAATTCAGACCACTTGATCCCAACAGTCGTGTAGAGGCTATCGTTTACCTCTTAGGCGAAGGTTGGATACCTAAAGAATGGAATTATGATAAGGAGACAAAGGAAAAGACAAGTCCTAAGCTCTCCAAAGATGATCCGTTTGATGGGGTGGAAGGTAGGGTTGGTAAGATGTTTGCTAAGCGTGTTGTGTGTAAGCATAGACGCTCAGTGATTGAAGGCTTGTTCAAGCACATCAGACCTGACGGACGTATACCTTCTGAAGTAGCTAACTTAGCAGAGACAGGACGAGCAACACACAGGAAGATTGTAAACATTCCTAACTGTGACTCCTTCTTTGGAGGTTGGATGCGTAAGATATTCACTTGCCCTGAGGACAGGGTGTTGGTGAGTGCTGATGCCGCAGGGTGTCAGGATAGGGCTACAGCAAGCCTTGCAAACGATGAAGACTACACTAACATGTTACTACATGGAGACAAGGCATTGGGCACTGACGCTCACTCCTTAGCCATGAAAGCTGTTAACGTAGTTGCTCGGGAGTTCAGCCTACCTACCATCGTCAGGGGTAAGGCAAAGAACTTCAACTTCGCTAAGAAGTTTGGAGCAGCACCGCCTAAGCTAGGAAAGATGTTAGGTGGTGCTAAGAAGGAAGGGTTACGTGTTGAGGAGGAGCTAGACTTAGTCTTCCCTGCACAAGCCCAAGCAGTAGATGCTCTCTTGAAAGAATGGAAGTCCCACGCCAAGAAACGTATGAAGACGATAAAGGGTAAGTTCGGAGACTTTCAAGTAGTAGAGGAGTACGATGGTTGGGTCATAGGACTAGACGGGCGGCCTGTCTTTGTCAAGAGTCCTCATGCCATCTTAGTATATGCAGTACAATCAGCCGAGGCAATTATGATGACTAGAGCGTACTGTATGTTGTACCACAAGCTGACACAGAAATACAAATGGGGAGAAGACTTTGCTATAATTTGTTTCTACCATGATGAATATACTGTGGAATGTAGGCCAGAGATTGCTGATGAAGTAGCAGCAATAGCTGAGTGGTGTATTGGAGAAGCTGGTAGGTTCTTCAAACAGGTAGTACCCCAAGTTGGGGAAGCGGCCATAGGTCGTAATTGGAAAGAAGTACATTAATATAAATCAGAGGAAGTATCGTATGAGTTTAAATGCAAATAAGATTCCATCAACAGGTGGCAACCGTGCCCCTCAAGCTAACCTTAAGCCCGGTGCTCAAGCAGCACGAGTGGTGCAAGTAATTGACTTAGGTGTACAGCCACAACGTCCCTACCAAGGACAGGAGAAGCCTCCTGCTCACATGATTAGTTTGACGTATGAACTAACACATGCCTTCATGCAAGATGAAGATGGTCAGGACATCGAAGATAAGCCACGTTGGATCAGTGAGGACTTCCCGTTCTATTCACTAGATCAGGACAAGGCACGTAGCACCAAGCGTTACAATGCTATTGACGCTGAAGGTGAGTGTGGTGGTGACTTCACATTGTTAGTAGGTCGAGCATGTCAAGTGGTCATTGTGAACAATCCGGGCAAGGGTAAGAATGCTGGCAAGGTTTATGACAACATTGCTGACGTAATGCCGGGTGTGTCAATGCCGGGTTACACACAGCCTGATCTAGTGAACGATCCTAAGGTGTTTGAGTTGGACACTCCTGACCTAGAGGTCTTCCGTAGTATGCCTGAATGGATACAGGAGAAGATCAAGGGCAACCTTGAGTATCAGGGTAGTGCTTTACAGACTGCGTTAGGTGGCAAGGTAGAGGCTCCTAAGGCTCCTGAAGAGGCTGATGACGACAGCCCTTACTAATGGAGAGGTTCAACTCAGGAGCTGGAGGGTACACTTGTGATGGTTGCAACGTACTCCTCTGGTCAGGTGTTGGGGGAGGGAGTGGTCCCTCTCAACGCAACTACTGTTACACACCTAAGTCTGATAAGGACATACATCAAGAGGGCGTAGGGTTCTACTGTATGCCTTGCAAGGAGAAAATGAATGAAGCCATTGATTGATTTGGATGTGCTTTTCTATGAGATAGGGTTCTGTGCTGAATACAAAGACGAAGAGGGCGAACCTCAAATTCGTGACTTTGCATTCATACAGGAACTCTTCGATGCTAAGATAGAGCAGATATGTCATGCGGTGGGGGCCACTGAGCCTCCCCGTCTATTCCACACTGGTAAAGGGAACTTTCGTGAAGCGATTGCGAAGAAGAAGGGCTATAAGGAGAATAGGAAAGACAAGGCGAAGCCCTTCCATTTTGATAACATCAAAGCCTATGCCCTTGCCAAGTACGACTGTGTAGAAGCTGTTGGTATGGAGGCTGATGATCTGTTGTGTATTGAACAGATGCTTGGAGCTTCTGTGGTTGCACCTTCAGGAGATATATTCTCAAGACCAGCAGATGGTACTGTGATATGCTCTCGTGACAAGGACTTGAAGATGTGTCCGGGCTACCATTACACTTGGGAGTGTGGACGACAAGCTGAATGGGGGCCAACATATGTTGACTACTTCGGATGGTTGGAACCTAAGTGGGTTGACGAGGAGGATGTAGGTGGGAAACTCAAAAAGCTGGGTGGAACTGGTATTACGTGGTTCTATGCCCAACTGCTCATGGGAGACGCTGTTGACAACATACCCGGACTGCCGCGTTGTGGGCCTAAGAAAGTGTGGACACTACTACATGATCTCACTACAGAAGACGAACTCTGGGAAGCCGCAAGAGATGCGTATGCAGAGGTATACGAAGACACTTGGAAGGAGGAACTAATGGAGCAGGCACAGTTGGTATGGATGTGTCAGGAGATGGATGAGGATGGAAGTCCTGTAATGTGGAGGATGCCTGATGAAACTTAATACAGAAGTGTTCCTAGATATGTTACTCCTGTGGATGTTGTTAGCCTTCATATGTTTCAACCTCTTGGCAATACACTACATGTGGTCGTACTGGCTGTGTGGTGCTAACGGAGCTATGGGTTTGGAGTGGGTGTTCACGAATGGCGCTTGCATAGTGGAATCCGATGGACTCTGGTATACGTTAGAACAGTATGAGGAGTTTGTACTAGGGGCTACCAGTAACGTAGTCATCATAGACCAAGGCGATCTAACTGTCTTGTCTAGAGACGACATTAAGGTGGTGTTATAATGGCAGTAGTGAAGACACGTAATAACGGACAATGGACAGAAGCACGTTACACTTCATTCATTAAGAGCGCATTACGTTCAGCTACAGGAAGATGGGGGCCAAAGCAAAATGTTATTAGAGAAGCAAGAGTTAGTAGGGGCATGTACAAATGCAGTTGTTGTGAGAGGGAAGGCCCGGCAACTCTCCCTCCCAAAGAAGGTAATAAGAGGCGTATTAGGAATATCGTTGCTGACCATGAGCCTCCCATTATTGACCCTGCTGTAGGGTTCACTAACTGGGATGACTATATAAAGAAGATGTTCTGTGAGATAGATGGCTTCCAAGCTGTCTGCCACGAATGTCACACTAAGAAAACTAAAGAGGAACGCCAAATTGCAACAGAGAGACGTAGAAATGAAAAGTTATAATGGATACAACCTATTCACTAGCGTAGAGGATGAGATCAAACACAAGAACCGTGGTACAATGATGGCGAACATCGTTGAAGACTTCTCAGAAGAAGGTAAGGTGACAGGTCAGGGCTTAGGCTTAATCCTTGGCTACTTCAATGCCATTCCTAAGTTGGAACGTCTGTTAGCTATGACTTGTTTTCGTTCTGTCTTGGACGACAGAGGGTTGTCATATGCCCACTAAGGCTATGAGGTTTAACACGGATAAGCTTCCTATCAGTATGGTGCTGGAAGCCATACATGCCATCGAAGGTGCAGCCTCAGTGCTGGCCTTTGGTGCTAAGAAGTATGAAAGAAGTAACTGGCAGAAGGGCTTGGACAAGAACGAGATCATAGATTCAATGATGCGTCACCTCCTCACCTACATGTCAGGGGAAGAAATAGATGAAGACAGTGGATGTAACCACTTAGACCATATTTTATGTAATGCAATATTCTTAGCAAATCAATATAACGGGAGACAAGATGCAGCCATCGGCAAGAGCAGAGATAGTGACAAGAAGAACGTACAACCGACCACTGAACAGCGAGGGGACAGTGTTCGAGACTTGGGAACAAACCGTAGATCGTGTGATAAAGCATCAGGCGTGGTTGTGGGAGAGGTCTCAAGGGAGTTCCTTGAAAGCTTGGCAACTATCGGAGCTGGAGGAATACCGAGTACTACACTTGGAGAGGAAGGCAAGTTCAAGCGGCCGAACACTCTGGCTAGGCGGAACAGAGGTAGGTCAGACTCGTGAAGCATCCATGTTCAACTGTAGCTTCCTATGCATTCAGACTGTCTATGATTGTGTGGACGCTCTCTGGTTGCTCCTTAACGGTTGTGGTGTTGGCTTCGCTCCTAAGATAGGGACGTTGAATGGCTTCTCATCTGTCATTAAAGACATCGAGTTTGTAGAGAGCACTAACGATCCTTCATTCCGAGGGAATCCTGATAACGTAGAGGAGGTGAAAGATGGAGTCTGGACAATCAAGATTGGTGATTCCGCTGAGGCTTGGGCCAGAGCTGTGGGTAAGCTACTCGCAGGGAAGCACCGAGTCGATAAGCTCGTTATTGACACGACAGAGATCAGGGGGCCGGGTGAAAGACTTAAAGGCTACGGCTGGATATGTGCAGGAGATGTCCCCCTCGTTCGAGCCTTGGGAGGCATTACGACTCTGCTTAATCGTAGGGCTGGCAGTCTCCTTACACGGATTGACATTCTCGACTTGGTTAACTGGCTTGGTACTATACTTTCTACTCGTCGTTCTGCTGAAATAGCACTGTTCAGTGTAGATGAACCTGAGTGGCAAGAGTTTGCTGTAGCTAAAAGAGAGTTCTGGAATGGCAATGAACAAAGAGCACAATCAAATAATAGTTTACTTTTTAATAGTAAGCCTTCACATCAACAGCTTACTGATATTTTTAACCTTATGGCTGAATCTGGGGGAAGTGAGCCGGGCTTCATTAACGGGGCCGCTGCTAGGGAACGTGCTCCTTGGTTTTATGGTGTTAATCCTTGCGCGGAAATCCTCTTAGGAGATAAATCCTTTTGTAACTTAACGGAGATAGACATTGGAAAATTCAAGGGAGATAGTGCAGGTCTTGAGCGAGCACATTACGTTGTCGCAAGAGCCAACTACCGTCAAACATGCGTTGACCTTAATGATGGAGTATTGCAAGAAGCTTGGCATCTTAACAATGCGTTCTTACGTTTGTGTGGTGTGGGACATACTGGCATCGTTAAGCGTGACGATCTCAGCCGTTATGATCTTCAGTATCTTCAGCGTATTGCTACCAGTGCTGCTTTTAGCATGGCTGATGAACTTGATCTTCCACGGCCTAAGAACATCACTACGGTCAAACCTTCAGGAACCTTGTCTAAGATTATGGACACGACTGAAGGGATTCATAAGCCGTTAGGTAAGTACATTCTTAACAACGTGAACTTCAGTAAGCATGATCCTCTCCTCGGTCAGTTACGAGCAGCAGGTTATCGTGTCTTTGACAACCCTTCCGATCCTGAGGCAGTGTTGGTTACGTTCCCTGTAGCTTATGAGGACGTACATTTTGAGGTGGTGAATGGTATAGAGGTTAATCTGGAGAGTGCCATAGTACAGCTTGAACGATACAAGAAGTATCAGCAGAACTGGACACAACAGAATACCTCAGTAACTATTAGCTATGACCTAGATGAGGTGGAGGGCATCATCTCTTGGTTGTTAACTAACTGGGATGTGTACGTAGGTGTATCGTTCATCTATCGTAATGATCCTACTAAGACGGCTGCTGACTTGGGGTATGAATACCTACCACAAGAAGTAGTTACTAAGGAGGTGTATGAGTCTTTCTTGAGTGTTATTAAAGAGGTAGACTTAGACAGTGCCAATACGTTTGAGGAGTTAATAGAAGATGAGTGTGCAACAGGAATGTGCCCTATCAAGTGACATCCTACACCTAGGGGGCATGGAGGCTCCCATACCTGACCTACGACTGTCTGACTTTCTATCTGATTGGCGTAACGAGACGGAGGGTAGTCCACATGTAGACACCCGATCTCTTACGTTAAGAGGATTACCAACAGGCTCTACTTATGAGGACGTATTTGAGTCCTCCGAGGTAGTCACCTATGAAGGTTGTACGGAGGAATGGGCTGAGCTATTAAGCGAGGCTTTGTATGCAGTAGGAGGGGCTGAACTTGGAAGAGCTATGTTAGTCTTCCTTAAGCCCGGAGGAGAGATACATCCCCACTCGGATGAGGGGTCGTATTGTCAAGAACGTACTAGGTATCACATCCCGATAATGACTAATCAGGATTGTACTAACACTTTTGGAGGCACTACGGAGCACCTTGAGAGAGGTATAATGTATCAGGTCGATAACGACAGGGTACATTCAGCAATAAACAATGGGGATACTCCCCGAGTTCATTTAATATTCGATATAAAAGGTTTTTGATTATGGAAAAAGTAACAGTAGAATTTCGTGACGGCATCACCATCCCACATGAAGCACATGCTTACCAAGTAGGTGCTACATCCATTCAGATAATGATTGAAAATGGGGATAAGTACATCTACCCCATGTCAGACATCGTTATGGTTAAGGTGGAGATTGATGAGATACAGAAGCAAGCCCTTGCAGAATCTCTGAAGGGCGGTGAAACAGCTCAGTAACTACTTAGATCGTTTCAACTTCTGATGAGTCACCTTCTTAGGAGTTGAACCGAACACCTTCTTACTGGTATTGGCAGTCTTCTTGTTAGCAGCCTTGCGCTTCTTAGTGCCTGCTACGGCTTTAGCAACTGAAGCTGCCGCTACCACTGCACCACCTACAACACCCGCCTTACCAACGGCACTCTTAACTGCCGCTCTTTTAGCAGCCTTCTTCGCTGCTGAGTTAACTCCTGTTCTAGGAGCCGACTTACTCCCCACTTTATTCTTTGTAGCCATTTTACGCTTAACAGGTTTCTTCTTGGTTGTAGCTGTCGCTGAACCATGAGTGCCCTTAGACTTACCCTGCTCCTTACGTTTCACTTCTGCTGTTAGTCGGGCTCCTGCTGTTCTGGACGTATCAGTTCCTGACCTCTTTGCAGTAGCACTGGTAATACGATCTACAGTCTTAGAAGACACACGCTTATCAACAAGCTTACGAGCGTGTTTAGTTACCGCCTGTGTTCTCTGACCTGCTCTCTTGTCCATCTCACTCTTATGCTTAACCTTAGTAGCACCTTTCTTCTTAGCCATTACTTCTTCTTCCTTATAGTTGATTTAGGTTTACGTCCACCAGTACCACCATTGTCCGCACGGTTGGCACTCTTCGCTCTCACTCTTCGATTGGATGGTGCATTACTACCACCTGCTCTTAGGGGTTTCTTATGGTCTATCTCCTTGTTGTCTCCTTTACTAACAGTGCCCTTCTTAAGAGCCTGTCTCCGAGCCTTGTTCCTCATAGCTCGCTTCTTCTTCTGTTCAGCCGTTCCATTGTAAGCACGTTGTTGTTTAGAACGCTTACTAGATGCGCTGCTTGTTTCGCCTTTCTTTGCCATATAGCCTATCCCCACTACGTAAAGTATCAAAGTCCCGTTGCAATACATGCATAGCGGATGTGTGTCTTCTAGTCATACGGTCTAACGTCTTATTAAGATGACCTACATGGCAGTATTTCAATATCCTCTGCATGAACTCAGAGCGACCTACACCACCCTTCAGTATATAATCAATACAACCTAACGTAAACGCTTTAACCTTGTCACACTCCGCGTCATCCACGCTCATAATAAGCACAGGAAGATACGGTCTATTCCTGATAGCCTCTTCTGCTATCTCTAAACCGTCTATCCTCATAACCTTATCAAGTATGAGCAGGTCAGGTTGGTGCATGTCAATCTTTTGCAGGATATGACCCCCTTCCTCGAACGTCATAACCTCAACACCAATCTCCTCCAACACCCACTTCTGCGTCTGTAGCCAAGTGGAGTCATCATCAATCAGCATAACTCTAAGTTTATCCTTCATCACGATTCCCCAGTACAGCCTTCAGGCCAATTACAGCATCTCGAACCTCTCGTAGGTCAGTGCTCAATTCCTTCTGAACTTCTAGGTAGGCCGCTATCTTGGCATCAAACCTTTCCAAAGCTTCCACTCTACTGTGCAACTTATCTATCTCAAGCTTCCTATCTCTCCTATCCCACATCATTAATGCGAACAGGAAAGATATGGCTCCAGTTACCACAGTCTTCAGTATGCCAATTTCTTCCACGGTAGACCCTTATTTCTTCTTATTCATAAAAGTGTCAGCAACACCACCAGCAAAGTAGAACGCTACTATAAGCATAACTACGCTACCAACGTCACCATTCAACAGCTTGTATTGTACATCTACGTTCACCCAAAAGGATGCAGTGAATGTGCCTAGCCAAGCTAACATATAAGGTATTGAGAATGTCAGAGCTAACAATCTCTGAGCTATCTTAAACGGTTCGTACAGCTTAAGCATACCTCTAAAGTTATCAGCCTTCTCTTCAGGAGTGTAGGCTAACTTGTCTATTCCATTATAGACACCATCAACCACCCCTCCTACAACCTTATCACTTCCAAACAACTTACCCAGAATACCCATAGTGACTCCTTACGGATAGAACAATTTATACTGCTCAACATTGCGTGAGTCAATATGTAACCAACTCACCCCTTCCTCTATCGCAGTGATTCCCTTGTGTAACGCAGGAGACTCCTTGATACGCTCTCTAACAGCCGCTACGACATGATCTCTGAACAGACAATCAAATGCCCTACCATACTTGTGTTGGCTGTAGGAGCGATTGTACTTCTCTATAGCCTCAGCATTCTCCGAAGCAGACATAGTTGGTTTAACCCAAAAGTCCATAGTTCGGAGTCCTGAATACCTACGGAAGCCATAAGCTTCTGTTAGGGCTTTAGAATGCCAAGTGTTTATCACTGTAGGGCCAAAGGTCTCACGTATGTAGTCAAGCTCCTTCAACATCCTATCGTCTAACAACTCCCAACATCTACCACCCCTGTCCCTATACGCTATGGGGGATACTAGTTCACGTATGTCAAAGTGTTTACATTGATACATTATTTCCTACCCTTACCGAAGTCTTTTAGCTGTTTAGGTTTATATCCACCCTCTGCATATTTAAGTGCAGCGGCTTTATCCTTACCAAACTCCTTAGTATTGCCTATAGACTTATTGTACCTTTCAGCTTCACGTACATCTTCAAACTCCTTCAATGTACCATTCGGCATCTGTACGATAGTAGGGAACGCTCTCCAGTTACCATCCTCGTCTACCTCTGCGGCCATACGGTGTGTAGAGATTGAACCGTTACCATTATCTATGAAAGGGAAGTCTTGTGGGCGTTCAGCCCTTGCCTCAAAAGGGGGCGGAGTTTCCGCTTGAGCGCCTCCAATTGCGAAGTTAGCGGTTAGGTATTCGTCAATGTTATCATACTCATTCTGCCATAACTCAGGCTTTATCTTAGCCAGTTGATATGCAGACACCACTTGTTGTTTATACGTGGCGCTAGTCTCTACACCGAAGGTATCAATAGTGAAAGGTGTCCCCTCTGTCTTACCTCCAACCTGTTTGTCACGTTGTGTAACACTCACCTTAGAGGGTACAGTTCCGAACTGGCCTATAGTACTAACCTTCGCACTAGAAGCTCCACCCTTCACAGAGGCACGTATCAACTCCTTGCCTTGATCTGTATTAGACAGGTTCATCCACTCACGGCTATTCACAATAGACCGTAGATTCATGTCAGACTGTCCCACCTTACGTATGGTGTCTTCAGGCTGATCTTCCAACCTACCCAACAACACCTTGAAACCACCTTGCTGTGTCAGTATCTCTCCGAAGTAAGCCTTAGTGTCCGCAGGGAGTTGGAGTACAGTGGGGTCTTCAAACGTCTCAAACTGCTGACCAGTAAATACGGCTCTAGCATCCATATCCAGCTTCTTAAGTGTACGCATAATAGGGGACATATGCTCTAACACTTTGTCTGACATTTGATTGTCGTTAGTAGCTAATCGCATGTAGAAGCCAACACCTTCCTGTCCACCATACTTGTTGTAAGCTTGGAGGTAGGGTAGTGCTTGTGTAAGCTTGAGTTCAAACTTCTGGTTCTGTCTGTCCATCTTAACTTGGACTTCGTTGAACACCTTAGTTATGTTCTCAGTAGCAGAACGATCCTTCATCAACGTGTTTAGAGAAGCTTGCTGTGTGGTAAGCTGTTTCTCAGCAGTAGTGAAGTTTCCCGGAGTCATAAACGGTGCATTCTTACGTAGGTCGGACAAAGCGGTTCTATGTAACAGGTCTAGGTTAGCCACTAGGCCATCCTGATCTGCTGCATTACCTCCAGCAGTTAACCATGTCTGTACAGCTTTATAACCTTCAACAGAGTAGTCTTCTAAGTTCAACTGTTGAGAAGAAAACGCATCCTCACTATTCATAGTCTTATTAAGACGTTTAGTATCCAACACGCTCTTCTGTAGCTTAGCCTGCTGGGACTGACCTATAAGAGTCTTAGCAGCACTTATACTAGGAACTACACCTGACTGTAATAGAGATTCAGAAGCTACCATCAATTGAGCCTCACCTGCTGCTCTGTTCTCTGCCTCTCTAGCCTGTTGCTGCTCATAAGGTGTTGATGTGATAAGTCCGTTAGAAGGGGCTGCTCCCCCTGTAGACTTGAATAGTATGTTATCCAGCTTGTCTTGGTGTGCTGCGGTCAGAGGATTAGACAGAGCCTCTGCTCTTAACTTACCGAGTCGAGCATTACCTTCCGAACTAGATATTGCACCTGCCTCTACAGCTTGTTGTATACGCTTCTGGTTAGTAAGAAGATTACCAAAGGTTTCATCCCTGAAGTCATTTAGTTCATTCTTAGTAGGAGGTCTGCCTTGATTTAACTTAGTGTCATCCTCAAACATACCCTGAAGCATTGTGGCTTCTTGTACAGCCTTACCC
>Ga0196887_1000737_pt1 | contig 15032 bp, 15 predicted proteins | sample VirMetDEL_Mar_31_FD_169094 | JGI IMG/M metagenome (GOLD analysis project Ga0196887, IMG submission 169094) | Aqueous microbial communities from the Delaware River and Bay under freshwater to marine salinity gradient to study organic matter... | ecosystem: Environmental > Aquatic > Marine >... | reverse complement strand
ACGAAGTTACATCAGCAAACTATTCAGCTGGTGGAGGTGCACTTGTTAATGCGCCAACTTCTTTAACAGCTGGTGTCGCAAGAGCGGACTTTGTTGATTTGTCATTTCAAAACGTTACTTTGACAGCAAGAGGAGCTTTAATTTACAACACATCATCTGCAACTACTAATTCTGCAGTTTGTGTTCTAGATTTCGGAGCAGATAAAACAGCTACTTCAGGTACGTTTACAGTTCAGTTTCCAGCACCAACATCAACCGCAGCGATTTTAAGAATCTCTGGTTAAATAGGAGGTAACCTCCTATGGCATCAGGAACTTGGAATACTGGCTCTTGGGGTCAAAATCAATGGAATGATAATGCGAATCCAACAGTTATCCCTACAGGGTTTGGTATGTCTGCAGCACTCGGAGACGAGTCAAGCTCAACAGAAATTAATACAGGTTGGGGTAGACAAGAATGGGGTCTTCAAGGTTGGGGTATTGCCGGCACTACTATTCCTACCGGAATTTCAGCAACATTTAGTTTAGGAACTGTTACTACAACAGCTGACGCTAATACAGGTCCATCTACAAACAACAATCAATTATTATCTCTAGGTTTAGGAAGTGTGACAGCTACTGGTTTAGCGGAAGTTACACCAACAGGATTTGCACTTACAAATAATTTAGGAACAGTCGATGCTAGTCCTGATGCGATGCCTACAAGTGTTGCGGCCACTATGGGACTTGGTACTGTTGAAGCATTTAACTTAGCCGGTTGGGGTAGACTTGGTTGGGGAGATAATGATTGGGGTGACGCTGGTAGTTCTGTTCAAGCAGATGTTTCTGGAATTGCAATGACAGCAGCTTTAGGAACTTCAACAGAAGTTAGTGGTGATGCAACTATTGTTGCTAACACTTTAAATGTAGCACAATTAACTTTAGGTGTTGTCGATCCTGCACCTGATGCGGCGGTAACTGGAAACTTCATGATAGGTGCTTTAGGCACTCTTGGAATGCAAGGGGATGTTTCTTCTAGTGTAACAGGTTTTGCATTAAGTGCTGCTTTAGGTAATGAAACAATAGATTTAAATACACCTGTAAATGTTACTGGAAACCCTCTATTAGCAAGGGTTGCTTCAGCATCTGCATTCACAGATGTTACTGCAACTTTCAATGGTTTTGGGTTGACTACAGGAGTAGGAAGTGGTAATGCTCTTATCTGGAACGAAGTAAACACAGGTTCTGCTCCAATAGATCCTCCAGGCTGGAGAGAGGTCGTTGCATAAAGAGTTTGACACTAACTCTTTATTTTAATAAAATAAACGATATAAGGAATTTAATATGGCAAATTCAACATCAGCAAATTTAAAACTTACAGTACAAGCAACTGGGGAAAACTCAGGAACTTGGGGACAAATTACAAATACTAACCTTTTAATTCTAGAACAAGCAATTGGTGGTTTTACTACTTTCAATATAACTAATGCTGCTAGATCTTTAACTTTTACTAATGGTGCAGTATCTAATGGTAAAAATGATGTTATTAAATTAACAGGGACTTTAGCTTCTAATCTTACTGTTAGTATTCCAAATTCAATAGAAAAAACTTACCAAGTTCAAGACGCATGTAATCATGCTGGAAATACTTTAACTTTTAAAACTGCATCTGGAACAGGTGTACTTTTATGTGAAGGAAATAATTACACATTATATTCTGATGGAACTAATGTTGTAAAACTTCATGAACAAAGAAATTGGAGAGTAATATCAGCAGCAGAAACAGTTCAAGCTGGTGCTAAACTTTTAGTAAATACAAATAGTGGAGCAGTGACAGTAACGCTTCCCGCCTCACCTGCTACAGGAGATGAAGTACATTTTGTAGATCAAGGTTATGATTTCAATACTAACGCGTTGACTGTTGGTAGAAACTCTTCTAATATAGCTAATGCAGCATCTGATCTTGTAGTTAATACACAAGGTGCAGCTTTTTCATTAGTTTTTTCTGGAGATGCTACAACAGGATGGACTTACACGGAGAAATAATATGTCAAATTACGAAGCAACAAAATACGATTTTTCAGGAGCAAACCTTACAGGTATCGAAGGAATTCCTACAGCGACTATTGTGCCGTGGTCTTCTGCATCAGTACCAACAGGTTTCTTAGAGTGTAATGGTCAAGCAGTTTCAAGATCAACTTACTCTGCATTATTTGCAATCGTAGGTACAACTTACGGAGCTGGTGATGGTTCATCTACTTTTCTAGTACCAAATTTACAAGATAACGTAGCAGTTGGAAAATCTAACAATAAAGCTTTAGCATCAACGGGCGGAGCAAACACTGTTGCAGTAACAGCTAGTGGTACTATTGCAGGCTCAACAGCCAATGCATCTTTATCAACAGCTCAGTTAGCTTCGCACTCACACACTGGAGCGGTTAATGGATCTAATGGTAATTCAACACCAGGTCCTTTTAATGGTGCAGTAAGGGGTGCTAATACAGGTAGCACAGGTTCTGGTACTGGTCACTCTCACAACATGAGTGCAAATTTTTCAGGTGCAACAGCAAACCCATCTGTATTGCAACCTTATTTAACAATAATTTACGTAATTAAGACTTAGGAGAAAATATGGCAACAAATGCACAATGGACAGTAATCTTTGAAGATAAAATAGTTATCAAACAAAGTGGCGATGCTGCTGGAACTCCATACACAATTTCTGATAATGATTTTTGGGGTTTAGAAAAATGGAATAATATTTGGGCTATTCAATATGGAACATCAAATCCAAGTGATACTGTAGAATACAGGGATGAAACTCCTCATGCTACTTGGGAAGATGCTAATCTAGGCGACTTTCAAGATTTTATTACTAAATGGGATTCAGCTCATTTAGCTCAATTACAATCTAATTGGGACAATGATAATGTTGAAGGCGAAAGCGAAGCAGATAAAATAGCTAGATTAGGTGCTAGACCTACATCATATTCTTCTTAATTATCGTACCATCATCCAAGAAGTAAGTATATATTTTTCACCCGCAAGAGGTGGATTACCTCTGTGTACATAAGGAAAACCCGCAGGCCAAATAACTATTCTACCTTTTTTAGGTTTTACTCTTTTTGAAAAATGCAAAAATTCTGTTTCACCACCTTCATCAACATCATTTAGATAAACAGAAAAAACAAAAGCACGTGGCTCATTATCAAAACCTTTATTATGTTCAATATGCCAAATGTGGTAACCTTGTGTTGGTAAAGTTTTTTGAATTTTTAAACTTGTGTAATGAAAATCAAGTCTGTAAGCCTCATCAGCCCCTGTATTTTTTATATAATGTTTCCAAGCTATATCAAAATTAAATAGCATAGTTCTTAAATCTTCCCACCAAACATTTACATTAGTATGATTTACAAAATATTGTTGGTCTTGTTTTTCTAATACAGAAGCATTTTCACCACTAATTCTATTTATAGTATTTTTAAATTTATTTTGATCTTCAAATAATTTAATAGCTTTGTTACATTCTTCTTCGGTAATGTAATTATCATACACTCCAATAAAATTGGTTATATTAACTGTTTTTTCTTTCATAATTATGCTACTTTCATTATCTATAAAACTGATATATAACACAATTATGGCCTTAAAAAAAGTAGATTTTGCACCTGGTTTTAATAAACAAAGCGTACCTTCGGCTCTTCCTGGACAGTGGGTAGATGGAGATTTTGTACGTTTTAGGTATACTGCTCCTGAAAAAATAGGTGGTTGGGAACAATTGACCGCTGCATCTAAAACATTACCGGGCGCTGCTAGAGCTCAATTAACTTGGACTTCATTAGCAGGCGAACGTTATGCTGCTATTGGAACGTCTCAAGGTTTGTTTTTATATTATGGTAATGATTTTTTTGACATTACTCCATTAGATACAGCTATTACAGGATGTACTATAACGACTGTTAATGGTTCAAATACTGTAACTATAAATAAAGGATCTCATGGTTTAGCTAAAGGAAGGTATGTAACATTATCTGCTGTAACTGTTACAGGTGCTTCAGATTACACACCAACAGAATTACAACAAGTTTATGAAATACTAACTGTCCCTGATGTAGACAAATTTACAATACAAGCTTCTAGAAATGAAGGAGGCTCAGGTATGACTGCAGCCGGTGCTGCAACTGTTAATCCTTATGTTGAAGTAGGTCCTACTTTTCAAACCGCAGGTTATGGATGGGGAACTTCTTCATATGGTGCTTCTACGTGGGGCACAGAAAGTGATACGAGCGATGTAATTTTAGATCCAGGAAATTGGAGTCTTGATAATTTTGGTCAAGTATTAGTTGCAACTATATTTAATGGTAAAACTTTTACGTGGAATGCTGGAGCATCCGGCGCTCGAGGTATTCGAGCATCATTAACTACATCAGGTTTTGCAACAAGTAACAATCCTACAGCCAGCAGATTTACATTGGTTTCTGACCGAGATAGACATTTGTTTCATTTTGGAACAGAAACAACGATTGGTAATTCATTAACTCAAGACCCTATGTTTGTAAGATTTTCTAATCAAGAAGATTTAAATACTTATCTACCAACTGCTACTAACACCGCAGGTACATTTAGATTAGATACAGGTAACAAAATTACTGCGGCTCTTCAAGGTAAAGATTATGTTTTTGTTTTAACAGATAACGCTGCGTACGTAATTCAATTTGTAGGTCCGCCTTTTACTTTTAGTGTTAGACAAGTTGGCACAAACTGTGGATGTATTGGGCAACATGCAGCTTCTTATGTCAATGGCGCTATATATTGGATGTCTAATGAAGGCGGGTTTTTTATGTATGATGGTACTGTTAAAGCCTTACCTTGTTTAGTTGAAGATTTTGTGTTCACAGTTCAAAATGGAAATTTAGGTCTTAATTTTAATTCATCCGATGTAATTTTTTCTTCACCAAATTCTTTATATACTGAAGTAAATTGGTTTTATCCTAAATCAGGATCTGATCAAATTGATAGATGTGTGACTTACAATTATCAAGAAAATGTTTGGACCACTTCATCATTAGATAGAACTACTTACGCTGATCAAGGTGTATTTGTCAAACCTTATGCAACAGATTACGAATCTACAACCACTCCAGTGTTTCCAGATATACTAGGTATTACCAATTTATACGGAGCATCTATATACTACGCTCATGAAGTAGGAAATGATCAGGTTAATAGTTCAGGCAGAAGCTCAATTAATGCTTTTATTAGATCTGGAGATTTTGATATTGATGATGGTGAATTATTTATGTCTATGAGAAGATTTATGCCTGACTATAAATTCTTAGTGGGCAACTCTAAAGTAACGTTATTTATATCAGATTATCCTTCTGACGTTCAATCTGGTTCACCTTTAGGTCCCTTTACAATAACAACCACTACTGATAAAGTAGATACTAGAGCGAGAGGAAGACTACTATCTTTAAAAATAGAAAATGATGCTGCAGGTGAAACTTGGCGTTATGGTAGTTTTAGAATGGATGCTCAACCAGACGGAAGGAGATAACATGCCACTTACTACAAAAGGTAAAAAAATAATGAAATCTATGAAAGACAGATACGGTAAGAAAAAAGGTAAAACTGTATTTTATGCTTCAAAGAATAAAGGCAAAATAAAAGGTGTAGATAAAACTAGAAAATAATGGCTAAACTAACTAACTATATACCTGAACCTAAACAAGAATATGACGTAGAAAATCAAAGACAAATTATTGAGTCAATGACTACAATGAAACAACAACTTAATTTTTCTTTTCAAGAAGATTTAAAAAATGAACAAGACGCTTTTAATTACTTTTTATCATGACAATACAATATAAAAACGCATCTAAGATATTAGACGGAACGGCTATGACAACTCTTTTAACTATATCTACGTCTGCTATAGCTATTGTAAAATCTGTATATGTATCTAATAACAGCACAGGAGCTGTGTTAGTTAATTGTGATTTAAGAGATTCATCTGCTAGTACAGATGTAGAATTTTTTAGAAAAGACATACCTGCTACAAGCACAGTCAACGCTACAGAACAGGGGTTGAATTTAGAAGCAGGAGATGCTATAAAAGCGCAAGCAGAAACAGCTAATAAACTTGAAGTAGTAGTTAGTTATGCGCTTATAAACAGAGAGAATGAAAACGGATAATATACATAAAATAGATTGCACAACAGTAACAATTTATAGAAACACAAAAACAGGCGAAACGTCTAAAGAGAAAGTAGAGGGTCCTGATATTGTAACCGATGTTACAGTTCACGTCTCACCGAAAGGATTAGATGTTTTCCAGAAAGTTATGAATGAAAATAAGAAACCAAAGCCCTAAAGGCGGAACTGAATTACAATTAGGTTTTCTACATCAATACGTAGATAAAAATTTATTAGATCAAGTACAAATTTGTACTAGCGTACCGGGTAAAGTTCCCATTGATCCTAATAAACTTAATGTACTTTGGCAAAAAAATTCTTACGATCAACCTAATTTATATCCGTGGTTTAAAAATAAAGCTAATCATCACAAATATGATTGGTATGTTTTTAATTCTCATTGGAATTATGAAAAATTTAGAATGATGTTTGGTATCCCTACTGAAAAATGTGTGGTTATTAAAAATGGAGTTGAAAAAATAAAACAATCTCCACATTATGAAAAAGGTAAACCTATTAAAATAATTCATCAGAACACGCCCTGGAGAGGATTATCTGTTTTACTTGGTGCAATGCAATTAATTAAAAACCCATTAATTACTTTAGATGTTTATTCTTCATGCGAAGTTTATGGCAAAGATTTTCATGAACAAAATGATTATAACTATAGAGCATTATATGACCAAGCTGAGTCTTTACCTAATGTAAATTACATTGGATATAAACCAAATGAATATATTAGAGAACATTTACCAAATTATAACATGTATGCTTATCCCAGTATCTTTGAAGAGACTTCTTGTATTTCTTTATTAGAAGCAATGTCTGCGGGTTTATATAGTATTGTAACCGATTATGGAGCTTTGTTTGAAACAGGAGCAGAGTTTCCAATGTATATTCCTTATGACAGTAATTATAAAGCGTTAGCAGAAAAGTTTGCCTATGGTATTTCTGCCGCTGCAGAAACTTTACACGAGCCACAGATACATAGTCATTTAACCACTCAAGCTAATTACACTCAGATATATTATTCTTGGCCTAAGCAAGCTGCTTCGTGGAAAACATTTTTAAAAGGAGCTCTTAATGCCAAAGCCAAATGAACCAATATGGTTTAACGTAGATAAAACCGAAACAGCAAATAATGATACCTATCAAACAATTAAAACCAATAAGGTAGAAAATAAAATGGTAGAAATAAACTTAGGTACTTCACCTCACAAGATAATGGTATGCACTCCTTGTCATAGTGATGTTAGTATGCATTACTGTCAAGCTGTGTTAAAGTTTCAAATGGCGTGTTCTAAAGAAGGAATACAATGTAGTTTTACATTACTTAAATCATCCCTAGTTACACAAGGTAGAAACTTATGTGTAGCAGAATTTTTAAATCACGAAGATAAATATACTCATTTATTATTTATAGACTCTGACATTGATTTTGATCACAAGCCTATTTTTAAAATGTTAGAGTTTAATAAAGATATAATTAGCTTACCTTATCCTATGAAACTTTTAAGTTGGGATAAAATATGGCGAAGACTTAACACTAAAGAAGATGCTATCAGTAATGAAAAAGACTTGGCTACAGCAGGTTTTACTTTTCCTGTTAAAGTAGAGGACCCTAATTCAATAACCGTGGACAAAGGATTAATGGAGCTCACTCATGCCCCAACTGGATGTATGTTGATTAAAAGAAATGTATTTGAGAAAATGATTAAAGAATATCCTCATTTAGAAATATATCAGCCTACTAATATTAATGGTAAAGAGGTTAAAAAAGATAATATGTACAATTTATTTGACACCTTACATGACCCTAAAACTAAGAGATATTTTGGAGAAGACTTTGGATTCTGTCAAAGATGGACGGATATAGGTGGTAAGGTATACGCTTACATAGATGCTCCTATAACTCACGTTGGAGAGTATTGTTATAAGGGTCGATTTAGAGATGATTTATGGCAAGCAGGAAGACCTGTCAAACCTGTTGACGACACTAAAAAAATCAAATAAAGTATCATATTTACAGGATTTCTACGCCTGCTTAACAGTATAAATATATTTAAATTATGGCGATATCTAGATCTTTAATGAACAGACAATTACGAGCAGACGGTGGGATAATGCAAGTTGCACCCAGAGAAAAGTTTGGCTTAGGTAGTAAGCTTAAAAAGTTTGTTAGAAAAATTATACCCAATGAAGTAGCAGATATAGCAGTCAAAGCTGCTCCTTTTGTTGCACCCTTTAACCCGGCCGTTGCAGCAGCAATGTCAGGTCTTGGTACTTTTGATCAAACAGGAAGTATTGGAAAATCTTTAAAAGGTGCAGGAATGAATTATGCAGGAGGACAAGCTGCTAGATATTTAGGTGGAGCAGGATTTCAAGGTAATCCTTTTGGCGATGGTGGAGCTTTTACAGGCAGTGGATTTACAAGTGGATTTAGTTCTCCTTTAGGTAGTGACACTGGTCTTGGTAAATTCTTCTCGAACCGAGGAACTGAAGGTGTTCAAGGAATTGACATGGCAACAGGTGGCGCAGATGGTGTGGGAGTAATACAGGATGCTCCAACAAAAGCGTTAGCTAGTGAATTATCGTATGTTCCTGAAGCAAGTATTGATATGGTTACAGGTGGAGCTGATGGTGTTGGAATAATACAAGACTCTTTTATAAATAAAACTACAGTAGCCAAAGAACCTGGATTTTTAAAAAATTTATTTGATGGCATTAGTAATCAAGATTACGGTAAAGTAGGTAATACTATTTTAGATGGAGCTAAAAAATTTGGTAAGGCTATGTTTACAAATAAAGATGGTTCTATAGATAAAGCAGCAGTAATGGGAGCAATAACTTTTGCAACCTCATACGCAGAAGCTTTAGCTTTAGCTAATGATGCAGGTGTTGAGCTAACTGAAGAAGAATATAACGAAGCTAGAAAAGACGAAAAAAAAGCAGAGTACGCAGGTTACTTAACTAATTTTTTTGCGGGTAAAAAAGATGGTGGCAGAATAGGATTCGAGTCTGGTGCTAATGAAATGATAAAAACACAATTACTGGAGGAGATCATGCCTGACACAAGCACAGAAGACATGATAATGATTATGACAGAGGATGGACCAAAGATGATTAAGAGATCAGACTTTGAAGCAATGCCTGGAATGTTTAGAGATACAACTACAAGCGCTTATGGAGATGCAGGTAGAGGAAGACCTGTTCCAGAATTTGCTAAAGGTGGAAGAATAGGATTTAGTAACGGCACTGGTGGAAAAACTCTTTTTGGTGATATAGCAGAAATTGATATAGGAAAATCACTTAAAGATAGTAGTAAAAGTTTAATTAATATGTTTTCACCTTCTGAAATTATGAGAATATTATCTGAAGCTGGAGAAGGTTTTAAACAAATTTATTTTAATTTAAAATCAGATTCTGAAAAAGAAAATTTATTAAAAACAATAATGGGTGATGGTTATGAACAAAAAGCTAACGGTGGAAGAATAGGATTTAAGTTTGGTACTAAACCAAAACAAGCAGAAATAGGTATTATGTCAATCGACGTTGAATCAGGTGATGACGAAGACGAAGAAGATATGATGATGGCAGGAATTACATTTAGTAGACCTGAGAAATCATATTTGTTTAGAAGACTAGGTGGATCTGGTGGAGCAGATAGATCTTATACTATGCCTAACTTATATAGAATATTAAATAACCCTAATAAGTATCCAGAGGATGCAGCCATACTAAAAGAGATTGCTATCATGGGTCTTGGTGAAGGACAAAAAGACGGCGGTAGAATAGGTTACAAAAAAGGTGCTAACAGAGTATCAGAACTATTAATCTTAAGAGATGGTATATTAGCAAAAGATGCTAATGCAGATGTATCTGACATTGAAGCAGAGATATTTCAACTAACAGGTAAAACATTTAAATCAGTTGGTGGTATAAGTGATGTACCAACAGGCAAGATAAGAAAAAATAATGCTGGTGTAGTTGAAAGAGACTACAGAGATGAAGGTGGTTTTGTACCAGTTGGTATTAAAGAAAGAGCTGACGATGTACCTGCCATGTTATCTAAAAATGAATTTGTAATGACTGCTGATGCTGTACGTGGTATTGGTAATGGCAGCGTTGAAGAAGGATCTAAAAAATTATACAACACAATGAAAAAAGCAGAACAAGTAGGTAAAGCATAATGGCTGATTCAACTACATATACTAGACGAGCCCCTTATATAGAAGGTGCTCAAGAAAATTATATAGATTTATTAACGCAACAAGTTGGTAAAGCTCCAGGCTCTCAAATTACAGACGCCGACGGCAATGTTATCGGTACTGTACCTACCTTAGCTCAACTTGGACCACAGGTTGCAGGTCAAAACGTTTTAACTCAAGCTGCTCAACAACAGGCAGCAACTCAAGCAGGATTAGGTCAATTAACTTTTGGAGCAGAAGGAGATGTTACAGGTGTTGGAACAGGAACTGGAGTTGCAGGCTATCAGCCATTCTTAGATCAAGCACAACAATACCAAACAGCTGCTGCAGGATTAAGTGGTCCACAAGCGTACCAACAATTTATGTCACCTTATCAACAACAAGTAATTGATACAACTCTTGCAGAATTTGATACCCAGACTGCACAAGGCGTGCCACAACTAGCAGCCAATGCTATTCAAGCAGGGGCTTTTGGTGGTGGTAGAGAAGGTGTGGCCCAAGCTCAGTATGCATCAGACGCTGCTGCAAAAAGAGCGGCCCTACAAGCACAGTTATTAGGTCAAGGATTTACTCAAGCGAATCAATTAGCTGGTCAAGCTTTTGCGCAACAACAGAACTTAGGCGAGTTTTCAAAAAACTTAGCATCATTACAACCATCATTAGCGGCTTCAGGTGTTCAACAATTAGGTGCAGCAGGTACAGGAAACTTGGCTTACCAACAAGCTTTACTAGATGCACAACAACAACAAGCACAACTAGCGTACAACGAACCATTAAGTAGACTTAATGCTTTTGGATCAGGGATAGCTGCTCAAGTAAGTGGAGCACCAACGACTACAACTACCACTACTTTAGGTGGCCCAGGATCCGTTGGACCGTTATCACAAGCGTTATCTGCAGGATTAAGTGCTTATGGCTTAGGTAGTATTTTTGGAGGAAATTAATGAATTTAAAAAGACCATCATTTAGAAGAGGCGGATCAACTGGTATAGGACAACTGAGTTCTAATAGACAAATGTATGCCGGTGGTGGAAACATCGGTGGTGGAATAATTACAGGATCTAATTTAGGATCTAGAACAGGATTTTCTGTACTTGATATTATAAGTGGAAACATGGCAGAAGAACTTACAGGTGGTTCTAATGTATCTAAGAAACCAGTAAAAGTACCTACTGGAGGTCTTAAAAAAGGAAACATAGGTTCTCGTTTATTAACTCAGCTTCGTAATCTTAGTGTTCCATCAGCTAGTACAACAGGACTAATGTCTCTTCCTTTTGTAGGACCAGCAGCTATAGCTTATGCAAACAGACCTAAAACTTTAGCAGAAAAAAAAGTAATGCAGGATTACGGTGTGCTGGATGAGACATTCGGTGTAGCAGAAGATTATGAAAAATATGATGCAGATAGAAAAGCAGCTTCTCAAATAGGAGACGAAATTAGTTTTACTGATGCTTTATTAATGGATCCTGAAACAGGAAAATATCCAAGAATTTTTGGAAGAACAGAAGACAGAGAACCAGAAGAAAAATTATTTGGTGAAGAAGCGGGTTTTTTACCTAACGCAGGACCTAAAGAAGTAAATATGGAAGAGATTGTTGATACAGTCGTTGCAGAAAAGAAAACAGATACAGATGACGATCAACCTAAAGAAAAAACATTTGATAGTATTTATGAAGAAGAAAAATCTAAACTAGAAAAATTATTAGGTGACGATGATGATAGAGGTATGGCAGCTATTGCTTTATCTGAAGCGATCGGCACACCTGGAACTATTGCAGACAAAGCTGCAGTCCTAAACAAATCGCTACTAGGTATTATGAAAGGTAAGAAAAAAGATAGAAAAGATATTGCTAAGTTAGCGTACACTGCAACTAAAGAAATAGAGAAAGCTAAAATTGCTGCAGGCAAAGAAGGTTTTAGTGAAAAACAATTTAACAAATTATCTAGACTACAGAGAATTGTAAATGATAAAACTGGAAGTTATAGTGATGCAGAGAAAACAGCAGCTCAAGCCGAAATAAATATTACTAAAGAAATAATTAATACTATTGGTGGTAAAAAAGGAACAGAAGGTTTAACTACTGCAGATTTAAAAGTTTTAGGAAACATTGATGGTTTAGTAAAAGAAATTAAGAGACATGAAGGAAAAAATGATGACAAGTACAAAGCAGCGTTAGCAAAATTTGCAAGAGCTAAAGCAGCACTACAAGGACTGTCTCAGTTTGATAGTGCTATTGCTATAGCAGAAGCAGAAATAGGTGGAACTTTATTTAAAAAAGATGGTGGTAGAATTAAAAAACAATTAGGTGGTGGTACAGAAACAACTGCTATGGAAGTATCGGAAACAGTAGGTCAAGGCGAAACACCAACGGCTCAAGTACAACAATTATCTTTTAGTGAATTAAGAAACAGACTACCAAAAGAAATTACTGATGATGTAATTAGATTATTATCTAACAGTAATGAAGCTTTACAGGACTTTGCTTATATTAGAACCCAAGGTGATGTATCAAAGTTTAATACAAAATACGGGGTGACTTTAGTATTACCAGCACAAACGGCATAGGAGGTTAAATGGCTGAACAAGACGACAGTATATTTGGCGGTCTTTTCTCTGAACCTGCAGAAAATATTCAACCAGAAACAGTTGGCGCTTTAGATTATCTTACTGATATTCCAGTAGGTGCAATCAAAGGGGTTAGTCAAGCTGTTCAAGGTCTACTTCAATTAGGTGCAATGCCTATTGATTATTTAGCAGATACAAATTTAATTACTGCAATTGATAATATTTTTGAAAAGATAACTCCTGAAACAGATACCGCTGTTGGAGATATTACTTCTATCTTAGGACAGTTTGCATTACCTGCAGGTGCCGCAGTTAAAATTGCTAATGGTGTTTTAAAATTAAATAAAGCAAGTCAAATTGTAAAACTAAACAGTCTTCCAACTATTGGTGCTAAAAGTGCAGAGCTTGCAAAACGTGCAGGATATTATGGAAGCATTGGTGGTATTACAGACTTTGCAGTATCGACGCCTGGCGATCTTACTACTCTTAGTGAAACAATGGGATTTGGTGAAGCTTATAAAGGTGATGAGCTTGAAGGATCTGCTAAGGCTGCAGAATTTTTTAAAGAGAAAATTAGATTTGGTGCAGAAGGAGCTGTGCTAGGTGGTGGTATTACTGCTGCATTACCAGTAGCAGGAACACTAGGTCTTAAATATGGTTTAATGCCTGCAGGAAAATATATAGTCAAACCTGTAGGAGGCGCTGCGTTAAGAGCGGTTGATTACACAATATTTAATCCGTTGAGTAAATTAATTGGTAGTGAGACTGTAGGAGCTGGAGCAAGAACTACTGCTGAATTTTTAGGAAATCAAACAACTAAATTAAGAAAAGGATTAGGTATACCCGATCCAAAAGATTGGAAGTTTTATTCTACAGATGCAAACGCACCATTAAAAGAAAGATTACTTAAAAAATTAGACAATGTTAAAAATGCATTTAAATCTGACGGACCCATAAGTATTAGTCAAGCAGAAGATTTAAGAACGTACGAGAACTTAGTTCAAAAAGATGAAAAAGGTTTGGTTAAAATAATGAATCAAATTGATGATCAATTTAAAGAAATAGCAAAAGGTGCTGACTTATTGGAGGTACCTAAATATTTACAAACACCAGGACTAAAATATCCTAAACCAATTACTGCTGTAGATGATGCGATGTATTTAAAAAATAATGACACTCTATATAATTACATTCAAGCTAGAAGAGTCAGAACTACTATCGATGGTAAACCTTTATATAAAGATTCAGATGAGGCATTGCAGTTTTTAAACCAACTACCTAAAAATACACAGAAAAATGCTAAAGTATTAAAAGAAAAAATAAATGAACTAGGTTTAAAGTATGGTAAACTTTTATCAGAAAATACAGACGAAGCGTTAGCGGATCTTGGAGCAACTATTGTAGCAAACGGTGGAGCTTATCTAAAACAAGTTTACAGTGTGATGAAAAACAAAGCTTATCAGTTTGACCCACAAAAAGTAGCAGGTGCTAAAGATTTTTTTATTAAAAATACAATACCTAAACTAGAAGCAGAAACTCCAGAATTAATAACCGATTTAATGCAGAGTAAAAACATAACTAGAAAAGAAGCTATAGAATTATCGGCAGATAACACGATGGCTCAATTACAAAAATCTTTAATTGAAAGTAATAGAAGTCCTGAGACTTTATTTAAATTAGTAGGTGATACTTTTAGAATAGGTAAAAAAGGCCAGCTGTTAGATATAACTAAAAAAGTAATTCAAGAAGGTAAAGAAGTTGAAGTGTTTACTTCAACAGGAAAGTTATTAAAAGCTGGTGGAGACATGCCGACTATTATGAAAAAGGTTATGGACGATGAAGGTTTATCTAAAGTACAAGGTGCTTTCTTAGAACCATTAAAAGATTATAGAGCTGCTGTAACAGATACTTTTTTACAAACAGCTAAACAAGTTTATAAAAAAGAATTCTTTGATAAATTTGCAGACAATGCATTGCAAAATGGTTATGCTTTTAGATCTGTGCAAGAAGCAATTAACAAAGGTATTCCAAATGCAAATAACCTAACAGCAGTGACAGCGGATCTTGCACCTGGTAGTAAAACAT
>Ga0196887_1000736_pt1 | contig 15036 bp, 26 predicted proteins | sample VirMetDEL_Mar_31_FD_169094 | JGI IMG/M metagenome (GOLD analysis project Ga0196887, IMG submission 169094) | Aqueous microbial communities from the Delaware River and Bay under freshwater to marine salinity gradient to study organic matter... | ecosystem: Environmental > Aquatic > Marine >... | reverse complement strand
TCTTATCGCCTCGACTAGCTCCACGTTAGCCTTGCCGTTTATTACTAGCGTTCCATCTACATCAACAAACAGCGCTTTTCTTGTTGGGTATTTCAACGAGCTGTTTTAAGCGCATACGCTAACTTGTCATCGAGTACATGCTTAAACTTCTTCTCTACCACCCTTTGCGCTGCTGTCCATACTGGGTATGACTTGCGTGTTGTAATAGTGTCCTTGAATAATATCTCTAACGATAAGCCGTTCTTGTCTCGCTTCCATACTCCAGCCCTACCGTTAATGGTAGCTTTGAAGTGTCCTTTCTTCTTAGTTAGCGTCTTAGCCTTGTTCCTTGGCAGTGAGCCGTACTTGTTCTCTAATGATTTGTTAATCGGTATCGAGTGTCCTGACCGTCTTTTACTGACTCCACCCTCAATAGGGTTCTTCATGTACGCTCTACTGTCTGGTATGACTATTGAAGAGTTGAGGTAATTCTTGCCGCCCTTTTTATATCCTGACTTCCATACTTGTATGCCGCTTACCGTATACGGGTTTGGTCTGTCGATGTATCGCCTCAATGCGTTCTTCTCTGCTCTCTGCGCCTGGAATGAAACCTCATTGATCGCATTAGATAAAGCGAAAGGTATCTGCTTGCGCTGCGTTAGTGTGAGCTTCTTCTTTACTTCCTTTACATCGCCCCTTACCGATACATTAATCATCAACTTCCCGTGTAAATTACCCGCCCAAACTCTAAAGTGGCAGTCTGTGTTAGACCCCTGTAATGTGATGTTGTGGCGGGTTTATTATTTCGCCTTAAGGCATAAGTATTTTTATGCAAAACGGCTTATCCTGTATCCCGATATGGAATAAAATTCTATTGTCCCCGAAGTCTGTTTCGGGAACATCCCCTAAACCCTTATATATAAAGGGCTGAGCCGTAAGCATTATCGGCCAATTCCGTATTCGAATATGCAATAAAAAAGCCCCACCCAAGTTAATGAGTGAGGCCGGGTGAATCCTAATTACTAGATTATGTCTAGTTTCAGATTCCCTTAGATCGCAATTTAACCACCAGGAACGCCCAGCAGACTAAGGTTTTTGCAATAGCCGAAAAGTTTGCGCATTGTTAATAGGCGTTTCGACTGTGTTCTGTGGGCGCATTAATCAACCCTCGCACCCTTTATACACTGAATGGACATACAGTGCAAGCATTATTTACGATTAATTGCAAGTTTTTTATTATATCCCGCCCCGCGCTATAAATTCGTTCTGAGCGTCTGCTAATTGCCTGTCGTACGTCCGGCGACATACACCACAAGACTCTACGTATTTAGCCATTATTCTGGCTTTGTAGTGCCGGTCTGTCTCGCTGTCGTTCTGTCTCATCTTGTCATACAAGACGCTCATTGCTTCCATTCGGTTTAGGTAGTGCCTAACTATGAATTGATAGTTAAACGGTGTTAGAGATGCAATAACGCCTGTGATTCTATTACCGTCATCCTCCGCAAAACTAAACCCGATACGCTTGGACGGTGCGCCATGCGGTGAGCCTGTTAGCTTCTTAATCTCTAGCAAGTCCGACCGCCTGTATTGCCTAGCCCAAGCCTTAAGCGTTGCGTCTGCCCTCTTGGATAACCTTTGGCCTCTTGACCGTACTATCACAGGCTCTAACTCGTGCTTGGTTTGTGCGCTCATGCCGCGCCCTTCCCGAACATATCCGCTTGCGCCGTTTCTTTCTCAAAACGATTAACTGCTGCCTTAAAGTAATCTTCATCTAACTCAATACCGACGAACTCCAACCCCGCGTAATGAGCCGCTATTGCGCTGCTGCCTGAGCCGAGGTGAGTGTCTAGAATACGGTCGCCCTCCTTAGCGTAGTTTTTGTATATCCAATCGTAGAGCTTTACTGGTTTTTGAGTGGGGTGTATTTTACTAACACCAACATAAGCCTCACACCTTGCCATTCTGAAAGCCTTTGCTGGGCTTTTAAAACTAGTCCATGCCATCTCAAAAGTTGCGCCGCTAAACTCTTGTTTTTTATCCCATATCAACCAGCAAGGAGATGGAGCGTTTCCTTGAAAATAATTTGCGCCCCATATTATTTGATTTTTACTCACCATACTCATTTCTGCGAAATACTCACCGCTTGGTGGTGCAGAGTCCCATTCTTTGTATTCGTGCTGAATCCAGTTTTTACCAGTATTAACACTTTTTGTTTGCCCTCCCCAATCAATCCCATAAGGCGGATCAACAACCGCAAGATCAAACGCATTAGGCTCAAGCGTTGCCATGTAATCCATGCAATCAGCGTTGTATAGCTTAATGCGACCATCTGGTGAAATGTAATCTGGTTTCATTGCTCTAGCTCTCTCGTTAGTCGTGCGTAATGCTTTCTAAGATGCTCTAAATCATCAATCGTGTAATGTTTCGCTTCGTGTGGCCCTTCTAGCCAATCTAGCCGCTCCTGACCGAATCGCTTTACTATCCCCTGCGCGTACTCTTTGGGCATCCCGCCCTTGAAGCCGTTGCAACTTCGGCACTGTCCGTTCACATTTTTAGGCTCAAAGCGTAATTCTGGCGCTGATCCAACTGAACGAAAATGACCGGCATCCCATACACCGCCCAAACCTGAACCGCCCATCATGTGAGCATGTGAGCCGCAAGAGATACAGCCCAGCCCCTTGTCGCGCTCTCTGATGTACCGATTGAACACTGTTTGTGTTAGTTTGAGGTAGTGCTGCAATCCCTTCGCTTTCTGCCTGTTTTTAAGCTTACGCTCTGCTCTAACCTTGCTCAATGCCTTTGCAACGTCGGCGATTCCGTCAGGTCTTTGTAGGTATATGCCTCGGCACTTGTAACTACAGGTTTTCTGTAGCTGGTCGCGATTAGGCTGGTTGCAGACTTTGCAGCGTATGGTCATGCTGTAGCCTCCAGAATCGCCTCACCTACTGCCTGGACCACATCAACTGTAACGGCATTACCTAACGCCTTGTACCGCGCTGTGGCTGGCACTTTCTTAATTACGCCCTCATAGTCTCCGTACTCTGTCCATCCATCGCTAAAGCCCTGTAGCCGTTCGCATTCGACCTCTGTTAATCTGCGGATTGAGTTTACTGTTTGGTAATTATGGCTGGCGTTGGCGCGCAGAGTCCCTGCGTAGCTGTTTCTGAATCTTTGACCGCTTAGATTTTCATTTTCAATATATGGCTCAACCACATACTTAATACAAGGCTGCATATCCCCATCCTGTCTTGACCTTGCGTTAATTGTTGGTGAATGGTCGCCAGAAACTGCCCTAAAGCCCTCACCATCTTTGTATTTACGCATAGTGCCGACCACATAATTATCCTTAGCCACGCTAGTTAATGTGTTTGTCGTGCCGTTGTGGTTAATCTCTAAGGCTTGCCGCATCGGTGCGCCTTTTGTTCTGTCGCTGGGCCTTTCTGGGTTGCGCCCTATTTGCGCTGCGACTCGCATTTGTCTTCCGCCTGATCGTATTGTCCGGCAAGTGTCGCCACCGTTAATTGTGCGAATCATTGTTCGCTTTCCGTCCGGGCCTTTTGCGTAGTTTGCGTCAATACAGTTGACCGATACCCCATTGACGGGTTGTTGTCGTGCTTGTGTAGCGTCGTTAAAGCCTTCTGTGATAGGAAATACCGCTCGTCCACTTCCTGCTCCAAGACATCCGACAAGGTAGACTCTCTCCCTGTTTTGGGGTAAAAACCATGCCGTATTAAGCAATTGCCATTCAAGTCTATAACCCCCAATGTCGGCAAGGGCTTGGATAACTGCCCAAAAGTCTGCGCCATCGTTTGAGCTGAACACTCCTTTAACATTTTCCCAGATAAAAAAGTCTGGTCTGCACTCATCAATGAGCCGTATTGCTTCCCGCACAAGACTGCTGCGCTCCCCTTCAATTCCTTCACGCTTTCCAGCCAAGCTAAAATCCTGGCAAGGTGATCCAAAGGTGATAGCGTTAATTTTTGGCAATCGGTCGCCTCGAACATCGGTAACTGATCCTGCATATTGAGCCTCTTTGAATTTGTTTCTGTAAATCGCTATTGGGTGTTTTTCTATCTCGCTAAAATAGTGGTTTTCAATCTCAAAACTCGCTTGTGTTAATCCTTGAGCAAAACCACCTATTCCGCTAAATAAATCGAGCAGGTTTATCTTGCTCACAGATTACCCCCGCCCTGACGCTTGTTCGCGTTCATGCTTCTGGCCCATTCAAACCGCGCTAATTGTGTTGCTCGTTTTGTCGCTAATAATTCATAATCCAATACCGCCGACTCGTAGCCCTCAGTTATTGCTTGATATGCCTCGCTCGCCTCTGCTACACACTTTCGCTCCCCTGCTGTCTTAGCCGTAGCCTGTAAAGTCTGCTGTGCTAATACTCGTTTAATCTTGTACTCTAGCCCTTTCATGTGCGCTTTAGCCTTAGCGCAATCTTCGTCTGTCTCAGCCAAGTAGGTTAAAGCCTCGCTTGCTATCTCGTGAATTTGACTCACGCCCCACCCCCATAAATCAACCAGGCGCAATAGATCGTGCTTGCGGCGCATATCAGCCCAAACACCGCGCCGATTAATCCGGTCAAGTCTGCGTTATGGCGAAGAAAGCTAAACGCCACGTGCAAAGCCATTGTCCCCGCCATGCCTAGAATTATGATGAAAGTTAGATCAATCATCGCCACACTCCACGCAGCCGCCTTGATGGTCGCGGATTGCCCTTTGCTCGTCTGTTAGCTTGTGCGCCTCTTGCATAGCCTTCTCGATTGCGTCTATCTCAGCCTGTACGTGCGCTTTCCTTGCTGTACAGTGTCCGATGTTTCGCATTATCTCGTTCATCTCGCCTGTTAGCTCACTTAGTCTTGTTTGTTGCTCAGTCATCTTCTGCTCCTAACAATTCGTCAATATCGTTTCTTCGCGGTTCATGCGCTCACCCTCAACTCGTTTATCCATCCAACCATAGTCGAACGCTTAACAATCTCTGGCCTAGGCTTATCCCATTCCTGGTTTATTAGCTTAGGCTCGCTCAATTCGTTAATCAGCCTTGTTAATTCCGTATAACCTAAGCATGAATTGTCGTACCACCGCCGCGCATTAAGTACGGATTCAAATGGCGCTTTTGCTCTGTGATGTTTCATAAATCAAACGCTCCAACTTCAGACGCGAAGTAAATCGCACAAAGCCATACGCAAAAAATACTTAGTCCAATCATTTCCAACCTCCGAAAATCTGCTTAATCCTAAATTCCAACTGATCGACCCACTTACAGCCAAACCCAGCCGATACCTGATAGACCACGAATAAAGCGCAGACTATCCATAAAATAATTAATATGCCGCTCATAACAAACTCCGGTAAGTCTTGCCTCGATTGAAATCGTGAATGCGCTTAAGTAACGTCCCCTGCGAAATCTTCGTGCCTTGCGCCGTTAGCTTGTCGGCTTGCTCTTGCGCGTATGACTGACTGCGACCATGTGCGCGTTTATATCCGATAGCTATGCGCTCAATTACTCCTGATGGAATATCAATGGTTTGCTTGCCTGCCTTCTCCATTCGCTTAGTACCATCGCTATTTCTGAAATCAGGCTCGCCGGTTAAAAACTGGCCCACTATGTCGTTCAGGCTTGGTGTGTTCAATAATTTTGAACTGTGAATAAATGTGAACATTACTGACCTCCTAATTGATGGTGTGCTTTAATTTAGCTCTATCTCTCGCAGTTTTTCCTGGTCTGGATACACCCGTCTTTTCCTTGCAGTTAAGATGTGTTGTGGGCAGGCTTCCAAGTTTTTCTCGTTGGGATCTGCTCATATATTTACGCAGCCCCGTCTCTTTGCCTTCTTGGTTTACTTTTGTTCTAATCATTACTGACCTCCCCGCGCCTTTTCTTGCTGGCGTAAATCATCAACACTAACCGCCTCGACCTCCTTAATTAAACCCTCTCGGATTATTGAATTAGTCGTGCGTTTAGACTTCTTTACAGCTTGCTCTAGCTCCCACCATTCGTAACGGTTGAACTGTAAGCCGATTGTCTTAAAGGGCTTTACACTTCCATCAATTAACTGTGTCCTAGCCTCGTTAATGTCGTATGGATTACTGTTTTCTAGCTTTACCTGCATCTTCAATTCAGCCTCTCGGATAGCGTTACGAATAAACTCGTTTTTACTAACACCAGATGCAGCCACAGACTCATCAAGACGATTAAACTCATGTTTATTAAAAGGCAGCGTTAGCGTTTTGTATTTTCTTGGTGCGTTTGGGTTTGAGTCGATTGATCTAATCTCTGCCTTGTTTTTCTTACGCTTAACAAGCTCGTCAATTACAGCTATGGCCTCAGACTTTGTATTACACTTGACATAATCAATGTTTAATTGACTGCAAAGGCTGTCCATGTATGCCTGCTGGCTTTCTGTTGGCTTAATAATTCTCTTAGCTCTCACCTTTTTCTTTTTAACCAAAAACTTCTTGGCTTGATTAAGAAAGCCTGGAACTGTCTTGCACTTAACCCAAAGTGAAGGCTCGTTACGCTTGCGCCACCGCTTATTCATTGGGTCGTACAAAAGGACAAAATTGCTTAGGTTTACCTCTAAAAGCTCACCGTTCAAACAATTAACCAGCTTTGGATTAAAGCCTTTGGCTATTAGTGTGTTTCTAGCTTGTCTCGTTGTTACTAACATTACTGACCTCCGTTAAGTTGCGGGTAAGCCATATCACTAAATCTTTGCAGCTCACCCTTGAAAACCAAACGAACTACAGCCGTAGCCTCATTGCGTTGTTTGGCAAAATTCACCTCTGCAATTCCTTTTTGCTCAGTGTCTGGTTTGTATTCTTCATCCCTGTATAAAAATGCGATTACGTCAGCGTCTTGCTCGATTGCGCCTGAATCTCGAAGGTCTGACATAACAGGTCGTTTGTTAGGTCTGCTCTCTAAACTTCGATTGAGCTGTGAAAGTAGAATCACTGTAATATCTAAATCACGCGCTAGGTTTTTAAGCCCTTTCGTCACTTCGCCTATCTGATTCACTCGGTTGTCGCCTTCGCCTAAATTCATTAGCGTTAGGTAATCAACAATGATGAAATCCAAGAATCCTTGTTTGCGCTTGTAGGCTCTAGCCCTTGATCTAATTTGGTTAAGGTGTAACCCGCTTTGGTCATCAATCAATAGCTTGTAATCGGCTAGAATCGAACTAGCTGGCGTTAATCTATGCCACTCGTCATCTGCTAGAGTTTTGGGCTGGCGTATTTTCTTGAGGCTGATTCCAGACTTAGCCGCCCACTGCCGATTAAAAACTTCGGTCTTGCCCATTTCCATGCTGAACATGATTCCGATACCACCATCAGCCAATTTTCGGTCTACGATGTTTAGAGCAAAGCAAGTCTTACCCATTGCAGGTCTGCCGCCGATAACAACCAGTGAACCGCCTGTTAATCCGCCTGTAGCCCTGTCAACATCCGCCAAACCTGTAGAGAATCCGATTAAGTCGGTTTTCGCTTGGTGTCTATGCTCTAACTCATTCACAGCCAACCGCGCTATTTCCTTCATTCCCTGCGCTGTGTTGTCATTCACTGATTCAATAGCGTCTAGCTTGTTGCCAAGATTGTTTGCAACGTAGTCCGGTGAGTTATCACCAAACGCCTCGCCTATCGCATCACCGCATATCTCAATGATTGATCTTAGCTTTGCGTTTTTGCGTACAATCCTGGCGTATGACTTCGCGTTATGAGTCGATGGCGTGTTCTTAGCCAACGAACTGAGATAAGCCAAATCTCCGACAACATCCGAAACTGTCACCACATCAACGGCTGAACCTTCCGCGCTCAAGTCGATAATTGTCTTGTAAATCTCGCGGTGTTCCTTTCGGTAGAAATCACCATCTAGCAAAATATCGGCAACGTCATCAATACAGCGAGGCTCTATCAACATCGCACCCAAAACGGATTGCTCTGCCTCTTCGCTTTGTGGTGGTTGATTCTCAATCATTGCTTCGCCTCAATCGCTGAAATCAAGTTATTGCGATACATACCTTCAGTGTGTATGCCTAGCTTCTCAGCCTGAGCTATGAGCTGGTCATCGCTGAGTTTGCTAATGTCTTGGTTTTTGCTTTCTCGGCTTTCCCACGTTCTAACGCAAGACTTCCAGTCTTTTATTTTTGTCTTGCCTCGCATCCATTCGCTAGACTCATAGAAATTGAGAAAAGTCTCTGCGTCTATTTTGTTATTACGTTCAAGACAATAAGCCTTCACATCATCGAGCGAGGGTGGGATAAAGCGGCTTTTTCGCTTTTCCCTACTCTCTTCTTGGTTATTGGTTATTGGTTCTTGGTTATGTACGGCTGTTGAACTAGATTTAACACGTGTTGAATTATGTTTACGGTCTACTGCTTTCTGCTTACGAGCCTTAGCACTTGCAATGCCAGCCTTAGCCTTCGCGCTAATGTTTGCGCGGTATTTGGAGATTTCATGGTCGCATCGCTCGTGAAAATAACCGTCGTCGTGCAAGTCGAAAAACTCGTCTAAAACGTCAATTAATGCCTGTTTTTCTTCATCAGAACGGCATAAAAGCTTTCTCTGCAAGCGGTCAACGTCATCTGTTAGAACAGATTCGGTGTCGTAGTAGAGTTCTATTGCATCTCTGTACACGCTCCGTTCAACACGTGTTAAATGTCGTGTGGCGTTGTTAAAGTCGCTAATGTGGTGGGGATAGAAATTCAACTTAGTTAACCATCATAACAGGATAGACAAAAATCCTTTGGCCGTAAAGCCGCTAATAATTGCCGCCTGGATTTAGGTATAGGCTCACCATCGCGCCACAAAGACACGGCCATTCTAGTGATACCAAAGAACTCTGCAACTTTTGATTGGTTGCCAAAATATCTAATTACGTTTTCTTTTGTAAAATCGCTACTCATTTAAAAACCTTTAAAATTTACTTTACATGCTCTAATGATAATGTATAGTAGCTAAACAGTCAACAAATAGATTAGCGATATGAATTATTCGGACTTTATAGAAGCAAAGCGGCATACGTCAAGCTCGTTTGGTTTTGAGCCTTCCTGGTATCCTGACATTGCTTTTGATTTTCAAAAAGAAGCTATTCGCCGAGCTGTACTAAAAGGTAGAGTCGGCGTGTTTGGTGATACCGGTTTAGGCAAAACCCTAATACAGTTAGCAATAGCCAAAAACATAGTAGAAGAAACCAACAAAAGAGTGTTGATATTAACGCCGCTTGCCGTTGCGTTTCAGTTTATCGACGAAGCTGAAAAAATAGGCGTTTCAGATGTTGAGCATGTAAAAGACGGCAGCCACTCCAAAAAGATTGTAATAATTAATTACGAGCGATTGCATTTATTAGACCCTAGCGACTTTATATGCGTGATCTTAGACGAGTCATCTATTTTAAAAAACTATAAAGGAACGACTAAAGACCTAATAACAAACTTCATTAAGAAAGTGCCTTATCGGTTTCTGTCTACTGCAACGCCAAGCCCAAACGATTTTATAGAACTAGGCACTAGCTCAGAGGCTTTAGGGTATATGGGTTATATGGATATGCTTACTAAGTTTTTTAAGAACAACCAAAGCTCGGCAGACTCTACGCAAAACATAGGCGAAAAGTATTACCTAAAGCCACACGCCGAAAGAGACTTTTTCGCATGGGTCAACTCTTGGGCCTTGATGTTTAAAAAGCCTAGCGACTTAGGCGACTTTGACGATACGCGGTATCAACTGCCTAACCTAAATAAAACCGTTCACACCGTAGAAAATCAATCAATGATTGACATTAACGGACAAGTGCAGATTTTTACGCCTATCGCAAAATCAATGAGCGAAGTAAGGTTAGAGCAAAAACAAACTGTTAATCAAAGGTGCGAGCTGGCCGCCGATCTAGCACAAGGCAAGACGTCGGTTTATTGGTGTAATTTAAACGAAGAAAGCGCATTGCTATCCTCACTAGACATCGATGCTGTAGAGATACTGGGGTCAATGTCTATCGAAAAGAAAGAGGACATACTTGTGAACTTTGCGCGAGGCGAAATACCTAGAATCATAACTAAGGCTAGAATGACTGGCATGGGGTTAAACTGGCAGCACTGTAATCATACTACCTTTTTCCCGACCTTCTCTTATGAGCAATATTATCAAGCCATAAGACGGTTCTGGCGATTTGGTCAAAAAAACGACGTACAGCTGGATATGATTATCAGTGATGGTCAAAGCAGGGTTATACAAGCGATTGACGAAAAGACAAAAAAGGCGCAAGAGTTATACCTAAATCTAGTGGCAAACGTAAACGCGCAATACATCGAAGCGAATAGAGAATTTAAACAATCAGCAAACTTACCGAGGTTTTTATAATGATAACTAAACAAGAGCTACACGAAGATAACTACTCGATCTACAACTCAGACTGCATGGAGATACTGCCAAGCCTGCCAAGCAAATCAATAGACCTATCTGTATATTCGCCACCGTTCGCAGGGCTGTACAACTATTCATCATCTGAGCGCGACTTCTCAAACTGCGAAAATAAAGAGCAGTTTTTAGATCAGTATGATTTTCTGATAGGCGAAATAGCGAGAGTGACAAAGCCTGGCAGAATAACCGCCGTCCACTGTACCGACGTATTCGACAATACTTGTAGGCTTTGGGATTTTCCGCACGAAATAATTAGACTCCATCAAAAGCATGGTTTTGAGTATAGAAACCGAATCACAATATGGAAAGAGCCTTTGAAGGTGCGAATGAGAACAATGGTTCAATCCTTAATGCACAAATTCATAGTTGAGGACTCCACAAAGTGCTTTACAGCTATGCCCGATTACATGCTTATCTTTACGCGCAAAGGCGAAAACGAAGTGCCTGTAACTAACCCCGAAGGTCTTAAAAGATACTTCGGAGCTACTCCGGTACTACCAAACATCACGCAAGCATTCAACAATGCGAACGAGACTAAGTTTAACGACTCCGAATTATGGGAATACTTAAACGAAAAATTCATTGACCATAAAGACCCTAAGTCAAACAAGCTGAGTCATTACGTTTGGCAGCGTTACGCCTCGTCTGTTTGGGATGATATTAGAATAGATAATGTTTTACCGTTCCGAGAAGCCAAGACCGAAGAGGACGAAAAGCACGTACATCCGCTACAGTTAGACGTTATTGACCGAATTGTTGAACTCTACTCGAATGCGGGTGAGGTGGTATTAACTCCATTCATGGGTGTTGGTAGTGAGGTTTATTCGCCAGTGTCGCTAGGCCGAAAAGGTATAGGCATAGAACTAAAAGACTCATACTACGCTCAGGCTGTTATCAACCTATCAGAGTCAGATATAAGGTTTACTGACACTGAGCAAAAAGATTTGTTTTAAATATACTTTACATTATATAAAGTTTGTGCGAACATGAACCCATCGAAGCAATACACCAACAACGGAGATACACCATGACTGCTCAAGAACAAAACAAAATCTTTGAACATTGCCTGAAACAAGTTAAAGCATCATCAATGCTTTTAGATTTAGCAAACAAGCTAGTTAAAGATCAAGGCGGCGATATTGAGTCCTTTTTAAGAGGCTTTGCTGCAAAGGGAATGAGACAAGCATATCCAGAACTTTACTAACACCCCTGACCTACTTGCAAGGTCGTTGATTGCCTAGCGCGGCTCTAGGATGCAAGAAAGCCGCATTAATTTAATTAGGAGCATGAGAATGAATCAAGCACAAAAAAGCCTAAAAGACGGCAACGAGTTCCTAGAGTTAATCGATCAGAATGACGAGGCCGAAGCCGCACACGAAGCGTATAGAGCTAAGGTTTTAGAAGCGGCCGACAATATCGAAAACTACGGCCGAGACGACATATTGGCTATGCTGGGCGATGCGTCAACAGGCGACATGATGAACCTGAAACAGCTCATGTTGGAAAGCCTAAGAGGCGAGCGTAAGGCTGATTGGTGCGCTCGAATGGATTTAGTAATAGAGAAGGTGACAGAGCTATGAAATACAAATTGACAGACAAGTTTATTAAAGTAGACGGTAAGAAGCTGTATCGCATCGAGGCACTAAAAGATTTTAGCGGTGTGACCAGGGGTGACTTGGGCGGCTACGTTGAGTCAGAGAAAAACCTGTCACAAATGGGCTCGGCTTGGGTGTCCGGCTCGGCTAGGGTGTACGGCTCGGCTTGGGTGTCCGACTCGGCTAGGGTGTACGGCTCGGCTAGGGTGTACGGCTCGGCTAGGGTGTACGGCTCGGCTTGGGTTTCAAAAGAGGCAAAAAACAGTCCTTTGTTTCTTGCTGGCGGAAAACTCCCCTACAGAATGACCGTAACAGACAAACATATTCGGGTGGGCTGTCAAGTCCAAACACTAAAGAAGTGGGAAAAAAACGGAATTTCAATTATCCGCGAAGATGGACACAGCGAGAAAAACGCAAAACGCTGGTTGAAAATTATTTTAACTTTGGGCGCGATGCACATGGAGTCGATCAAATGAACCACGAGCAACTACAGCGAGACTTTTACCGCGATTTTGATAATTCATACGTTAACAACTGGCATATCAATAGTGATTACTTAGCCGACGAAGTGCCAGTTTTTCGATCATTAAAGAGCGCAAAACAAGCCGCTCACGGCGAAGCGGTTAGACCTTTAGTGAAGGCTAATAGATACGCCAGGCAGAACCGATTAACCGCAACATTGATAGGAGTTACCCATGATGACATTCACTAAACGAAAGCAAATGAGCCTGAAACTACGGACTAAGTACAGCCTGGAGTCTAGGCTTTTCTACTTAAAGCGATGGATAATGTTAAACGGCCCGGACATATTAGCCGGACTTGCGCTTGGCTTGGCTTTGCTAACTTTAGGAGCGATTTAAGATGAGTCAATTAGTTGAAAAACAAGATGCTGTTATTACCACGCCTAGCAACCTTTTAGAGCTTGCAGTAAGTAAAGGCGCAGACGTAGACCAATTAGAAAAGCTAATGGCCCTGCAAGCGAACTACGAAGCCAAGCAAGCCAAAACAGCTTATCTAATGGCTATTACCAAATTCCAAGCTGAAGTCCCGCGAATCAATAAAACGAAGGTGGGCCATAATTCTAGCTATGCGCCACTTGCCGACATTATCCAGCAGATTAAAGCAACGCTTCAAGTTTGTGGCTTATCGTATCGGTTTGAGCAGAATCATCAAAACGGCATAGAGGTCACTTGCGTATTGTCTCACATAGATGGACATAGCGAACGAACATCAATGACAGCCGATCCCGACACTAGCGGATCTAAAAATTCCGTTCAAGCTGTAGGCTCTACAGTCACATATTTACAACGCTATACACTTATTGGCGCACTTGGCTTAACAACGGCTGACGAAGATATGGACGGTCGCTTGCCGTTCCAGGGTTTGAGCGCAGATCAAATAAGCGAAATTGATACCTTGTTGTCTGATTGTGAGGGTGAGTTTAAAGGGTTTAAATCCGCATTCTATAAACATGCAAACGTTGAAAGCCTGGGCCAAATACCAAGCAAGAATTACGCTGGCGTAAAAAAGCAGATCAATACCTCTCTTGAGTTGAGGCGCAAAAAATGAAAATTCATAACCACTGTGATCAAGGCTCTGACGAATGGCACGTTTTACGGTCCGGCTTAATATCCGCCTCAAGTGCGGGTGATATTTACACACCGACAGGCAAACCAGCTACAGGTGCAAAGGTTGAGAATTACGTTAACCGATTAATAGCCGAGCGCGTTATGGGAAAGCCAGTAGAAAGCGGATTCACCAGCGCAGCGATGGAGCGCGGGCATGAAATCGAGATAGAGGCTCGGACTTGGTACGAAATGGCGACAGGACTAAGCGTTACTCAAGTGGCGATGATTCAAGATGGTGACTACTCCTGTTCGCCCGACGGTCTTATCTATCAAGATGGCGGGATCATTAAAGGCTTAGAGATTAAAAGCCCCCTAGCGCATACGCAAGTTTCGTATTTGATGAAAAACCAAATACCTACGCAATACATTCCACAGCTTCAAGTCTCGATGTTTGTTGCCGGGTTATCTGAGTGGGATTTTTTGGCATACCATCCCGACCTAAACCCTATCCTTTTAACGTGCAAGCGTGATGACGTTTGGCTGGATGGATTTTTAAAGGTTGCAGAAAACATACTCCTTAGAATTGTCGAAGGCGTAGAACAAATCAAACACTGAGGGAATCATGAAGGAAACAATAATCCAAAAACTAGATGACTTGATTAACAAGGTCGAGTCTACCGAGTGCATAAATGGTCGCGTTGATAATGACTTGATCGACTTACTAGAAAGCGCAGTTAATCACATTGTAGATTTAGAAAGCGAACTAGAACAACTTAAACGAACGGAGAAAGCAGCATGAAAGCAGGCGTATCAGTAAAAATAGATGTAACGAAAATTGACAAGGCTCGACTATTTGAGGGCAAAAATGGCGCTAAATATTTGGACATGACAACCTTTATCGACCTCGACAATCAGGGCCAGTTTGGCTACAACGGCATGATTACGCAAGACGTAAGCAAAGAAGAACGTGAACAAGGCGTTAAAGGCGCGATTCTAGGTAATGTGAAGGTCTTTTATAAAGATGGTGGAACTAATCTGGCCCACGACCCATCGGCGAAGCAAGCTAATCCGCAGGGCCGCGCCCAGGCTAATGGCTTTGATGATGATTTAGATTCACTTCCGTTCTGATGTACGCCTACCCCCACACACTTAACGCTAAACGTATCGCCGAGGTATAACATGAAGCACGAAATTAAGAACAATTTTGGTAAAACTATTTACACCACAGAGGTTGATGGACGCAAGCACAAAACCCTGCAAGCAAAACTTAAACAGGCCGTTTTTATGGCGGTAAGTGACGGCGCAGACCTTACAGGCGCAGACCTTAGAGGCGCAGACCTTGAAGGCGCATACCTTAGAGGCGCAGACCTTACAGGCGCAAACCTTAGAGGCGCAGACCTTACAGGCGCAAACCTTAGAGGCGCATACCTTGAAGGCGCATACCCTAGAGGCGCATACCTTACAGGCGCATACCGTAGA
>Ga0196887_1000733_pt1 | contig 15045 bp, 9 predicted proteins | sample VirMetDEL_Mar_31_FD_169094 | JGI IMG/M metagenome (GOLD analysis project Ga0196887, IMG submission 169094) | Aqueous microbial communities from the Delaware River and Bay under freshwater to marine salinity gradient to study organic matter... | ecosystem: Environmental > Aquatic > Marine >... | reverse complement strand
AGGTGTGATGTTGTACTAGCACAGGTTCAAGAGGTGGCTGAGGAGATTTCAGCGTACTACACAGCGTACTTAAAACTAATAGGATTAATATGAGCAGAACAAAGAGGATTAAACCAGACTCACCATCAAAGCAGCTAAGGAATGTATTCTTCGCACTATTTGATAAGGACAGCGAGGACTTCGACACCTTCGATGAGTACTACGACAGTAAGATGCATAAGCTGATTAAGCACTACAAGAAACTAATCTAACTATGAAATTTAAGGCACGTATATTATTTGTATCTTTGTATAAGAGAGTCATCTTCGTGTTTTAAGTTTATTAAAATAAGTACCTCCTAAGAAATTAGGGGGTATTTTTATCACCTAAATATAATAACATGAGAGGAAGTTTAATAATAACAGTAGGAATAAGTAGCTCAGGTAAGTCTACTTGGGCTCATGAGAAGTGGATTAAGAACCCAGACCTTTACACCATAGTTAACAGGGACAAGATAAGAGAGCTCCTGTTTGGGTATACAGAGACCTCTGTAGATAAATACTACACCAGATTAGACCTTAAAACCCTTGAGGAGCAGGTCACCCAGTACGAGGAGACGCTAATCAGTGAGGGGCTCGATATGGGCAAGAAAGTCATCATAGACGCTACTAACTTGACATACAAGTACTTAAAGAATTACAGGTACTGGAACGTACCCTCTGAGGTTGTCGTATTTGGAATTGAACTGGACAAAGCTCTGAATAGAGATATCTCACGCAGTAGGATGGTTGGTGAGGCAGTAATTACTAGGCAGTACAACAGATTTATTGCACTTATGCAGCAGCTCCTTAAAGAACCTATAGACTTTACGCCTGTAGAGCTTATACAGAACGTAGATAACGATAGGTGCTTCATATCAGAGAACCCTGTCAGTATAGCCTATAACGGTATCCTTACATACGATGATTTGTACACTAAGTCTAAGGGAGACTGTAGACCTGACTGGGCTGTTAAAGAGCAGGTCTGGAGAAAGGTCGCTGAGGACAACTACATAGTAGGAGTATTCGATGATAGTGTAAGGGTAATTAGGAGAGCCAAGGCTTTAGGTCTTGCAACATTCAATACATTTTAACATAAAGATATTATTTGTATCTTTGCATATAACTTAAAACATAAACGATATGGTAAACTTTTTATTAGGATTGGCGATTGGTGGAGTAGCAGCAATATTTGTCTACAGAAACAACAAAGCAGTAATAGGTAAGTACGCAGACAAGATTGATGAGCTGCACAAACAACTAAAGGACAAGAAATAATATGCCAGTAGGAAAGAACAAAGGGGGGAAGCACAAGGTAACAGACCCTAGAAAGAAGATTGACAGTACGGCTAACAAGGACAAGAGAGGTCAGCAGCTGTCAGACAAACAAGCCAAGTTAGTGGCTAGTGGTAAGAAGACTTATGAGCAGGGTAGAGCTACAGACTCTATAGCAGACTCTAAGGTTCGTAAGATTAAGACCGTCAGTAAGAAGGTTAGGGGAAGCTCTCAAGGTCTAGCAAGTAAGACCAAAGGTACAAAGGCTAACTTTAGACTAAACAACCAAGGTAATATGGAGGCATACTAGGTATAGCCAACTTAATTTAAAGACCCTTAGCATTTACTTGTTAGGGGTTTTTTATACTAACATTTTAAATAGTTTAATATGATACAGAAGATTTTAAGCATAATGAAGTGGGTAGTAGTAATGATACTACCACTGATAGCACTGCTAACAGCTCCTATACTATATCCAATAGCGTACATGCTAAGGAACTGCAAGAGCCGCCCTGACATGGATGATGATGTGTTGTTTGATAACGACGGTGACGCCCTGTTTAATGATGAGGGTGGGGTACTGTTTGATGAAGACGGTGGGTCGCTTAGTTGGGCTGATAAGAAGCCACTGTGGTGGTGGTTCGACGATGAAGATGGGCTGTACGGTGCAGAGTACTGGAAGGTCGCTAAGGGTATAACAAAGGATAACTTCTGGACAAGCTATAGGTGGCTAGCCCTCCGTAATCCAATGTGGAACATGCACACCGAGCTCGTGCCTATAGAGGGTGACGAGGTTTACTTATCAGAGTCTGGTAGTCTTACTAGGGATGGTAAGCCTGTAGCCTTATCAAACGTAGCTGCAATGATGTATGTAGATAAGGATGGTAAGTGGAGTCACAATACAGGTGAGTACCTGTCACTAAAGTACTCAACTATAGGGAAAGTGTTCCTGTGGTTTAAGATAAAGAATAAACTATACTGGAGATACTCAACGGTTAGAAAGCTGGTGGGTAGACTCTACATAGAGTTACAGCTAGGTGTTGGTTACAGGTACACCTTTAGGCTGAAGCTGAAGATAGTTAAGACGTATGAGGACTTTGTAAAAGGTTCTATATAAAAAGAAACCCCCTTCCTTAATTGGTTGGGGGTTTTTTAGTTTAATAACTATACTACCAGTTACGGTTAATCTTCTTTAAGTTCTTGTTATAGACTCCGTTAGTTTTACGTATAATTGTGTAGTACTTGTCCTCTAGTTTATTAAGTTCTCTAGTTCTCCTTACAGGACTTTCTATACCCTCAGCCACCTTACGCTCTTTTCTTATAAGCTTAAGCTCCTTACTGGCAGCCTTGTAGGCATCTACCGCCTGTAGTATACGTTTCTTATTTCTCCTATCCTCAGGTGACGCTACCCTTAACTCTAGAGCTGATTCCATCTGTCTTATCTCGTCATAGTTGTCAAAGAACTTAGACTGGTCTGCGTACTTGTTAGGCTCTCCATATACCTTTCTAGCAAAAGGAATCTTTCTAACCTCTAACTTCTTATCCTGACCTGTGGCTATATCGATACCCAACCCTGCAGTTTCAGCAGTGTTCTGTAAGAACTTACCTGTTCCACCAATTGCAAACTTATACATGTAGTATAAAGATTCTGGAGATATATCTATACTACCAGACTGGGCTACATTACCACCACTAACTTCATTTAAGAACGTTGTAATAGCTTTGAAAGCCTCAGGTGTACTTCTTCTACCTAAAGAAGATTCTGGTTTAGGTGTGCCCATTGGGAAGTTCTCATTATATATCTGACCACCGAAGTAGTCCTCATTCCTAGATAGGTCAACTATAGGCTTAGCTATTGTAGGTGTGAACGCATTAACCACTTGGTCAACAGCACTTGTATTATCTCCACCACCAAACGATACTGGAGAGAAAGCCCCAACCATTGCAGATACTAAGAATCCTATACCATCTCCAACCTCTCTATCACCTCTAGCCACCTCAGCAGCAACTGTACCAAAGTTATGGAATACATTGTAGCCGTAAGGTAAAGGTATTTTAAAGTAATCCTTACCATTCATAGGGTTCATCATTATTAAGTTCCTTTCCTTCTCAAAGTCAGGAATCTTACTGTAGAATGACTCCCCATCCTCATCGTCGTCAGACATGGCTTGGTTTAATAGTGTCATAACCGCAGAGAACGTTGTTAAAGCTATCGCCAACTTCTGACCCCTGTTTAATGACTTCTTAACCGTTCCATCCTCCTGCACCGTCTTCTTAAGCGTAGTCATAGCCTTCACAAACCTAACGTTACCTTGTATAGCAGCGTTAAAGAATAAATACATAGAGTTAAGTACTGTACCGTACTCACCAGATTTATTAAAGTTAACTGTAAGTTCCTTAGCCATACGTGCCGCTTGAGCTCTTGTAACACCTGCCTTTCTAGCATTAGCATAGGCAGCAAGTCTCACACCATTCTCAACAGCGGTGTTCACATCATTTACAAACTCAAGTACCGCCTTAGTTTTAGCCTTGGCATTGGTAGCTGAAACCCCTTTAGCATTGTGGCTCTTAACTAGGTTCTCCATACGCTTCTTGATAGACGCTATATCCGCTTGGTTAGCCCAACCAGTCTTAGCCCCATCAGCCTTAAATTCCTCGTAGTATTTCTGATACTCTGTGTCTACCTTTCCTAACCTCTCGTTTGTGTATATAGCTTTAATAGCACTAAATGTATCCTTAACCACATCCTTTGCAAGGTTCTGACCCTTAAGGTCTGGGTTTACATCAGCCTCAGCCATTACATTAAGCACAGCTGTCTGAATATCCCTAGAGAAGTTAGATATAACAAACTCTGGGTTTAACGTTGTTAACGTAGTAGATAGGTATCTGTTAAGACTTCTAAGGAGCTTGGTTATAACATTTGACTTCTCAATGTTTGATGCGTTAAGAACCCTTCCAAGCTCTTCGTTAGCAAACTTTAACCAGTACTGCTCACCATCTACTTTGACACCCACATAGTCCTCACGACCTCTGGCGTCCTCCTTCTGTTCAATCTTCTTACCAGTCTTATCTACCTTAGTAGTCTTAGGGAGGTTCTCGTTTGTGTACACAGTGAACACTCCATTCTTAGGTTCTTTAGTTCCTAAATTATATAGTGTCTGTAGAACTTCATTCTTACGTGCCTTAACAACCGCTGATACTCTAGCTGATATAAGGTTGGCTATAACATTGTCAGCCCTAGTAGAACGACCCGAAGACCTCTCTAGAAGGTGACCTGCTACATCTAGCTTCTTACCCTGTATCTGATTACTGCCTAGTATCTCGTCATTATCAAATCCTGTAAGTGGCACATAGTTCTCATAAAACTCAGACAGCCCCATATGCTGCTCAGCGGTGATTAGACCACCCTCTAGCATTATATCTCTAGTCCCTTTTACTATCTCATAAAACTTTTCAGATAGTGCCTCTAAGTCCTTTATTTGGTCTTCTGTATATGTCCTGTTAAGTATCTTATCAATCTCCTGTGGAGTCATACCAGAACCAAACTCGTTCTCACCATCTACAAACTTCTTAATGTAGGCATTTCTCTCTGCAGCATGCTTGGCGTATAGGTAGTCAGAGACGTCCTGCACCTCTAAGCCTTTACCTGCTATCTCCTTCATTATCTTGTCTAACTTCTTTTCAAACACATCTATATCATTGGCAGCCTTACCGTGCATGTTAATTTCAGCCTGTGAGAAGTTAACACTATCATCACTTATGTTGAAGTTATCTCCAACAGCCTTTCTTACTATGTGGTACTTATCTATAAGCTTCTGTATAGCTGAGGTCTGCATCTTATCTATAGACGCCTTCATAGAATCCTTCCAAGAGCTCTGAACCTTATCCCCATCATACTGTCTGTTTATATCCTCCCTAAACATTCTCTCAGCCTTAGCCCTAGAGCTGTTTGATAACTTTCTGTACCAGTCTGAGTTTCTTAAAGACTCCACACCGTCATGCATTGCTTGAGCAAAGTTACCCGTGTTGCTAATAGTGCCCGACACAATATCTAATGCTGAGTCCCAGCTCTGTTTAAATAACTTGGTGTTAGACATCTTAGCAGCCTTCTTCCTGTTAGCTCCTTTTTTCTTTAAGGTCTTAACCTTACCTGCCAGTGCTGCGTTAAGCTTAGTAGCCTGCTTGCTTGTAGGTAGGTTTGTGATTAGTGGGTTAGGTTTAAGAGCCGCATCAATAGCAGCCTCACTAAACCCACGCCTAGTTAGTGCATCTTTAATTACTGGGTCTGAGTATCCTTTACCTCTACTGTACTCTACCATTAAATCTAAATCACTCTTACCTAGACCCTTCGCCTTTAGGTTTTTATGTAGCTTCTCAGCTCTATTAATATTAGCCTCCCTTTCAAGTCTCTTAGCCTCTCTCTTAGCTTCTACTGCCTTTCTGAACTCAGCGTTGCCAGAACGTACATTAGCGGCAGGTTTGCTCTTAAAGTAGCTTATGCCTACCTTTTGACTCTTCTCTTTTCTTTGTAGTAATGGAGAGTCTTTGTCTGTAAATTCTGTAGTCAAGTCCCCCACATCTTCAATAAACTTATCCAACACCTCCTTGTTATCAGACGCTACATATCCTTTAAAGTTACCAGAGTTCCAGTACTCCTCAACATGCTTAAAGTTGTTGTTCAATGTCTTCTCGTAGTCCTTGTCATTAACCATATCCTCAGCCATACCTGTGACAATCTCTTGCTTGTCCTTAGTCAACTCAGATTCATTGAAGTAATTACGCTGATGGTCGTACTTCTTCTCCTCGTTAGCGTCGTAGTTGTCTGTCTCTATAAACTTCTCAGAGGTTATAAACACCCCATTCTTAGACATCATATTCTTGACACCCTTGACCTGTTTATCTCTCCCGTTGTTTATAAACTGGAATGCGAAGTCTTCATTAACTACATCGAACCTTCTGCTTGGCTTAAACTCTTTTATCTCAGTGCCGTCACCCTCAGTCCAAGAGCCTTGATAAGCCTCCTGTACAAACCTTGTGTTAGTCACCTCTGGTGTGCTGTTAAAGTTATCCTTCATCTGACTGTTAGGGTCTAATGCTATAGCCTTCATATTCTTATTCTGAGATGCTACAGTCTTAGCTAAACCACCCTCTGATGCCCCTATATCTAAGAAGCTCTTAAAGCCACCCTTAACAATAGCCTCAGCTACTTTTATCTGCTTCTCTTGAAAGCCTGCTATCATTTTAGATATATGACCTGTGAAGTTACCTCCACCTGAGAACACGTCATAAGCCTTAGCTACTGGTGTGGTCTGGTCTATCTTCACTACAGGTTTGTATGCTACATCACTTGATGCCTTAGCAGCCTTGCCTGTAAAGAACTCTTCGTTCTGCTGTCCAGTTCTCTGACTCTTATCTTTTCTTTGGTCTGCTAGCTCTGCTTCTTTTGCTTCACGAACCTCAGAAAATGGTTTATAGCCTTGCTCTCTCCAACCTTCAACTCTTTGGTAGAGGTTCTTTTCTTTGATGTGTTTTTCAATGTATTGTTCATAACTATCTGGTTTTCCTCCTGTTCTTAATATATTTAAAGCCCATAAAGAAGCTTGTACTTCTCTTGGCTGCATTCCTAATTCTTTAGCTAAGGTGTTTACAAACTCTTTAGCCTTAGCAAACTCCTTCTTATTAGCTGGGTTAACCTGCTTCTTATTAGAGTCCTTCCATTTTATTATAGAGTACACGTGCATATCAACAGCGACAGCATTAGGGTCTCCTAATAAAGCCTTAAAGAAGTTGTACATCTTATCCGACTTAATGCCCTTACCCTCTAAGAAGTCTGTTACAAAGTTATAGTACTCAGCTAGCCCAGAAGGACGCTCACCTTTATATATCTTTTCAACATTATTTATAGCCATAGTTACAGTACCTGCACTACCATTACCCATAGATGCTAGGGGTAGAATAGATAAGACATCCGAACCATATTCTCCAAACACTTTATTTACATAACCCGATAAACCATCATACCAATCAGCCCAGTCTAATACCTCATTAACCATCTCCTTTGCCTCAGGTATAGTTAAAGGTACATTATCCCTATCGAATAGGGTTACTAACTTTTCTGATGCCTTGTCAGTTCTCTGACTCTTATCTTTTCTTATAGGCTTATCTGCAACTATAGGAGCTGAGTATGAAGACAACCCGTGAGTTCTACCGTGGTTTGTTCTTATATACTTCTCTGTGTATTCTCCCAACTTATCCTCAAGCTCCTGCTTTAGGGACTTCTTATCACCATCAGCTTTAGTAAACTCAGGGAATATGTCAACTAAATTATAACCCTCAACTAAGTGAAGAACCTCTATCTTCTCAGAGGACTCGACAGCGTATGGATATGACTTGTGGTATCTAGGGTCTGTCTTAGCTATCTTAACAGTCCTTAATGTACCCTTTGTTCTGTACACAACGTTAACCTCATATATCTCAGAGTCCTTAACTAAAGGCTCTGCCAATGAACCAGCCAGTTTAGTAAACGTACCAACTGTGCTGTATTTAGGCTTCTGAGATGGGGCGTCCCCTATCATGCTTTGTAGAAGATTTCTTCTCTTAACAAATGTAAACTTAGGTGTGAATATATAATCTAAAAGAGCGTCCAGTGTCTCATTAATATTAGTTTTACCCTCTATAGCATTAAGAGCTCCCTCCTGTAACTTTAATAAAGACTTGTTACTAAAAGCCTTCTCTATGGATGCTGTTAGTGATGCTAAATCTATCTCACCATTTTTAGAAGCCTCCTTTAATGTCTCAATAGCTACAACAGTCATATCCCTATTAGACATGTGTGATACATTGGACATTATAGCTGGCATTAGGTAATTAAAACCATCCTTACTCCTCTTTATCTTATTAGTTATCTTATCAGCACTAGTTTTGTTACTAGCAGCCCAAAGTAATCCTGTTGCCTCAGGGTAGCCTACGCCACCATATAAAAGGAAATCACCAAGTCTACCTGCAACCAGTTTATCTGATAATGTTGATGAGGCTACCTGACCTGCTATGTCTCTCAGATTAAACCCCTTCTTTACTATAATATTCTTATGGGTAGGCAGTCTCTCTAACTCTAGGTTATCTATGAACTTACTCTGCTTACCCTTTCTTTCTATACCACTAGGTATCTCACCAGTTATAACAGCTCCGTCACTTAATATTGCTACATCAGCTTCAGTGATAACCTCACCCTTAGCTGTCTTATCTGCTATTTTATTTAGTAGGTCTATAATCTCAGAGTCTGTAAACTCCTTCAAGCCTAGCTTCTTAGCTATGGTGTCTAACCACTGCTTAACGATACCCTGTGCCTTGTTACTAAGCTTAGTGTAGTTGTCTGCCAACATACCACCCAACTCTGCAGTAAACTCCTCACTCTTTACATCTGGGTTATCAGCGTACAGGTTCATAAACTTATCTAACTCAACCTTTACATCACCATCTACATTCTTAGCTAACACTCCCAAGAACTTGTCTGTAATCCTCTCTAAGGCTTTATCTGACTTTATCATAGTACCAAGTACAGCGTGAACTGTTTCGTGTGCTACAGTTCTCTCATTGGCGTAGTCAAGGTTTATACTTATAGTACCACCCTTACCTTTATTTGGACTCCAGAGACCTGCGACTTTCTTACCAGTGGCTGCCTCAAACTCAGCTGTTGTGTTGTATATGTTAATCTTAGCGTTAGGGGCTATCCTGCTTAAAGCCTTCTTAGCTCTTTCAGCTAACGTCTGTACCTTTGTACGTGTAGCCTCTGTAGCCTTTGCAGACTCAGCCTTAGGCACACCCATGAATGCGTCTAAGTCAGCGTCTATGTCTTTAGCAGCCGCCTCACTAGTCTTCTTTGACTTTCTCTTACCCTGCTTAAAAGCTAACGCCTCCTTATAAGCGTCCTTAGATTCCTTAGACAGGTCAGACTCTTCAATAATCTTAGTTATCTCATCCTGTGTATACTTATCACTCTCACTATATAAGCTATATGCCTTGTCATAGTTAGCGTCTTTATTTCTTTCATTATGTATTACATCGTAAGCCTCTGCTAGAGCCTGCTTCTTTGTCTTAGGTATAACAGATTCAAATCCTTTATCCTTATTACTCTCGTACTTACCTTTAAACTCCTTTGTGACCTCAGCACCGTCTGTCTCTCTAACGTCTGTAGGAGCTAGCTCTGATGTAGTCTGTGCCCTTGTAGTACCAGCCCACTCAGCTACAACCATCTCAAATCCCATGTTACCTGCAATCTTAGCTACATAAGCAACCTGAGTGTTATGGTCAAAAGCCTTGTCTGGGTGCTCCTTCTTGTGAAGCTCTCTAGCCTTATCAATAAGGTTTAAAGCGTCGTTGTTAAAGTCATACACATTATCCTTAGCAACCTTTACAGCGTACTGTGCCTCATCACTGCCCTGCTTCTCAGAGCCCTCTTTATTGGTGTAGTACATAGCTAGACCACCTACCTTACCTAGTGCAGCAGCTTCTTCCCTAGAAGTAACCCTAGATGCTCCAGTGCCCCTCTTAACAGTGCCGTACCCTTTCTTACCCCTATGGAAGAATACGAAGTTTCCTTCTCCATCCTCTGTCATGTTAGCGAAGTTAGAAGAGTTCTCTGCTGTTATACTTGTAGGCTTAACCTCCTCTGGTTTAGCTGTAGGCTTAACCTCCTCTGGTTTAGCTGTAGGCTCTTTACCTGCCTTCTTATCTGCAGTAGTTTCTTCGCCTTTATTTATTAAACCTACTATCTTATCACTTATCTCTAATAGCTCTTGTTTTTTACCAGAAGCTATGTCTTCATCTAAGTTTTTTATCTCACCCTTAAGAACCTCTTTCCTATTAATAAGCTTAACAGCCTCTGTAGCATCTTCATCCCCAAGACCTATACCCTCAATCTTAGTTAAAGATAAGTGGGTGTCTAGAAACTCTTTTTTAATATCTTGTGACTCTTCTGGTGAAACATCACCGTTTTTCTCTTGTTCAGATAGTTCCTTTTCAAGCCTCTCATAAGCTCCCCTTTTACTTATAATCTTTAACTTATCAGTAGTGACTGTGCCTTTAAACTCTTTATTGAAGGCGTCACTGACTTTGTTAAAAGTATTAGTATCTGACTCTAAAACCTTATCTATCTGCCTGCTATCATAAGCCTTCTCTATCTGGCTCTTTACTTTACCAATTGATAGAGGAGCTCCATAAATAGCACCACCACCTACTCCTTGTATAAAAGCATCTGGGACTCCTTCAAACAAAGGTCTACCCTTTATCATATTCTGTGTCATAGTTGTAGCAACCTCTTCTATACCCTCGCCTAAAGCTGCCGCCTTCGCACCATGCTTCTTTAACGCTCCAGTATACATATCAACTAGACCTTTTTTAAATATAATAGCACCAGTTTCAATACCCTCTTTAGCTATAATATCTTTATATACCTTACCTAAACTACCCTGACTTATAGCACTGAACACAGTCTCTGCACCAGCTAATCCTATAGACTTAATAGTAGCCTCTAGTGCAGACATCTCTGGGTTCTCCTCTTCTAACTCCTGTCTATTACTACCTGTCATTATAACCGTACCTGCTGCGGAGAGTTTAGGAATTGTCGTTGCTGCACCACCTACCATCATAGATAGACTAATAGGTGCGGATTGAACGATACCAGAACCTAACAACGCAAAAGCATCGCCATAGTTACCCTTCTTTATATTCTCATATACTGAAGAGCTTTCATACCCTTCATTAAATTCGGATATAGTCTTTTGAAGAGCTTTAGACTCCTCTACATAATAATCTAGTATTGGGTTAGTTATATCAAAGTCTTTCTTAAACTTAGATGATGAAGCTTCTAAATCTACACCAGTAAGCTTAGAGAATAGATTCTGAGGCATAGCTGCTACATTATATAAGGTTTCTGGAATAGAAGCCATACCCTTACCCAGCTCAGCTGAACCCGCCTTAAAGTTGTCTACTAAGTTTGCTAAGTAGCTCTTCCTTTTTTTAAGATTAATCTCTCCATTTATCTTACCAACAGTGGTCTCTATATCAGAGCCTATTAAAGACTCAACCTCACGGTTAATGTCTTCATCATTTATCTCATACTCAGTTACACCAGCGTCTTCATACCTCTTTTGTATTCTTCTAGCTGCTTCATCCTTAGCTTTTAAACCTTCATCTACGTTGGAATCCAATGAAGAGTCTGTATCTGCCGAAGGAGATGCTGAGTCCCCACTCTCTTCGGCTACTGCTTCCTTTGGCACTTCGGGTGCTGCTTGTTCATCAGTCCCAAAGAACTCTGGAAACTTAGACTTTAGAGTCTCCTCATCATACTTGTTGCTGTTTGAAGTAGCAACGTAGTCGTTTAAAGCCCCCTGCTCATAGCCTTGAAGCTCTGGGAATTTTGACATTAATGTTTCTATGTCGTCTCCGTATTTACCACTATTAACTGTAGCTACGTAGTCGTTTAATGCCGATGTTAATTCGTCCATAATTTTATATTAAGTTTATCTTACCTTTCCTTTTGATTCTGTAGTACTCTTTCCTGTAGCACTCTTTGTATTCATATACTCCAAGTCATAATCAAACCCCATGTTATTAGCTATAGCTGCAGCAACCTCATGTGTATTAGTCTGGTCAACCTCTACACCGTCGATGTCGAACTCATTCCAAGTTGTGTTACCAACGTTCCAATCCTCTGAGAAGTTAAGACCATACTTATTAGCTATCGTCCTCACCGACTTGTCATTCAGCTTAGTCTGTCCAATCTCTTTAGCTATATCATATGCTACAGTACTACCCCGTCTGTTTTCTTCCTCTATATCAATCTCTCCGTCATCTTTTGTAGTAGGGTTGTCTCTCTTCCACTTAAGCAGGGCTTTAGCTCTTGTATGTGCAGTCGTCGCTGCTTGTTTTCTCTGTGTATTAGTCTGACTAGTAACCTTTTTTGTAGTTACCTCACCATACCCACCTTTAACTGCATCTCTTAGAAAGTCTTCAACCCTTTTCTTATCCGCTGGTGTGAAGCCTGTCTTTTTAGTGGACTGAACCTTATCATTAACTGTAGCCTGTCTTAGTAGTGAGTACATCTTTCTATCATTAGACTGTAACCCTTTTACAAGACCCATAAACTGTTTCTCAGCAGTGTCGTCCCATGTCTGTTCATTAATAGTAAAGTCTCCTGTAACCTTATCTTTAGTTCTCTTACCCATAGAACCTAAGAACTGATTAACTAGTCCTGTTCTTTTGTTACCCTCTGGGTCTTGCGTATCCGTTAGGTGCACTACCTTATAAGGTGTGTCAATGCCTTTAATTATATTAGTCCATTTCTTTGTTATAGGAGGTAGAGGCTTACCGTCCTCTCCTTTTAATACATTACCTTGTTGGTCTCTCTCGTAGACATCAGCGTATCTCCCACCATCCTCTCCATAGTATGGTACAACATTTAGTTTCTCAAAGCCTTCCCAAAAGGTTTCGTAGTCTGGGTCATCAATATCTCCATTGTTAGCGTCGGCTAGGTTGCTCTTATGTATCTCTGTTAATCTAGATTGGTCTCCCTTTATGGTCTTAAAGTCACCACCCATAGCGTTCTTTTTATCTTGAAGAGCCCACCATTCAGAGCTACCTGCTACAGTACCACGCTGTTCATTAGACCACTTCTCTACAAGAGCTATTCCAGTCTTAGCTAGGTGTTGGTTTGCTTTGTCTATAGTGTCAAACCCAGTCAACCCCTCATCCAACACAAAGTCACCTACATTAGCTGCACCTAGTTTGTTGAACTCATCCTGACGCCTTTGGCTCTCTGTCTTAGCTGTATCCTGACGCCTCTGCTGCTCTTTCTTATCATCAGCCCTCAACTGCTTCTGCTGCATCCCCTGCTGATTCAAACGGTCAGCCGCCTTGTTTACCTGTGGTGCTATATAGTTGCCAACCCTCTGTAGTTGACTGTATGCTCCTGCTCCTGCTTTAGCCATAGTTACTGTTTATTAATCTTTAATTTTACCAAATAATCCTTTATCACCACCAAAGCCTCCAGTGGCTGCAGTCATAGCAACGCTATCTAAAGCACCACCTGCTGCGACTAAGTCACCCATACCCTGAGCCTTCATATCCATACCCACATCTAACTGCTTACCGTAGCCTGCTAGCTCTTCTTGTTGTCGTCTCTCCTGTATAGCTGCGTTATTAACATCCTGACCTGCAGCCTTCATCTGTATATCCTTAGTAGCCTTATCTACATCAGCGGCTATAACTTGGTTTACCTTATTAGCAGCCTGCTGTACCTGACCCATTCCACCAACTACACCTCTAACACCTGCACTACGCAGAGCATTAACCGCTGTAGCAGTTCCTCTAGCAGACTCCTCCCTCTGTATGTCTGCACCTACTGTACTGGCTGTCATTTCCTTGTAGGGGTTAGTGATATCATCCCATTGAAAGTTATCAATACCCTGCTGCCCTGCTCTCATCATAGCCTTACCTTCCTTAATCTTACCGAAGCCTCCTATTGCTCCACCTATTCCTGCTGCCATATTATTATAGTTTTTTAATGTAAAAGTTTGTATTAGGCTCTATATTTATAAAGCCACTGTTCTCTAAAGGTTTCATTAGAGCGTTTATTTTAGCGTGTGATACCATGCTTACGAAGCCCTGTGACTTCATTACTGTAGCTATGATAGTGTATAGATACTCCAGACCGCCTACCTTAAGCCTACCATCTGCAAGCGGGTTAGATGTTATCCACCCTACCCAGCATATATCCGTGTCTGTAACTATTATAGCTATGCTGTACAGGTCAACCTCATCCTCACCTACCGTAGTGGATACAGTAAAGATTCTGTTAGGCGTTGAGCTGTAGGGTATATCATTACCCTCAAAGGCTTCGTGCTTATCCCACCAAGACTGTAACCTCTTGTAGCATACTGACTTATCCTCTAGTCTCCAATTAAACTCCATGTTGTATATAAATTAGTAATGCAAAGATAGCAAAATAAACAATGCATTGTAAAAGAATTAACTGTAGCTCTTCATCACCTCAGCGTTGACTGCGAATAGCTCCACCTTCTCAGTAGAGCTGTTAGTCAAGTCCATCCTTAGGGTATACCCCCTTAGATTTCCTCCCTCTATCCTAGAGTCCTTAGCACCTAGTATATACTCACCCACCGCTAGGTCTCCTACAGCATCTAGTGTTATAGTGTTACCTACTATAGCTGTAACCTTACCTATAACTAACAGGTCTGAACCTCTTATGATTTGGTCACCTACAGTTAAAGATATAGAGCCTCCGTTAAATGTAACGTCTAACCCTACTACTGCGTCAACTATCCCTATACCATAGGTAGCCTTAGAGTCGAATGCTACATCAGACTCATTCCTTCTAGCGTAGGCAAACCATATGCCCTCCTTCTTAACAAACTCTACAGTGTGTATAGAACTCTCCATGTAGTCGTCAGAGTTAGATATGTAAGCCTTTATTAAAGTCTCCCACGTATCGTTACCCTCTAGGCTTATAGCCTGTAGTTCCTTTATCTCAGACGGGTGGTCATTAACCATTACCCCTATCTTAGACGGTGAGAACTTTCCGTAGTATGTATTCCTATCCACACTATCTGAGTGGTGTTGGTATAGCTCCCCATCCTTAAATGAGAAGAACTTGTTATTCATCCCTAACATATCCTCTGGGAAGTAGGAGTGGAAAGATGTCCACCCCTTAGCCTTCTCATCAAACGTTAGTGTCTTA
>Ga0196887_1000729_pt1 | contig 15069 bp, 31 predicted proteins | sample VirMetDEL_Mar_31_FD_169094 | JGI IMG/M metagenome (GOLD analysis project Ga0196887, IMG submission 169094) | Aqueous microbial communities from the Delaware River and Bay under freshwater to marine salinity gradient to study organic matter... | ecosystem: Environmental > Aquatic > Marine >... | reverse complement strand
CTGGCTTTATGTTAGCGGATGCAGTTAGTTGTTATTTCCACAACGACAAGAACATCACCTTTGATGTAAGCACAATGCACCGAAAGTATGTTAAATACGGAAAGAACCTTCTTAATTTTTCGCATGGTGACGGAGCAAAATTAGACCAAGTACCATATTTGGCTGCTCATGAAGTGCCTCAACTTTGGGCTGATACTGTTTTCAGGTACGGTTATCTTCACCACATACATCATAAGGATATGTTTAAATTTAGAAGCGGTAAAGATTTCATCGGGATGACAGTTGAGTATTTGCGCTCACCTTCTGGAGCTGATAAATGGCACTCAGACAAAGGTTATGTAGGTTCTAAAATATCAATTGAAGCTTTTATACACCATCCAACTAGGGGACAAGTGGCACGTTTAACGCACAACTTTTAGTAAAAAATATTTGTATTTTTGCAATATGATACTTTCAACATCAGACTTCTTGAGTGGGGTTACTAAAATAAGCCAAGACCAAAACGCGGTTGCTAACTTTGCCGCTTATTTAACGGCAAATAGAGAAAATAGTTATATCAAAAAAATGTTTGGCGTTACTTTAGGTCAAGAACTGATTGACGATTTAGCTGGAACTCCATCTGTACCGGTTACAGCAAAATGGCAATTAATCTTTTTGTATTTTGATTTTGATATTTCTGGCTATAACGAAAGTTGTCTTGGATTAAAAGAGATTTTAAAGTATTTATTTTATAACGATTTTGTAAGCGAACAGGCTATAATTAACCAATCTATGGGAAATGGCTCAGTAAGACAAGAGGCAACAAATAGAGAAGGTTTAGTTAAAAAGTCAACTATAATAAACAATAGAGCAGCCGAGCAAATAGACCTTTTACAATATTATATTTCACAACATCCAACGAATTACAGTAACCCATCTGGGCAACAATTTGAATTAGAAAGCGCTATTTAATGCAAGTAACTACATTACTAAGAGAGGTTTTTGACGGATTGAATTTGAAGCTCGTTATTTATGCTGTCACTTTAGACGGAGGAAACTATAAATGCTATGTTGACTCAACCCATTACTTAAATACTAACAAATCGCTGACCATTAACGGCATTGATTATGTGGTAGTTGCATTTGAAATTGACAAAACGGTGACTTTAATGGGCGCAAGTTCTCCGACTGTTGGAAGCCACTTGTTAACTGCTCCATATTTTACGCATGGAAAACTAAAAGCGGTTAATAAAGAATTAAGCTTCAAACAACCAACTGAAATAATACCTTTGGTATGGAATTTTGAATTGCAACCAAGAACAAGACCAGCCGAAGTTGATACATCAATTGAAAGTACTGGAACGGTAAAGCTATTTTTTATGGCAACGGCTAACTATGAAGACTTCACAACTGCTCAACATTATACCGAATGCATTGAACCAATGAATAATTTAGTGAATAGCTTTATTATTGGTTTAGATACCCATAAAAGAACTGGATTAGTATTTGAAGGGCTTAGAATGAACCACGCAAAATTCACCACAGGAGGACAAGCAACAGCATCAGACGAGAATAATGTATTACCTTTATACATTAGCGGAATAGAATTAGAGTTAACTATTCCTATAATATTAAGCACTACTTGCCCCACTCGTGAATATCCTTCTTTAGTTGGAGCTTCATTTAATAGCGGTTTTGATGTGGCGTTTGAAATTGACTAAAAAAAAGACTATTTTTGTAACCTAATTAAAACTAAAAAAAAAGAAAATGGCAGTATGCTCATGTACTTCAACAGATTTATTTAACACAGGTACTCCGGGCTGTCAGCCTTTGCCGGGTGTTATCAAAAGAATTATCCTTTATCCAACAACGGATTCAAGTGGTAATATTAACAGAATAGACCTTACGGCAATACCGAATAACGCTGATATTTTAGCGTTAATTAATAATGACTTGGCAATGAAGCGTTTGTTTCCTGTTGCAAAATCAATGGTAAACGTAACAAACGAAAGAGGCGATACAATTACAGAGGAATTTCCAGATGGTTCTGTTTTCAAAATTCGTCAAGGTGTTAAAACCTTTCATGGTGAGTTTGTAAAGCAAGGGTCAACATTTGCAAATGAATTAGACAAAGTTGAATGCGTTGATATGTCTGCTTATTTAGTTGACGGAAACGGTTCTTTAATCGGTGATAAATCTGTTGCTGGATTCCTTACACCAATCAAAATTAAGAACGGTACATGGGACGCTAAAACAGTTGACCAAACAGATACCACAATTGCAAAAGTAACTTTAGACTTTCAATGGGCTGATAGTGTTCGTGATGGTGATATTGGATTTTTGAAAGATAGTGATTTTGCTGCTGATGTAAATTGGTTAGTTTATAATGGATTGGTTGCTTTGTATGGTTCTGCCCCTAGTGTTAATGCAGTAGCTGGATTCACAATGGCAATTACAAATCTTTATGGTTCTGTTACTGGGCAACCAGCAACCGGATTAGTAATGGCTGATTTTGATGTAAATGAATTATCTCCTACGCCAGCAACAGCTCCTCTTAGTTCTGTAACTGAAAGTTCAACGCTTCCCGGTACTTATGCTTTTGTTTGGACTGCGCCTCAAACTATTGGTGATAAAATGGAATTAAGCATTGCTGCAACTACATTCGGTTTTGATGATGCTAATTTAAAATCTCAGACTTGGATAGTTATATAATGCAAGATTATATTCAGTTCGGAAAAGTAGGAGTTAGCTTTAAAGCCTTTACAGTTAATCAGAAAAAGGCTTTTATAAGTCTTTTAATAACAGGTGGTGTGCGTGGTGACTTCGAAGGAAAATGGAAAGAATATAAACAAGCACAAAAAGAATTTAAAAAGTTTAAATAATTCGTAAATTCTTCTAAGTAGAAAGGGACTCTTGAGCAATTAAGGGTCTTTTTTTTTGTTTTTTTTTTAAAACCTATTGCTAATCCAATTAATTAGTGTACATTCGTATAGTCAATAAGACGGAACTAGAATAAAAACAAAATGACAAAGCAAGAAAACACTTATGAAGTAATGTATTCAGACGGAGTAACTCAGTTAGATTTGATTTTTGCAAGTAACCTTACAGAAGCAAAGAAGATAGCTTCAGAAAACGCAAAAACAAAATGTTATGGAACAGCATACTATAAAGTATCACGATGCTATAATGGTGGAGTAAGAGGAAGCAATGGGCAAACGAATTGGCACTAATTAAAGAATTAAAAAAAGGGGGTGAAAGTCCCCCTATTTATTTATTTTCAAAAAGTATACATTTATCCAATTATTTGTGTACATTTGTCAAGTCAATAAGACATAACTAAAAACTTAGAAGAAATGAACAAGCAAGAATTAATTAAGCAAATTAAAAATGAAATTTTAGACTTACAATTTGATTTACAGTCTGATTGGATTAATGATGACCAAAAAAGAAAAGGTGAAACTATTAATGATTTGAATAGTTTAAAAACAATTTTAGGTCATATCATTACTTTACAAACTTTTTAAATAATAATATGAAAGAAACGGATTTTAAAAACGGAGTAGTAATCAAAACAGATGGTTGTTTTTTTAAGGTGGTAGATGGTCGGTTAGTTTATTGCTCATCAGATACCTTTAAAGTAAATAACGAGCCGCCTCTGAGATTTTCGGTGATGACTTTAGGTTTATTTATTACGGCTTTACATGGAATGATTGTATTTAATAAAACAATCCCATTCTCAGAAATAGAAATTATTAAAATAAACAGAAACAATTAAAACGAAAAAAATGCAGTTATCAAAGGCAGACAGTTTAAAAAGTAGAGTGTTAATGGCGAAGGCTAATATTCCATTTGTAAAAATATCAAGTGAGTTTATTGAGCGATTCCCTAAATACATAGGCGAAGAGGAAAGAGTAAAGAATATGCTCTTGCTTAGGAATGTCCAAGAAGGGATGTTAAAAGATTTGGAAATATTTTCAAAACAATTTTAATAATTAAATACTTAGAAGAATGAACGAAAAAACGCATTGGCTGCAAAGCCCGAATAAGAACTATTTAGGACATTGGGACTTACCAGAATCAAATGAAATGCTGGTTACAATTGAATCAGCAAAATGGGAAGAGGTAAAGAATCCGATTAACAACAAGAGCGAAGTTAAGAGGGTAGTAAGGTTTCAAGACAAGGGCATTAAGCCTTTAATCTGTAATCAAACAAATGCCCAAAGTATAGTGAATAGTACTGGCGTTAGGTTTATGGAGGATTCCAAAGGCGCTGTTATATGCCTGTTCCTTTCCTCAATAATAGACAGGAGGACAAAGGAGAATGTTGACTGTATCCGTATAAAAAAAGAAGCTAGTATAACGGCTAAGATTCTTGAAACTCTTTACCAATTAAAGAAAGACAAGGTTAATGAGAGCCAAAAAGTGAGCATTGAGAGAATTATAATTGAGAGCGAAAAGCCTAGTTACCAGAAGGTTTACACATACTTAAATAAACTTTAAAAAATAATTTAAGAAAAACCTTGTTTATTCATTTCATTAGTGTACATTCGTAAAGTCAATAAGACATAACTAAAATAAAAACAAGATGAATACTTTCACAATTACATTTAAAAACGCTTTAGGAGAATTAATCACAGAAGATATGATTTTGGATTTTGTAGGAGTTCAAGGGGTTATTGCTTGGTTTTCAGATACTTTTGGTTTAAGGATTAGGTCAATTAAAAAGCATTAAAAACAAAGGGGGTGAAAGTCCCCCAATTATTAACTTTAAAACTTAGAAGAATGCAAGAAGTATTAACGATTACGGCAACGCCTAATTACAGCAAGAGAACATTTACTATACGGAAGTTTTACGATGGTAAATTATTCGCCAAATACAGAACAATAAAACTTCCAATGGATGAATTTGAATCCTGTGAATATAATACTCATGGCGATTGGAAAGCTTTTTTTACAAGCGATGATTATTACGTTGTTTCAAACAATTTTAATCATTCTGTATGTCGATAGTTAAAAACATGGAAAGAGTTGGAAGGTTTACCAGCTCGAAAATCCACCTACTAATGAAAGAAGGTAGGGCAAAAGATGCGTTATTTACTGCTGGAGGTATGACGTACATCGAAGAGAAAGCAGACGAGAAAATGCTTTGCCGTTCTGGCGATATGGGAATTAGTGGGCGTTCAGCAATGTGGGGTTTATTTATGGAACAATATGTCTTTAACGGATTTGTTGGAACAGAGTATAAAATTATGGCGAATGAATCAGTTGTTTATAACGATTACTTATCTGGGTCAGCCGACTTAATAGTTGATGGCGTTAAGGTTTCAGACATTAAATGCTTTGAGCCTAAGAAGTTTTGCAAGTATGTCAGAATGATTAACGCTAAAGACGTGGAGAGATTCAAAAAAGACTTTCCGGCTGAATACTGGCAACTTGTATCTAATGCAATAATTAACAACGTGCCAAACGCTGAAGCTATTGCCTTTATGCCTTATGAGGATGAGCTTGAAGAAATACAAGATTTGGCAGCAAATTACGATGGGGCTGACCAATATCGATACAGGTTTATTAATGAAAGCCAAAAATCTGAATTACCCTATATTCCAAAAGAATCAAAAATGAAAAACTACAATGAGTTTGAATTTATTGTTTCTAAGGAAGATAAAAAACATTTATTAGAGCGAGTTAATTTGGCTGGCGCAGAACTTGAAAAGCTTATAAAATAATGAAAGCTAAAGAAAAAGAACCAAGTGAGTTAAGCAGATTAATTCACCACATAGAAGACAGGCAGATTCAAATTAAAAATCAAGAAAAGATTTGCAAAATGGCAGACAATAAGAAGGATTTAATCAAGCTAGATTCTAAGCAAATACAATTATTCAGCTTACTCAATGTTTTAGAAACTTTAAACGAAGCGGAATGAGGCGAAAAACACAATCTTTAATGGTTTTAAAAGGGCTTTCAAGAGAGCAACTTCATAACCTAGCGGAAAGCTTCACAAAAGAAAAGCCGAGAAAATACAAGCAATTAAGAATGTTTGCTATCGGTATTACATTAATGGTAATTTCAACAATTTTAATAATAATAATTTCAAATAGTTAATTATGGTAAACACAGTTTATTTAGTAGGAAGAATGGGCAAAGACCCAGAATCAAAAAAAGTAGGTGACAAATTCGTTACAAATTTCTCAGTAGCCACATCAGAAAGCTACAAGGATTTGAATGACGAATGGCAAGAGCGAACCGAATGGCACAATGTTGCTATTTGGCGTGAGTTAAAGCACTTGAAAAAAGGTGATATAGTAAGTGTTGAGGGAAAGATTAAAACCGATAAGCACGAGGATAAATATTACACCAAAGTCGCAGCTAAATCAGTAAAGAGAATTGTGAAGTTTGAAAAAAGTGGAGAGGTAAATAATGTTCCTCAAAATAAAATTCAAGACTTAGGCGATTCTTTACCTTTTTAGTGTACTTTTGTTTTTATGATTAGTCGCATTAATCTAAAAATACTTTTATTTAACCCTTTTTTGGTGGACAGGATGCGACCCTTGAAACCAAATGAGGGTTTTTTATTTTATAAAAATGGCAGAAGGTAAAAAATCGGTTCTTTTATATTGTGATTTAATCCATACCATTGAAAAAATGGACAACGAAACCGCTGGGTTATTTTTCAAACACTATTTAAGATACATTAATGACAAAAACCCAAAGACTGATAATTTAATTGTTGACATTTCTTTTGAATCTGTTAAGCAGAATTTAAAAAGGGATTTGCAGAAATGGGAAAAAAGGTCTGAAAATAGTAGGTTAAATGGGTTAAAAGGGGGAAGACCAAAAACCCAAATAACCCAGTCGGTTAATTTAAAACCCAAAGAACCTGTAACAGATACAGTTAATGTAACAGATACAGTTAATGTTAATGTAATAAAAAAACAAAATAGTTCAAGTTTATTATTTGAGTTCCAACAAACAAAATTAAGAAGCTGTAAAACAAATGCAGCGATGCAAGAATTTGCAAGGTTAACCTTTGAAGATAAGAAAATGGCAATTGATTACGCTCCAATTTTCATTAAAGAATACCCTAAAGAATTACAAGCAAAAAAAGCTGAGAATTATTTAAGGGATATGGAATGGCATAATGTTGAATCAAAAACAAAAATTACTTATGAGTAAAGCAATAACGGAATTAGAGAAGAATATACTTGGCGCTTTAATGGGTGGCGCAAACTACATTGAGGAAGTATTTGACGATATAACACCAGAGATATTTCCGTCATTTAATGGAAAGTTAATATCTGAGGCAATCATTAAACTTTACAATGCAGATAAGGCGGTTGATGTTTTAACGTTATTTAAACAGCTCCAAAGTATGGGTAAACCTTACAGCGCAATAACACCTGTTGAGGTATCAAATATCAGCCAAGACATTTTTGGAATTGGAAATTTGCAAGTATGGGTTAAGATATTGCAACAAGATTACGCAAGGCTTCAATATCAAGTATTAGGCGAGAAGATGTTAAATATTGGGAGAAACCAAGAAATTGATATTGTTGAGGAAAGGGAAAACATTGAAACTCTTTTGGTAGATTTAGATAGTAAGATTTTTAATGTCAAAGAGGAATCAATGTTAAACACTTTGGAGCAAATGAAACTGGATAACGATGAATTGTTATTGTCAGACAAATCAATTCGAGGAGTAAATACAGGCATTCAAAAACTGAATGACTTAACAAGTGGTTGGAAAGAAGGGCAATTAATAATATTAGGCGCTGCTTCTGGTGGTGGTAAATCTGCATTGAGTACATCCTTCGCTATTTCATCAGCTTTAGTTAACGCTCCAACTCATTTTATCACCATAGAAATGACCCGAAAAGAAGTATTACTTCGAGCTGCTTCAAATATGTCTGGTGTTAAGCACGAATTTTTAGACAGAAATGGAGTAGATAACGAGCAACGAGAAATGTATTTTAACGCTTTGGATAGAATAAACGAAGCTCCTTTATTTGTGGACGATTCGACAATTAAAAATCTTACAGACCTAAAGTTTAAAATTAAGAAACGAATTAGAACACACGGAACTAGATTGGTGGTTGTGGATTACATTCAAATCGTAAATAACACAAACAACAAAACAAATAGGGAACAGCAAGTAAATGAAATTTCTAGGGTACTAAAAGAAGTTGCTAGGGAATTTAAAATATCGGTTATCGGATTAACCCAAATGAACAGGGAACACGATGGCAAAAACGAACCATTTAATCACATGATTCGTGAAAGTTCAGGGCTTGAGCATAATGCAGATATAATATTATTCTTATACGACCCTGAGGAAGAACCACACAATGTTTTGAAGGTGAGTAAAAACAGAGGAGGAGAAAAAGATAAATTTATTGCCCTACATTGGGAAAAACAAACTTTTAAATTCATAGAACAATAATGAACACAATTGAAATAAACCTAAGAAGGGAATTTAACACCTTAAAAAAGCATCCGAATTATACAATCTTTGATGCTAATTCTGAAATTCACGACTATTTGAACGCAAAAAACGTATTCAATAAAGAAAGGCGAAAAGAAGCGATTGTGGCGGCTCAAAAAGAATTGATAAAGGAATTAACCCAAGAGATGAAACGAGCCACAGAAAGCCATAAAACAATCATCAGAACGTGGATTAAGGATATTGACAAAGCATTAGATAGTAAACCCATAATGAAAAAGAAATATTTTATTAAGGTAAAGCACTATATACTAGCTGATTACCTAAGAGATTGCGTAAAACAAAAAAAAACTTTTGAAAATATAGCGTCTAATCAAATACTTTAGTGTACATTCGTAAGGTCAATAAGACAGAACGAAAGTAAAAACAAGATGGAATTAAAAACTTTAGTAAAAACAGGAAACGTAATTAGCTCTATGGTCATAGGGAATTATAGAGAAAGAACTTTTAAGTTGAGCGGAAACAAATTTTTAGTAAAAGAAAATTTAGCAACAAAAGAACACACTATAACAAGCAAGTAAAACAAAGGGGGTGAGATTCCCCCTATTATTAATTTAAAAACTTAGAAGATTATGGGCTACACTCCAAAACATATAGCAGAAAATAGCATTGTACAAGATTTTAATGAAACAGTTGCAATTGATTTTCGAAACGGAAACATTGACTTAGAAGACTTTTATTCATACATACATGAATACATTGAAACCCTAATTATTTATACTTCAGACGCTAAAGATTATATCAAAAATCTGGATTACGACATTTTTCAAGAACACGAACTGGGAAAAGCAAACTCGTATGAACAAGCAGCTTTTTGCGCCATATATGATGTGATTATGGAACATGAAGATACTTTAACCGAAGAAAAGCTTAGAAGATTATGAAAAAGAAAGAACAGCAAATCGCAGCTCTACGAGAGGAGCTAAAAAACGGAGCAATTTCAATGCAGCAATATTCTGATTTAGTGTTAAAACTTTTAATGAAAAACCATGTAACCCTAGAAATGAAAATTAAACAAATGATGGTAGACGGCAAAAGCCCTAAAGAGGTTTGTTTATTTTCATTAAGAATACCACCAGATACACGATACAAAATCAAAGGACTGAAGGAGTATTTAAGCGAGTATGTAAATAGTGTTAAGTTAAATGAATCATTACAAATATTTTTAACAAAATAAACATGGGAAATTATCACAATACCACAGGAGAATGTGGACTGCAATTAGAAGTTTTTGAAAAGAAAGCTAAAACTCAAAGCGAAATAATTATGAAGTTTTTAAGTTCGCAACCATTAGTAGAATACGGAGCTTCTCAGCTTCTTAGGCTAGTGTTTAACGGCTCTATTCCTATAACGAGTGTTAGGCGCTCAATAAGTGATTTGGTCAAAGAAAACAAGCTAATTTACACAGGAGGAACAAGAGAGGGAATGTTTGGAAGGAACGAGAATTTAATTAAGTTTAAATCGTAACCAAATAAACGCCACTAATTTAATAAATTGGTAATAATTTAATTATGATAACAAGAGAAGAATATAATAAAGCATTAGATATTGTAGAGGCTTACCAAAAGAAATTATTTATGGGTATTGACGGAATTAGATACGCTTATGTTGACGTTAATTTAAGAGATAACGAAAAAACATTAATCGGAGATTGGGATAAGAATGACGAATGCTCTATAAGGCTATCCAATATTTTAAGACCACACGAATACTCGCCAACAAAAAAAGATTTACCGAAATACATAGAGGATTTTACTAAGAAGGGGTTTCTGAGATTAAGAAATGCGGGACACGCAAGTTGGAAAGAATTTACAACATTGAGAGGGTATTAACGTAGTTTACAGTAAATAACTTAGTGTAACATCCAGTTAAAAAGCATTTTAATAAATGGACTTCAATTCAGATTTTAAATATGATTTAAAGGTTGGGCAAGTTGCAGAAGAATACCTTTCTGAAATTCTGAGCGGAAAAAAAGTTGAGGTAAAGAATGATTTACAAGCGCATAAAACTGGAAATGTATTTATTGAATACTTTTCAAGAGGTAAGCCAAGTGGAATATCAACATCGGAAGCGGAATTTTATTGTATTGTAATCCAAAAAACTCTAATAATTTTACCGTCTGAAAACTTAAAAACTTTATGTCGGAAATACATAGGCGGAAAAAGAGATATAAAAGGAGGCGATAATAATACCAGCAAAGGAATACTTTTGCCAGTCAAAGATTTGTTAAAATGAAGCTAGGAAAACTATGAAAATAACAAACGAAGATAATATGGAACTTATGGCAAGGTATGAAGATAATCACTTTGACCTTGCAATAGTTGACCCACCTTATAAAAAAGAAGTTACTGGATTAAAAGTAGGATTTAACAGAAGTGAATTTAATTATGAAGCACTAAGCACTCCACCAACAAAAGACTATTTAAAAGAATTATTTAGAGTAAGTAAGAATCAAATAATGTGGGGATTTAACTATTATTTAGAATTGTTACCAAATACAGATTGTGTTATATTTTGGAATAAACATCAGAACGGACATTTTTCTGAAGGAGAATTAGCTTGGTCTTCTATTGGTAAAACAAAAGTTTATGATAGAGCTTATCAAAAAGATATAGGAAATAAAATACACCCTACACAAAAGCCTTATCAGCTTTACGAATGGTTATTAATGAATTACGCAAAAGAGGGAGATAAGATATTAGATACTCATTTAGGTAGTGGCTCAATTGCTTTAGCTTGTCATAATTTAAACTTTGATTTAACAGCGTGTGAATTAGATGCAGAGTATTACAACGCAGCGATGAAAAGACTTAAACAACATCAACAACAACTAACAATGTTTTAAAATGAAGCTAGGAAAACGAAAGTGCAAAAATTGCGGTGAGGAGTTTCAAAAGGAAAGACCATTGCAATCTGTTTGTTGTTTCAATTGTGCGGCTGAACTATTACTAACAAAGCAAAAAAAGGATAATGCAGCGGCTTGGAAGTTAAAAAAAGCAAGACTAAAAGAAAGCCTCAAAACTCTAGGAGAATACAAGAAGGACTTACAAATTATCTTTAATAAATACATAAGGCTAAGAGATGCAAAAGAGCCTTGTATAAGCTGTCAAAACAAAACCCTAAAGAAAGTTAACGCTGGTCATTACAAAAGCGTAGGAGCGCATCCAGAACTAAGGTACTCAGAGTTAAACGTGCATCTTCAATGTGAATACTGCAATACCCATTTACATGGAAACCTAATCGAATATAGAAAGGGTTTAATAAATAGAATAGGGTTAAAAGAAACAGAACTTTTAGAAGGTCACCACGAACCAAAGAACTACACAAAGCAAGATATTTTAGACCTTATGAAGGTTTATAAATTGAAAATAAAACAGATTGAGAATAATATTTAAAAAAAAATAATACATTTGACTCATGGAATCTTTGGAATATTATTACAAAGAATGGATTTCCGCTGAATTAAGCGGAGATGACCAATGGGCTGAGTTGTGCAAAGAAGAATATAAACTTGCGGTACTGGAAACCTTAAAACAGGAATATAAAGAGTACTTTATGGAACTGGGGGAATATCCTCCGATTTATTTAAATTAACACAACCATGAAAGAATCAGAATTTAAAGAAATGAATGATTTTCACGAGAGAATTACAACTATTATAGACACATATACTAAAGTTGTTTCGGTTCTTGTTGGCGTTGTGATAGTAGTTATTTGTTGTTTATTAATATTTTAAAATTAAAAAAATGGAAACATTAAAAATGTCTAGGGTTAAACCAAACCCAGATAACCCACGATTAATAAAGGATGATAAATATAAGAAGCTAATTGCCTCAATAACTCAATCGCCTTCATTTATGATTTTAAGACCAGTTATATTAGATGAAACTTTAATGATATTGGGTGGAAACATGAGATATAAGGCTTGTAAACAATTAAAATGGACTGACATACCTATTAAAATATTTACTCAAAAACAAGCCGATGAAAATAATAAACGCAGAAAAAAGGAGGGACTAGAGGAGGCTACTTATATTGACCAATGTCGTGAGTTTATAATTAAAGACAATATTGGTTTTGGAGAGCATGATTGGGATATTTTAGCAAATGAATGGGATGCAAAAGAACTTGAAGAATGGGGATTAGAATTAAACATAGATAATGCTATTGATGATTTAGAAGAAAATGATGATATTGAGTTACCTCAATCAGTTCAATTAAAACCACCAAAAGAATATATACTTATTATGGCAGAACCTAATTCCGTTGATTGGGAAGAAATAAAGGAGACTTTAAAACTAAAAATGGTTCGCAGGGGTGGATATAAAAAAGGTAGTGGTTTTGATGCAGTTAGTTTAGAGCGTGTATTATATTGGGATGAATTTAAAAAAAGATTAAAAGATGTTGATAGCAGTACCGAGTAAAGGACGAGCAGGACTTACCACAACAAATAAAATATTGCCTAATGCAACTTTTTTTATACCTGAAAGTGAATATCATCAATACAAGGGATTAGTTAAAAACATAGTCTGCATTCCTAAAGAAGTAAGGGGGATTACTAATACTAGAAATTGGATATTAAAAAACACAGACGAGAAATGGGTGGTGATGTTAGATGATGATGCTAAAAATGTTGGATATAATTTTCTAGATAAAAGAAATACAAAAAAAATAGAAATTAGAGAAGAGGGTTTTTGGATGGAGGAATTTTTAAAGTTTTTTGATTTAAGTGAACAAATGGGATATAAAATTTGGGGAACAAGAACTGAAAGCTCACCTAGAGGAACTTACCCTTACAAACCTATTTTAACAAGAAGTTACGTTACTGCTTCATTGATGGGGATTATAAATGATGGAGAATACTATTTTGATGAAAATTTTCCTGTGAAAGAAGATTATGAAATTTGCTTAAGACATATAAAAGATAAAGGTGGGATTCTAGCAATTAGGTATTTGCATTGGGAGAATGACCATTGGGGAAAAGATGGAGGATGTAAAGACTACAGAACAATAGAAATGGAAAAGAAAGCAATCAAAGATTTGATAAAATTATATCCATCAATGATTTCAAATGTAAAAAGAAAAGCTAACGAGTTTACAATAAAATTAAATCTATAATGAACGAAAGTAGACATATAAAAAAGGAATCACTATTAAAATCACTTGAACAAAGTTTAGGAATTGTTACAGTAGCTTGTAAGAAAGCAGATATACCAAGAAGCACATATTACAAATGGTTAAAAGATGACGAATCGTTTGCTGATAAGGTAAAAGACATTGAAAATATTGCATTAGACTTTGCAGAATCTCAACTGCACCAGCAAATTAAAACAGGCAATTCAACGGCAACTATTTTCTTTCTAAAGACCAAAGGCAAAAAAAGGGGCTATGTTGAACGCCAAGAAATATCTCATGAATTTGAAAGCGGTAATATTTCATTCATAGTTGAGGGCAATGAGCCAGACGTTAGATAAAATCCCCTTTAGAATAAGCTCACTATTCAAAAAGAATATTGAAATACCTGAAGGCGTTGACTTAACTGTAAATAGAGGAGGAACTTCAAGCGGAAAAACTTACTCTATCATGCAAGTGCTTATAATAAACGCATGGAACAATCCTAACACGATAACTACCGTTGTAGGGCAAGATATACCAAATTTAAAAAAAGGAGCTGTAAGGGACATTCTAATGATAATATCCGGCTCAGATTGGTGTAAGAATATTGTAAAATTTTACAACAAATCAGACCGAATAATATATTTCTATAACGGCTCAATAATTGAATTTAATTCTTATGATGACGAACAGGATGCAAAGAATGGTAAAAGGGATTACGCTTTTTTTAATGAGGTAAACGGTGTTGATTATGGAATATTTGAAGCTATTTATGTAAGGACTAAGGTTCATACTTGGGTAGATTTTAATCCTTCTGGAGAGTTCTGGTTGAGCGATAAGAAAATAGAGGATAGGGAAAATGTAAGAACTATCCAAAGTACTTATGAGCATAACCCATTTCTAGACAAATCTATAATTGACAAAATAATAAGCTATGAACCAACAGCAAAAAACATTAAGCAAGGAACAGCAGACGAATACCGTTGGAAGGTTTACGGCAAAGGTGAATATGCTCCACTAGACGGTGCTATAATTAAACGGTGGGAACGAGGCAAGTTTGACGATTCACTTACATATTTATTCGGTATTGATTGGGGATATACTGACCCTTTTACGCTCACTAAAATAGCCGTTGACCAAAGCAAAATGAAGATTTATGTCAAGCAAATCAGCTATACAAGTGGCTTGTCTATGAGCCAAATCCTTGAAATAGTGCAGCTAAATTGCTCTAAGGATGACCTAATACAATGCGATTCAGCAGAGCCAATGAATATCAGATACTTGAGAGATAATGATTATAATGCTCTAGGAGCTTGGAAGGGTAAAGGCTCAATCATAAGCGGTCTAAGGTGGTTGCAAGAATACTTAATTGTGCTAGACGATAGCCCAGAGATTGAAAACGAAATGAACAACTATATATGGGCTGAGAAAAGAAGCGAAACGCCTATTGATAAATTTAACCACGCTATTGATGGAAT
>Ga0196887_1000727_pt1 | contig 15089 bp, 28 predicted proteins | sample VirMetDEL_Mar_31_FD_169094 | JGI IMG/M metagenome (GOLD analysis project Ga0196887, IMG submission 169094) | Aqueous microbial communities from the Delaware River and Bay under freshwater to marine salinity gradient to study organic matter... | ecosystem: Environmental > Aquatic > Marine >... | reverse complement strand
CATTGTCTTAGGGTCATCACCAATAACATAAGCTAAGATGTTGTTGCGGTAACGGCGTACAGTCTCACCCCATGTCTCTCGGCGTCCTTCATCCTCTAACCATCGTGCATAACGACTGGTTGCAATAAAGGTTTGATAATCTGTTGGTAGATAGTTGTTGCTCATCTCTCGTCACCCATTTTCATACTAAATATTTCTCTTCTTCCACTCTTACCTAAGTTTGCTTCAAAGATAGTCTTAGCTTTCTCAAGTAAAATACAAGCAAACAGCAAGGTTTCTTCCCTGCTGTCACACATCATAATCTGTTGGTCAATGGGCTTTATCAACTCATTGGCACGAATTTGTATCCTACTCTTTTTACCTTTCATCCCCACTCCCTTTTAGAGTTCCTCTGGACTCTCGTCCATCTAGCTTAACCATGTTTTGTGTGATGACAGATGCAAGGTTGAAGTTGTAGTAGTTAGCTAGTGCCGTAGTGTAGAACAGAACATCACCTAACTCACCTAGGATAGCTTCAGGTGTTACCTTTGTTTTGTCACGAATACGTTTCTTAATCTTACCTGCTACTTCTCCCGCCTCTTCACAAAGGCCAAGGACATTTTCATTTAGTCGGTCCTGTGGGTCTGTAATGATCTTACGTTCTACCCACTCACTATAACCTTGAAAGGCTTTCATATCTTCTTTAGATATCATCTTCTACTTCCTCAGATAAAGATTTCTTTAGCTTACCCACAAGTAAGTCCGAAACAACTTTTAAACTTGACAGTTGATAGTTAAGATTGTTTGACAGATTGTTATTATAGTTAATCTCACCAATCAACTTCTGTTGATCTTCGTTAAAGTCATCAGTGTCGTATTCAACATCGTCCAGTGTTAGCTTAGTCATTTAGTGTTACCTCACAGTTTATTATTTCTATATCGTCTATATCATGAAGGATATTGTACATCAGTTCTTTTATTACAAAGGGGCTAGAAGGATTGTCTACTTCTAAAAAATTAGCAGCAGCATCAACCTCTATGTCCATTATTATTTCATATTTCACTGTCATAAGCCCCTAGTTATACTTATCTACAAACATTTGTCAAGCCTAATCATCATAAACTCCTTGGGGATACTCTCCCTCAAGCTCAAGAGGTTCTATGTTTGAATCAAAGTATTTTTTCCACTCATATGCTCCATCCAAAGAATCAAACCAAAAGTTGTGTTCATCTATTTTCTTGTCTACTTCTACCTTACACACCAACAGGTACGCAAAGTCTTCTGGTAACTCATCTCTCTCAGGCATATCTTCACGGGATATTGGACCTTCAATGATACCCCAAACTTTAACTTCGTCACTCACTATCTTTACCTTTCCAGTTTTTTAACAATTCCATATAGTGATCCATACCAACAACAACAAGCCAAGGCTTTCTGTCTGATCTATAGAACACTACAGGCTCTCCTTTAGCATGGTTAGAGGCTTGCTCCAAGTACCCATACACAGTTTTAAGTCCTTCTTTTCTTCTTTTTACCTCAATAGAAAGAGGTATCTTTTTTCTAGCAGCAGGACTTAATTGTATGTCTTCACCCGTATCACCCATAGTTGTTGACTTGATATCATCAGGCTCAAACTCTAAAAAGGTTTCAAGTAGTTTGTCTCTTACTTCTTGTTGTCCTGTACGACCTTTAGCTTTAGCTGAACTTGTCTTAGACACTTGGTGGCTCCCATATCTGACCCACTTCTCTCCTTAGCCACAGAAGCCTAGCATTCTCAATGACACGTTCTTCGTCACCATCGTATGCTTTAACACAAGCATCCCACAATTCAATCTCAGTGTTGCAGTCAAGAAGTAACTTCTTTGCTTTTACTGGCCCACACTTATGCAGGCCAATAATATTGTCAGCGGAATCACCAGTAAGTATCTGAGTGTAGAAGAACTTAAGTCCTTGAAATTCTCCTACGACAGAAAGAAACCTCTTATTCAGATGATAGTGAAAGCAAGGTATTTGCAGCATGTCTTTGTCAATAGTAGCAACAAGGGCATTCTTGCCGTAGTCAGTTGCTGCTATTGCTATTAGATCATCTGCCTCCTCCTCACTGCTAACGATTGCATCATACTTGTCACACAAATGCTCTCTGATAGCGGGTAAGTGTACTGGTTTAGCCGAGTCCTTACGATTGCCTTTGTACTTAGCTGTCTTTGCTATATCAAACCTGAAGTTACCCTTACCTGTGAGAAAGACTTGATGATTGCCCTCAGTAAAGTAATTTGTGTCTTCTAAAGTTTTATTCACCAAGTCATCTGTTTTTAACAAGGCTTCAGCAAGCGTAAGTTCGTTAGAGGAAAACCCCGCACGATAGGCTATGATGTCACCATCAATTAGGGTTTTCCAATTCTGTTTCATTAGAAGGGAATCTGGTCTTCTAAGACCTTGCTAGGTGCTTTGGCAGGGGGAGGGCTACCCACAGACTCATAGACAGGTATCCCAGAACTGCCAGTGTGTTCCACAAGATCATGAACATCAATACGATCTAGTCGGCTACCAACAGTACCGTACTTAGTGTCATAGACTGACAGGTACACATCAGCAATAGTACCATTGCCTAGCTCACCATCTTCAAAGTTCCAAGGCTTATTACTGCCAGCCTTGTAGATTTCTGGTGGGCCACTACTAAAGTCAAAGCCACTGTTGAACTTACGATCAACTTTAGTAACCATACCACGTCCCTCTGGATCAGACTTGAACGAACGGGGAAAACCAGTAGCTTTTAGAAGCTCCATGTTCTCATTGTCAAGAATGATGTTGACAGTGCAAGCACCATCGTACTGTTCGTAGGTTCCCGGAACTGAGTCCGTAGCTTTGTAACCTACCTTGTCACGATTCTCTTTGAACACTTTTGCCCACTCAAGAACCGCCCGTAATTTAACTCCACGTTGTGCCATCTTTGGCCTCCTTTTAATGTATGTCGGCATAGGTAGCGCCGTACTGCACATCTATACCAAGGTCTACGTTTAGTTGCAAGTGCTTATTTAACATTTTTATTGCATCTTGCAAAGTTTCTGTATGTAGTGCTTCGTCTCCTTTTTTTACTACATTGATTGTCTCGTCGTGAAACTGTCCAATCAGGTTAGGTCTTTCTGATCTATAGTTATAGACCCACCTGTCAAAACAGTATGCTCCTGTACTCTGGTTAAGAGTAGAGAACACATCCTTCTTAAAGCGTAACGTATGCCAGAACTTACTGACAGGGTTCTGTACCCACATCTGACTAGCAATACTTCTTACTTGTTGATCATCTACAAATTCTGTTACTGCTTTGTTTCGTTCCCAATAAGCAGTAAGCAAACTTCCAGCTTGGCCTACTGACATACCAGTCTCTCTGGAAAGTTTAGCTGCTCCTACGCCATAGGTAGCAGAATAGTTTACTACCTTGTAGTTCTTACGCAGTGTCTTTAAACTCTTTTCCCCACTGTTATGCATGTCTATTTGTTTCTGAGTAATGGCTCCAGAATGTAACGCCAGATCAAGGTGAGGGTCAAAACCATCTCTACTCATTTCTTTAACATAGTTAGGGTCATAGGGCTGCATGTAGTGTCGCTTAGTGGTATCTTCAAGTGAAGTCATATCAGCACCACAAAGAATGTGAGCATCATCAGGGGCTAGTAAACAACCTCTTACTTCTTTTCCCCAAGGCTTATCAACTCCCGGAAGATTAACCAGTGGCTTGCTGTGTTTAAAACGTAGAGTGTTAGTAAGCCCTGCTATTTCTGCCTTAACAAAACCATTAACCTGACACTCCAAGAACCCCTTGAAGATAGCAAGCCTGTGTTGGATTACAGTAAGGCCATCAAGTACAGCTACCGCTTTATCCTGCTCCACAAGTAGTCGTACAGAGCTAGTAAGCTCACCATCCTTACGCACTTGAGGTATTCTTCTTTCTGATCCATCTTCTTCTTTTACGTACTTGTGTGTGCAGGGTTCCCACCCCATAGAATACAGCCAGTCTTTGACTTGATCAGATGACTTAGGATTAGCGGGTTCAACACCTTTTACTACCTTCAACTCACCTTCATAGCCACTAGGCATACCATACTCTTCAAGCAAAGCATCCCACCTCTTACCATAGGCTGAACGTGTACCATCTTCTTTGTCACACTTCTTAGGCTTAGTTGCCACCTTGTACAGCTTGTTCATAGGCATAACATCAACAAGCTCCGCTATCTTCTGGTCTTGCTGTGCTGTCAGGTCTGCTACACACTTCTCAGCTAGATCAACATCAAGTCTCCACCCCTGCTGTTCTGCTTCTGCGGCACACTGCATTTTATATGTCAGATATTGCAGGTACTTATTTAGAAGGAGTTTGTCTTGTTCGTACACTCTTCTAAACTTAAAGATTAAGTCCTGCCATAAGTGATAGTTGATCTTAACATCCTCTTCACATCTATGGGCATACTCCTCCTGAGTCAGACCCTTCCAGTCCTCAATCACAGGCTTTGGTATTCCAAAGTCCTCACCAAAACTTGCAAGTCCATGTTTGGGTCTGTCAGTGTTCATCACCCAAGACATAGGAAGGGTATCGTAGTAGGAGCAGTTAAGCTCTATACCTAACAACCTTTCAAGTACAGGGACGTCATACCTAATGATATTATGCCCAGTTATATGGCTCTGTTTAGACAGTAAACTACGCATATCATCATAGTCAAACAATGTCTTTACATCCAAGGTGTCTGGATAGGTGTAGGAGAGGCAGTGAATCTTTGTGGGATTTAAACCATTAGTCTCTATGTCAAATATTATCATGTACCCTCCGTCAATATAGTTGTTTCAGGATCGTAATAGACTGACCCTGCATGACCTAACTTAGCGAAGGGTCTGTTTTTGTCAAGGATAAAGTTAGTAGTATTCTGTAATACTTCATCATCAGTCTCAGTGTCACGCTCAATCTTAATACAGATGATTGCTTCTTCTTCTAGTGATGCAGCATACTTGGTACGACCATCATCATTGACCTGAGAGATAAAGATCACACCAATGTTTAACTCCTTGGCAAGCTGTGCTGCACGTGAGCCTAGTGTAGTAAGCGTACTGGTAGCTCCATCAACCCCTGTACTGGACAGGTAGGCTAGGCGTTGTACATGGTCTATAAAGATATACCCAGCCCCATACACAGTAGCAGCAAGACGTATGTACTCAAGTAGCTTGAGGGGATCATCGTGTGATCTCATCTCAAACACAATGGTACGTTCACCCTTGGTTGCTACCTTGGCTGCTTCTACTACTTTATCCTCAGAGATATTATTCTCAACAGCATCATCCTTTGTACGGACATTTAACCCTAGGTGATACGTAGCCATAGCACGGTAGGTAGTAGACTTCATCTCTTCCATATGCAGCAAGGCTATGCGTACATCAGGTGTCTTGAGAAGACCTGTCTCAAAGTAACGGATAACCTCAGTCTTACCTGTACCACGTGGCGCTTTGATGAATGTAATGCCACCCTTAACCAAGCCCCTAGTCTTTTCATCAAGACCTGTATGTCCTGTTGGTACATACTCATAGGGGTTCTCATTACGGATTGCTGATTCTACCTCTTCATCAGAGCAGAAGAAGTTGTCAGGTGAGTACCGTTGTGGCTTGAGTGCGGCCCACTTAAGGTCATCACTATCACCACTGGTCAAGAAGTCATTGGCATCCTTGTGCTTGGACATAGGGACATACCAAAACTTATCAGCCAATGCCTCGTATAGTTTATCAGCAGCACGTCTACCTGCATCATCCAGCTCACCAGCATACACCACCTCTTTAAATGAGTTGAGGTAGGCATGATTAGCCTTGATAAACTTTTCTCCAATAGATGCGCTGGGCAATGACTTGACAGGATACTTCTGCCCAAGAATTTGATAAAGAGAAGCAGCATCAAACTCCCCCTCAGTAATGTATATACGTGTAGCAGAGCCAGCATTAAACTCAGGGCCAAACAACTTAGCCATGCCCACGCCTCTGTCCTTTACCCACGACTTAGACTTGTCATTGTAGTCACGATACTTAACCGTGTGTGGGTACTTGTATGCATACCGTACTGGCACGTCACCATTACCAGTCTGTATCTGAATGCCATACAGTTGACACACACCCTCATCCAAGCCACGTATACCTTTGTAAGTAACGCCTGTCACTGGTATATCCATAGGTTTAACCCTTTCTACTACTGGATAGTCTTCTTTCGCCCAATCAAACACTTTTATTCCTCTCTTTGCGGGATATGATTCCCCGCAGCTATGACAAAACCCATAGCCACCATCATTCCAATTAAATGCATCACTTGATCCACAGTCCTCAAAGGGACATGCTAGGTGTGGGTTGTCTGTCATTTAATTCCATACCTTTCATTATTAGGTGTACAAAACCCACGTTGAATATAGCAGCGAATGTTTCAGGGTCAAGGTCTAATTGCAACGTGGCACTACCATCTTCATGCTCTTCTATCTCTGTGATCTTGATTGGTTTATTAACATCTTTAGTCATGTTTAATCTCCTTAGTGTGTTTACGAAACCTTTTATTGTAAGCACGTTTGATCTTCTTTAACTGACCACTCTTCCATAGATAAAACTTACGTGCTTTGGTAAGCCCATCGTACTCATCACCACCCTTCATGGGTATACGCTTGGTCATTTGTTGGTTAGACCTCTGGTCATTTGCTCATTAGAATTTGTCATTCTTCATCTCCTACTACTACTAGGGTGTTAGTACTGGCAAGTATTGAGCCTTAACTAATACAGTGATGTCATTTCACTAACGCCCCTACTGACACTGGAAACAGTTTGATCATCTCACTTCTTATGTAGTCTGCTACTAGCCTAGTCTCAAGCTGTGTGTCCTCCTTACACCTCAAGTTGCACATATCTATGAAGGCGTCAAGGCTACCTGACCAATACCATTCAGTCATTGTACTTTGTGGCAACACCATACGTGCTTGCTCTGGGCATACTCCTGCATCAAGAAGACCACGGTAACAATACAGAGAATCCTCGTAAGCAAGTCCCGGCATTGGGTTCCAGCCATCATCATCAAAGTTCTCTGTCCAATACTTATCTATATCAACAACTCCAGCACTACCCTGCTTCTTATCATCAGACTTACCACGCCATATTTCTGGGCGATAAAACTCTGGGTTATCGCTTACGTATCTCCTACTAATCTCATTCCACCGTAAGAATTTATGCTTGACCAACTGCCTAGCTACAAAGATAGGAGCCTTGACGTGGAAGGATGCAAAGGCATGACCGAAAGGTGACATGTGTTTATGCTTGGCTAGGTACTTGATTAACCTCTTATCAGGGTCATTGAGGATAGGGGTCATAGGCTCACCCTCTATGCCTGATGTACCAAGTGCCTCACTCTTCTTACCAAAGCTAACACGTGCTGCATTAACAACACTCAGGTCTGACCCCATGTGGTCTATGTATGTTACTTCAATCATCTACTTCACCTGTTTCTTTAACTGAGACCTGAACGCATACAAGGCCTCCATTTTTTATGTGTTTAAAAAGTATGGAGTTCATAGCATTGGTGGGCTTAGTTCTCCACAGAGTCCTGCCCCATTTATTTGAAGCCATTTTACCTGTGTCTATCTCTTTTATAGCCCACATATTTTCATTTATCATCAGTCATTCCCCATATTAGTTGGTGCGTATTGCTCACCATTGTAGGCAGGGTAGGCGTCATCCTCAACTCCAGCATTACAACCAAAGACTACAAGCCCAAGGGCTATGCAAGACCAGATAGTACCCTTCTTCATCCAGTACATGAAGCCATCAAAGGCTTCCTCTGCCTGTACCTGTGCTGCAGCTTTTACCTCATCACTCATTGACCTACTCTCCCCACGTACTTAGCTATGTGATGTACAAATGGCAACAGACTTATCGCCATCAAAAGATTAACACCAGTATGCACCAAGGCAATGCGTAACGTGTCACCTCTTGGCATACCGTCAGACACTAGCAGCCCTGCCAGCCAGATAGTCCCTGTAGTCCCTATGTTAGCCCCTAAGACACAGGCAATAGCAGCAGGCAGTGGTACTGCACCTGATGCTACCAAGGCAATGATGGCTGTAGTTGATAGGCTACTACTCTGCCATGCCAAGGTCATAATGATACCACCAAAGAACATATAGATAGGGTTAGCCATGAACCATTGCAAGTGGTCTATGTTACCCATAGATTTCATGCCACCACTAAACATCTTGAGGCCGATGTAGAATACTACAAGACCAATGGCTGTGTATACATAGTTATTCACACCCCTGTTCCCATCCACAGTTTCAACTCAGACTTAGCTATGTGCAAATCTTTTTTAAGCTTTTCATTCTTCACTAACAAATTCTTAGCTTCTAACTCCCAGTACTCAGCCTCACGTCTCAATGCACCTATATCTTGGAGCAGTTCTTCTCTAGCTTTCATCCTTGTCTCCTTTGTGTTTCTCTTTGCGGATCGTAGGTTTCTTTTTGTCAGGTATAGCTTGCGGCTTGTACTTAGGTTGACGCAAGTCCTTAGCCATTGGGTTAGGTTTCTTCACCTCTTTCTCCTATCTAATGCAGCCGTTGCCGTCTCAAGATTGTGTTTAAGATAAGGGTTGAGTGACGAGATATTCTTATGCCCTGTCACAGACATAACCTGCATAGCCTCAGCCCCACCCTTGATCATCTCTACTATTGCAGTCTTTCTTAGATCACCCACACGTAGGTCAGAGGGTAGGCCACAGGCTTGCTTGACCTCACCTACTAGGGTGTTCATCTGATCAACAGAGAGTGTCCTGTACGCATTGTCTGAGGCTCTCTGACAGGGTACTACGTATTGCTGCCACCCCCAGTCAGTCTCCTGTTGTTCAATCAGTTTAAACAGACGTTCATCTATGGGTAGCTCAACAGTAGCACCACGTTTCGTCTGAGTAATGGTCACTACCTCTTTGATGAAGTCAATGTTTGACCACTTAAGGTTTCTAATATCAACAGGACGTTGACCCCACTCATATGCAAACAGAACAATCAAGCCTACGTTACGCCACTTGTATTTGCTGAACGCTGTGTCCAAGAACAACTCTACCTGCTCATTAGTCCAGACAACTGAACGTGGTGTATGGCTACGCTTCTTAACATTCTTCATTGGGTTATACATCGTCAACTCCATTGAGACACAGTGATTGATCAGCACTGAGAACAACCTTGCGTATTGGTTGGCATGGTCTGTGCTTACGTCTGCTTCCCATTGATCATACATCTCTGTGCAGATGTTAGTGTTCAATCTATTAAGTGGCATATTACCAATAGATTTATTAAACACAGTACCCTTACAGATAGCCTTGAGATTGTACTCATAGTTTGTTTGTGTATTGGACGACAAAGAATTGAAGTGCTTTGTGTTAAGGTAGAAGGTGAGTAGCTGACTCAATGTAGAGCTTGGGCCACATCTACCTACCACAATCTCACCACGTCTAAAGCTATCAACCAGATCTATTAGCTTGGGTATCTCATGCCTAGCTGTACGTCCATCTCTGAATGTAGTAGTGGACACAACGCCAGACCTAACAGCATCATCAGGTGGCACAAACCGCCAGCTTGTACCTCCATCTTTTCGTTTCATCTTATGAGTGTACTTCATGTGAACCTTTCGTGTACTTAAAGACTACTTAAAGTATTAATATTTTTTAAGTAAATAATAAAAACTTTAAGTAAGTACCTTAAGTACCTTAAGTTATACTCAGTTTGGGATAGGGTCAAGGGGCAGTAACTGCGACAGAGTGTCACATATATTTCCTTGAGATATAATCATTGGCGTAACCATTGACAGGCAACCTAGCCTCATCAATCAGTAGGTCAGGAGTAAAACCTAACCCCATGAGCAGGTCAGACACAGCAGCAGGGTTGTCAGTGACAAGACCTATCATGCTCTCTCTGTCATAGTCATCGGTAGGCTCCATGTATTTACCATCAGTCTTACCATACAGTCTTGACCAGTTCTGACCCCACCAGTCATCCTCGTAGTATGTCTCATACAAAGATGGATCACGTGATATCACAAGCTTAGTCCAATCAGCCTGAGTCAGGGCATACATCAACAGGTCAGCATACTCAAGGTCTTGCGTCTCATTGACACCGTGCTGACCATAGTAACCCACACTGATGTTGGTACACTCAGGCACCACGTTAGCATACTCATTGCTGTCAGTGTATGAACCATGTGTGTCAGCCGCAAGTTGGGGCATGTCTAGTGCATCAGCAAAAGACTTAGCAAAGTCATCCGATGCAGTACGCAGACCCATCTGGTGTGTGATCACAGAGTTGTCACCGTATCTGTCAAAGGATATCACTGCGTCAATGTGTGTCAACCAATAGGGATTACTCTTGACAAGGGCAGCACTACCAATGCAACCAACTTCTTCCGCTGCATGTACTACATACACACCCTCAATGCCCTGCTCAATCATGCCCATCATAAGCCATACACCAGTAGTACAGTCAGCACCAAGGCATGAGGATATAGCAGGGTCAGCTACAGATACCACATTGTTAGTGACAACAAGTTGCTGCAAGCCCTCAGTCTTGTGTACTGTGTCATGGTGTGACGCAAAGCATATCTTAGGGTTGTCACCTATGCGTAGTATATAGTTGCCGTCAACATCAGGCAATCCGAAGTGTGGTTCAAGGAACCGTTCACAGAACTCTTGTTGAGTGCTTGAACCTTGCGGCCTCTTGTACCGCAGCATTTCTATTAGGCTATACATTATTCTTCCTCTTTTACTTTTATCCAGATACCTTCAGGGGTCTTCTCCCAAATATCATTACTATCAAGAATCTCATCTTCTGCTACAACTTCGCCATCTTCAGTGGTACACATGACACCCTTGTTGTATATTTCACCGTCCCAATCTGACAGAAAGTAATCAGCCTCATAGTCTTTAGGCGATATAAACTCACCCTCTGACTCACAGTATATAGCATCACTGTCATGCCAAAACTCACCATCACTGCAGTATACATAGTTAATGTCTCTGTCATACTCAGACACATTGTCTGTAATATAGTTACCACTACCGTTTACAAGCCACACCTCAACCAACTCATCGTTATGCACCATCTCATTGGCTTGATGACAGTAGGTATGTGTGTTGTTGTAGCAGCACTCACAGTAATGCTCATCGTTATACTCTGAGTAATAGTAATCATCTTCATCCAGACTGACATTGCATTCTGTGCAGTTGGTGTAATGCCTATTGCCAAGTACACCCTGATAGTCACCGGCAGATATCTCACCATCACGGTCTATCACAAGGTAATCACCATCATCTTCTAGTTGTTGAGGCATCAGGTCTAGGTATGGCCCAATGAAACCACTATCGTACTCAACCCTGTTGAGCTTGGCACCTACCCAACTAGCACCATCTTCATAACCCACAGCATTGATACTGTCAAGGTGTGTCTGTATCTGATCCATAGAGTGCTCACACACACCATAGATAGGGCCAGCTTGAGGCCTGCTGTCACCGTCAGCTACCCTGATCACACAACGCCCACCTATGAGACCCTTAGAGTCCTCCAACCAGATGACCTCAAAGTCACCACTGGCATAGATAGATACAGGGTGTACTGGTAGGTGTACAAACTTATACCGCATACAAGAGTGGGCTGAAGCTTTTCTGGTACAGGTAGTACGTGGGTTGTCCATCTCAGCTTGATTGTGTGAGTAGGCATGAACAAAGTTATCAGCCTCACGCCCTGTCTTGAGTGTGTACCTACGCAGGCTGAACCTCTCACGAAACTGATCAACAAGGTTCTCAAGCTCACTGTCATCAAGCTCAGGTAGGATGTACTTGAAGGCACGACCAGCTTTCATAGCAACCTGTCTGTCATTGTCAGCGTCTTTGCGTGTCTGATATATACTGATCTTACCGTGATATCTTTCAGACCTGACAGGTTGGATGGCACGTAGTCGCAGCATCCAGTTCTGACCATTACCTTCCTTGTGGTAGAAGTTAGACCAACGATCACGAATCCAAGAGATAAAAGGATCATCAACGAAACCGAAACAACTATCATCCTCATAAGGCCCAAACTTCTGCATGACTGTATCAGTCGGGTGGACATTAGATACCCTACGTACAATGAACCCATTGTCACGTGGTGTAACACCAAAGGTGACACGAACAAGACTATCACAGATAGTGATGAAGCCACCGACAAGATTACCGTTGAGGTGTATCTCATCATTAGGTTTGAGTGGGTACGTCTTCCAACGCTCAATGTATGTGTCAACTAGGTAGTCACTGTTGTCAGTAATACCACGACCAACACAGACATTGGTCTGCTTGGCAAGCTCAGGGTCTACCATTACTATTTCATATGGCATAGTCATCTCCTATAGAGAGAGGTGAACCCTCACACAGTAGTGCATGAGGGGTATTGCTTTCATTCATCGTTGAGGGATTGCATGAAGTCAAACATTTTGTTTTGGATGCTTGACGCATCAGAACGCAACCCGTCAACAAGAGCCTCAAGCTCACGCATCTTGTCACGATAGGCATCCTTCTGCTTATCCACCTCAACCATTGCTTTTCTGTGCAAGGTAGCCACATCATTGTGTGAGCTGTCAGACTTGAGGTTGCGGCCATAATGCTTGTTGGGGTAGCCAAGATCTTTGCGCCATACATGCAATGCAGCTACGGTCATACCGTATTTCTCAACGGTCTGATCACCAGTATGTGTAGAGTAATAGGTGCAAGCCTCATGCTTTTCTGCAAGGGTATAGAAGCGGTCATCGCTTCGGAGATCGCCACCCAATGCGACTGCCTGCTTGTACCATACAGTGACAGTTCTAGTAGACACACCCATTTCCAAGGCCGTGTCCTTACGGCTGTGGTTCATGTACATTGCAAGTGTAGCTGCCTTGTGATCGTCTGTGTAAAAAGTTCTAGCCATAATGTGTTCCTTTCATAGAACATATGTTGTAAAGGCACCGTCTCAGTACCATGAAGCACACCTCTCCGAAGGTGTACTCTAGGTAGTGATCAGGGTGTTGCCACCCACAGGATGAGCATGAGTAGGAACACGCAGCACCCACCCATGATAGTGTTGAACCAATACCATTTACTCATCTTCACACCCCATATCATAACACCATGAACAACTATTCATGGAACCCTCCCATCCACCAGCCTCGTAACGTGTGGGTGGGTTGTATGCTTGTTCAGTGTCACCACAGTCACACATAGGAGGGTTGGCTATCTCAAGGTTCTCAACCTGATTAATGGCGTGTAACACATCCCTCACGTCCTGACCAAACAGTATTTGTACTGTCACTACATTATCCTTTCATAAATGATGTCACCTTTTTCAGTTACCCACTCACACCCCAAGGGGAGATTGCGTAGCACTTCATGTGGAAACTCTACACCCACACCAGCAAGGCGTGACACCTTACCAGTCTTTACCGTGACAACCTTATAGACTTTGTACTTGAGCCTATTAGGGTTGGTACTCTTTCCGCCCATTATAATCCTCCATCTTGTATTTGGTTAAAAGATACTGAGCTATCAACTCAGCGGCGAAAGTAGACACGCCGCCCATCGTAGTGAGGACGGTGAGTAGGTCATCGTGTATGCGCTGTTGATTATTCATCTACATACCCCCAAAGTTTATACTGGGAAAGTATCCAATCCTTTATTTCAGAGGAGTTATTTTCAGGGTCACCCAAATCCCAGAACGGTGTGTCACACAGCTTACCATCAAGCATGTATTGCACAGGGGCTTCATCACCGAACTCAGGGTGTTCATAAAAATCAACACCCGCAATGGTGGCTAAGTATCCTAGATTATTCATCACAGAACACCACGATCACTTAGTTCATCTGCCCATCTTGCCGTGGCTTTAAGCACAAGCAATTGCTTTTCAAGCTCTGATATTTCTAAACAAACACCAGCAACCCTAGTTGATAAAGTGGGGTGCTGCGCAAACCGAGATTTGCGGGCGTGTAATATCTCTAACCTAGCAGAAACCTCAATTGCGTCTTTATGATACTTACTTAGCACATTTAATCCTTTCCATTGAACACAGAAAGCGCCCCATCATTAGGACGCTATCAGTAGTCAAGAAGTCACACCCCACGCTTGTACATGGGGTGCTTAGTTCGGGTATGTCATGGGTGGATCATTCCACCACGTCACCATTGAGAACCTTGAGAGCTTCCCGAAGGTGCTTGAAGGCAGCGACATTCACCATGTCACCATCCTTGGGCTTTTCAGCACGCTTGATGGATTTGTCCAGTATCTTTTGCAGTTCATCCGCCATGATGAAAGGCTGGGCGATAGGTGGAGGTGACGCTTTCCAGAAGGGTAGATCACGGGCGGCCATGAATGGCTTACCTTTAAGTATGGTATCCTTGTCACAATACCACACCTTAGCTTCATCAGACCACTCAAGAGGCAACATCATACCAACCCACACAGAGAAGGGGCGAGTATGATAAGGTGACGCATCTTGCAAGGCATTGATACGGGCAACCGCTTTCAACGCATCCTTATCGTCATGCCATACCTTGAGTATAGACACAGCGACATTGTGGATTTTCTGCTGAAGCGACATAGCCGCACCATTGACCTTGACTATTTGGGCGTCAATTTCATTGTCTTTAAACATCTTAGTTACAATTTTTGCCATGATTTTATCTTTCCATAAGAGTGCACAAAGGACGCCCCATCATTAGGACGCCCATAGGTGCACTCTGTCCTATGCTATACAGCATAACCAAGTTGGCTTGGCTTAGACAGAGTTACACCCCTACTGGAAATTTCAATACAGTTACCGCTATCTCTAACGGGATATTGTCAAAACAGACAAGCCTATCAGATACAAAAAGTATCTAACGGTATGCGATTAAGGTAATGCCCCGACACTTCTTACAGTGTTACAGCCCCTCATATTATAACATGGTGGATCAATCCACCGCTCCGGCCAAAGGGTAAAACCCTGAGAGTGTATAACTTTGAACACGTCCAAAATTTACACCACGTTTACGTACCACGCTATCGCATTGCTATCAATTTACCGCCAC
>Ga0196887_1000726_pt1 | contig 15107 bp, 9 predicted proteins | sample VirMetDEL_Mar_31_FD_169094 | JGI IMG/M metagenome (GOLD analysis project Ga0196887, IMG submission 169094) | Aqueous microbial communities from the Delaware River and Bay under freshwater to marine salinity gradient to study organic matter... | ecosystem: Environmental > Aquatic > Marine >... | reverse complement strand
ACTCTGTACAAGCAACAGACATGATACCTACAAGAAAAGGATTTCCTAGTATTGGATATACTTACGATAAGTTTCCGTATCAAACCTTCGAAGTAGGGTTTAATCAAGGGTCTTTACAAAGAGACCCGAGAAAACTTATTGATACGTCAATACGTGAAATAGCCGCACAATTTGCTATTGGACGAATTTATACAAGGAGGCTATAATGGCTGCTAGAGATTACACATCAAGAAGAAGCAGAATAGTAGCCGCATTAGTCACAAAGCTAAAGACTATAAATGGTACGGGAGCTTTTTTAACGAATGTATATAATAACGTAGAGCCCCGACTAAAATTTTGGGATGAAGTTGAAGACTTTCCTGCAATTCATTTAAATGCGGGAAGTGAGACAAGAGAATATCAAGCTGGAGGGCTTAAAACAAGATTTTTAGGTGTAACAGTAAGATGTTACGTAAACGAAGAAGATGCTCAAGAAGCTCTAGCAAAACTGTTAGAGGACGTAGAGACAGTAATAGAAAGTAATAATCAGCTAGAGTATACAGATAATCTTGGAGTGTCACAATGCACTCAACAAATTACTATCGTTAGTATTAGTACTGACGAAGGAGTATTGGAACCTCTCGGAGTAGCCGAAATGGAGATTGAGGTTCGTTATTAGAAACGACTGGCAAGAACAAACGTTCACGTCCAAGTCTTTTCAAGGTTCATAGGAGAAAACTATGGCTCAACAACTATATTTCAGTAGAGACACACGACTTTTTATTCAATTTCGTAATACTACTGATCAAACTAACGATGTGGCAGGCGCTGGTGCTGTTTGGGAAGTGCCTATTCTTGATGGATACAGCTTTTCTCAAAGCACAAATACATCAGAAATAACTTTAGCAGAAATGGAAAGTACAGCGGGCATTTCTCGTCGAGGACGAAGAATGTTTACAGACTCTCTTGCTCCAGCCGAATGGTCTTTTAGCACTTATGTCAGACCTTTTGACTCTAAGGCAGGTTCTGCTCCTACGGGAATCAAAGCAGCAGATTCAGCTGCGGAAGTGCACGCAGTAGAAGAGGCTTTATGGGCTTCTATGTTCGGGGCAGACACTTACAGTGCAGCAAATGGATTTACGAGAGCTACAAATGCTGTAAGTGGTCCCGTAATAACTCCTGCAGCTACTGAGACTACTATACTTACTACAGAGTCTAATCGTTCTGCCTTACACGCAATTACTATTTACTTTGTTATGGATACAGCGGCCGGAAACCCTCTTGTTTATAAGCTTCCTGAAGCAGTTGTAAACGAAGCTTCTATTGATTTTGACGTAGACGGAATTGCTTTAATTAACTGGTCTGGGTTTGCAAAAGAGATTATAGATTTTTCTGGGTCCGTACTTGTAGGGACCGATTTTACTCCAGATGATGGAGTGACTACAGTAGATGGAACCACTATTGCAGCAGGAGATCTTATTTTTGATACAAGTAATGCTAACGGTAGCGCTCTCTATTTAGCAGGAGCAAGCGATGGTACAGATATGACCTCCACCCAAGCAATTGATGAAGCCATTAGAAGTACTAAAAACTTTATTCGTAATAGAATTTCTCAAGTTTCTATTGATGCAACCAATACTACTATTTTTCCTGGTACAGGAGGAAATGGAGAGTACTCATTGGTTCTTACAGGAGGAAACTTTACTATTTCAAATAATATTACCTATTTGGTTCCAGAAGAGTTGGGTGCTGTAAATAAGCCTTTGGAGCACGTCACAGGTACTAGAACTGTAACGGGTAGTGCAACATGTTACTTGACTTTAGATGACGCTAGTCTTGGAACCGCAGGCACCTCTCGTCAATTTTTTAATGATTTAGTTTCAACTCAAGCAATGTCTCAGACAGTTAATGAGTTTTCAGTAGTTATGAAAGTAGGGGGAGCAAACGCTACAGGAACTCCCGCTCTTAATATTACAATGCCTAAATGTCACTTTGAAGTGCCTTCGCATTCTATTGAAGATGTTATATCTTTGGAAACAAGCTTTCATGCTCTTCCCTCAGATTTTGGATCTGCAAACGAAATTACTAACTTAAAGTATACCGCTCCAGCAGTTTATTAAAAGTAATTAGTTAAAAGAAAGGGGCTTCGGCCCCTTTTTTTCTTTTTTCACCTCCCAAAAATATTTCTTGACTTTCTTCCTCTGCTCGCATATAATATAGGCTATGGTTGATACTAAATTAGAACAGTTAAAAGGAAAACAAATGACCGATAGCCCCGTCTCTCTAGCGAGTCTTATGACTCCAAGTAAAACAGTTACAGTAGACTTCCCCGGATATGACGGAATGTCTGTAGACTTAACATATCTAGCAAGAGAAGAACTTTTAAAGTTGCGTAAAAAGTGTTTAACTACAAAATTTAATAAAAAAACGCACCAACCAGAAGAATACCTAGATGACGAAAAGTTTTTAGTAGAATATTGCAAAGCAGTAATCAAAGGATGGAAAGGACTAAAATATCAATACTTAGAAGAGCTTCTATTGGTAGATGTTTCTAGTTTAAACCCCGAAGATGAGCTTCCTTATACTCAAGATAATGCTGAGTTGCTAATGAAAAACGCAACTAGCTTTGATACTTGGGTAACTGAAAGTGTTGGTGATTTAGAAAATTTTACTGGAAACAAGTAGTTGAAATACAAAAACTACTTGAAAGAAAAATTAAAGAGTCCTCCTCTAAAATAGATTATAAAAAATATCTGTTAATCTGCGAACAATTAGGAGAGACCCCCGACCCCGATAGAATGCCGCTAGAGACGTCTTCGTTTCCTGAAGAAGTCCAAGTGGCATTTTTTATATTTGATCTTTTATCAGATAGGTGGGATGGCATGTCCGGAAGCTATTTAGGAAAAGACTGGTCAAGTGCAGAATTTTTATTAGAATTGTACAAAGTAGAAAACAAACGTATAGTTGTTTACTTTATGAAAACTTACGAAATATTGCTAGTAAATCATAAAGCCGAAGAAGCGGACAACAGAAGAAAAGCTGAAGAGCGAAAGCAAAAAGCAAGCAGTGGAAAAAACTTCACTCATAATGTAACAGGCTAATGGCTAAAAATAAAGTATATATTGACGTTGAGGTTGATGATAAAGGTACTACTAAAAAAGTCGCTGTCGATGCTAAAAATTTAGGCAACGAGTTAGACAAAACCGGGGATAACTCAAAGAAAGCAGCAAAAGGGCTTGAGAAAACAGAAAAAACCTCAAAAAAAACCCGTAAAGCCATAAGAGGGGTTGCCCAAACTGCTAGTGCGGGCAGCAAAAATTTTGCAAACATGGCTTCCGGAATAAATGGCGGCCTTGTTCCTGCTTACGCTGTTCTTGCAGCTCAAATCTTTGCAGTTACTGCTGCTTTCAATTTTTTAAAGAGTGCAGGAACACTTGTTCAGTTACAAGCAGGGCAAGCCGCTTACGCTGCTGCGACTGGTACAAATTTTAAACGACTTGCTAAAGATATTCAAGCAGCGACAGATTCTCAAATATCTTTTAGAGACGCAGCTCAAGCGGGGGCTATAGGTACGGCTGCAGGTCTATCAACATCTCAGCTAACTGAGCTTGGCTCAGCCGCAAAAGATGTAAGTGCGGTATTAGGAAGAGATGTAACAGACTCTTTTAATCGATTGGTTAGAGGTGTTACAAAAGCAGAGCCAGAACTATTAGATGAACTTGGCATTATTCTTAGACTAAAAACAGCCACCGAAGATTACAAGCAGGCTTTAAATATTACAGGAGAGTTGACGGCTTTTCAGAAAACTCAGGCAGTTACAGCGGATGCTCTAGGCCAAGTAGAAGAAAAATACTCAAGACTTTTAGAGGCCACTGGAACTACTAGCAATGAATTTGCAAAGTTAGCTGTATCCTTTGAAACAATAGTTGAGAAGGCCCAAGTATTCTTAGCAAAAGGTCTAGCACCTCTTGCATCTTTTTTAGCAGAATTTCCTGCATTAATTATAGCAGCTTTTTTACCGTTTGCAGGCAAGGTTCTTTCTACTGCTATTCCTGGAGTAGAAAAGTTTGGGGACGCTTTAAATGAGACGTCCGACAAGTATAAAAAAGTAGCAGAGAAAGCTAAAGAATCTTCAAAGCGGGCGGAGACTGCATTAAAAAAACAAACAGTAATAACTAAAAAAGAAGTAAGAGCACAAGCTCAAGCTCTTCAACAGTACTATAAAGGAAATGATAAGCTTTTATTAACCAGAGCCGCAAAAGGAGAGCAGCTAGATAAAAAAAAGATTGATAGCTTAAAAAGACGCCTAAAAAAAGAAGGTACTCTTTATAAAATCTCTAATAAACAAGCAATTGCAGAGTTAAAACTTACCTTAGCTAACATGGAAAAATTGAATCAGCAAACTGTAACTCGTATGGGCATAATTTGGGCAAGACTTCCTGCAACTGTAGCGGCAGCAGGCGCGGGAATGGTTGCGACGTTTGCTGGAGCAATGGCTACAATGTCTGCAATAGCGGCAAAAACAAGTGCGCTTCTTATGACATTATTTAGTTGGGCAGGCTGGATAGTTTTAATAGGGGCTATAATCGGGGTAGTTTATGCGTTTTTAAGAACAGAAAAACAGCTTACAAAAGCAGAGAAAGCTTTTCAAGCCTTTCAGAATAAAGTTAATGATGCCAGAGAATCTTCTGACGAGTTCATTAGAACTCAAAATATTATGAATGATACCTTAGAAAGAGGGAATAGCGCTTTAGCCGCTTTCGGAAATAGACTATCTAACATAGGTACAAAAGAGTTAAGTGAGCAATTAAATAAAATTATAGACCCTGAATCACTTGCTAAAAGAATAGAACAAGCCAAAGCAGCGATAGATAAATATAGAAACGACCTGGCCGACAGTGCGAAAGATCTACAAAACGCTATAGATGACCCTACTGCTGGCGCCGGCTATAACTTCTCCTCCCTCTTCGTCAGCAACGATAAATATAGAAAAGGTCTAAAAGAAGAATTATCTGAGTTACAGGAAGAAATAGAGTCCTCGGGACTATTTAAATTAGCGGAAGACAAAAGCTTAAGCGCTGGTGATTTTTTTACTACAGAAATGGAAGAAACCCTAAGTTATTTAGGGCTTGTAAAAAAGGATGTCGAAGGAATAAACAATGAGAGATTTAAAGAAAATAAAGTAGTAAAAGAGTTATTAAAATCGCTGGAGAGTATAGACGAGGGTAACCTAAGAGAAATAGAAGACATACAGACAAAAATTAGACTTACAAAGGAGCTAGGGAGCGCTATAGATCAGCAAGCTGCTCTTCAAAAAGATAATACAAAACAAGCAGATTCTATGCTTAAATCTTTAGTAAAAATGGGGGAGGAAGACACCCTTATACAAAATCTATACAAAGAGCTTTCTCTAACTGCAAAAATACAAGAGACAAATAAAGAGTTATTAGAAAAAGAGAAAGATCGTGCAGAGGTAATTGAAATTCAATTAAATCTTTTTAAGTCTATTGCAGACACGCAGCACAATATTGAAATGGCTTCAAAAAAGCTGAGCATATTCGAGGAAAAAGCTCTTAGAGGAAAAACCTCTCTTATCAAAAAAGAAATAAAGCTACGGGTAAACTTAGCAAGAAATGCTTTAGCTATAGTAGATGCCGAGCAAAAAATTGCACAGGCTCAAGAAGCAGGTAGAAAGAGTAGGCAAGAGTTTCTAAAGATTCAAACAAAGAGGGGCGAAGATCGTTTCGCAGACGACCAAGAAGAAGCAAACTTCCGTAGCCTAGAGCAAGCAAACATAGCTAGAGATAGAGGCTTAGAACAAGCACGGGAAGACCTTTCTTTAGCAAAAGAAAAAGAAAAAAGCTTGCAGAGGCAGTTAGACTATACAAGCCAAATTATAGACACAGCATCTCAAGCATTTGAGTCTAACTTAAGAGGCGCAATTAATGCGCTTATAACAAATCAAGAAAGCAGCTTAAAAGACTCTCTTTTAAATATAGCCAAGGGGGTAATGACTAGTGTTGCAGGAACTGTTTCTGACCAGTTAACAAAGTCTGCGTTAGACTTTTTAAAGATAGGCGGAAAGAAGACCCCCGAAGAAAAAATTGTAGACGCACTTGACAATACAGGGTCAAAAGTTGAGATAGCCTTAAAAACGGGAGGGGACTATATAGCAGGTAAAATACGGGAAGCTTTAGGAACAGCCGATATACCAATTATTGACAAATCAACTCAAGCAAAAGTGCCGCAGGTACCAATAGGGCCCTCTACTGAGGACAAACCAACTCAAGAAAAAGTGCTGGAGGTACCAAAAGGGCCCTCTGTTGAAAAACCCCTAAACTCTGGGCAGGGTTTCTTTGTAAATCCCAAAGATATGCCGAAACATATGATAGCCGGCTCACAGTTTGAGGGGGTTTCTACAAAGACAGAACCGAGTATATTTCAACCGCTTAAAGATTTATTCTCAAAAGATGCACCTTTTTTACAGAAAATTGGTGATATTTTTAGTAGTTTTAAAGATGGTTTTGCCTCTATTTTTAAAGGGCTATTTAGCGGAGAAGGAGGAATTGGCTCTCTTTTAGGCTCTCTTGGAAGCGGTATAAGGGGTCTTTTACCTTTCGCAAGCGGAGGAATTATTCAAGGAGGTATGAAAGCTTATTCTTCCGGAGGAGTTGTAAGCAAGCCTACTCTAGGGCTTATTGGAGAGGGTAGACATAACGAAGCCGTGGTGCCTTTACCAAATGGAAAAGAAATTCCTGTAAATCTAGGTTCTACGGGTGGTGCGGGTACAAATAATGTAGCTGTAAATATAAGTATGGAAGGGGGCCAAGCAACTACGGAAGGTGGTTCGCAAAATATCTCAGAATTTGGAAATGTTATTGCAAGCCTCGTTCAAAGAGAGCTAGCGGACCAAACAAGACCCGGAGGTTTATTAGCAAAATGACAAATATAGTAGACGATTCAGGAAGTGCTTATACTGTCGATAGAAGTGCATCAGAGAGTTCAAAACCGCGTATTCGAAGTTTTTCTTTTGGAGACGGATACGAGCAACGCATAGCCGATGGTATAAATACTCTAGGGCAAACTTTTTCTATATCTTTTAAAAATAGAAGCCTAACAGAGGCAAATGCTATAGTAGACTTTTTCGAAAGTAAAAATGCAGTTACGCCTTTTGCTTATTCGCCACCTGGGTTTGCCTCAGCAACTACGGGCACTCAATTTACAGCAAATAATACTATTACAGGAACCGGACTCTCGGGTTTAGGAGATGATGGCTGGATTTTGGTAGTAGGAAGCACCTCTAATGATAAAGGGTACTCTATAGATAGCACCGGAACTAATACTGCAACAGCATTAACTACCTACGACCCTCAAGTAACTTCCGCAACTGAAAGTTTTACGGTATTAAAAGCATTGGGGGTAATATGTGAACAGTGGAGTATTTCTCACCCCCAACCCAATATAGCAACTGTTACAGCAAAACTAAAAAGAGTATATGAGCCATGAGCATAGGAGCAGATCTACAGACCTTAAACTCGGGGAACTCCCCTTATGTAGAGCTATTTGAAATTCAAGTAGCAGAGTCAACTTACATTTACATAACTAACTACTTAGAAGATATCGGACCTTTTACAGATACTTCTACTAATTTAATTCAGTTTAGGGATTATGATAATCCCAGCGTAATAAGAACATACTATCCAGTGCCTAGTTCTTTGGAGGGTATAGAGCACAAATCAGAGGGTCAATTTCCCCAACCAACCCTTACGATAGCAAATATTTTAAGAAGCTCGGGCAACGATAGTTTTTCCGGATTACTAGGAAGTTTGTCTTATGAAGATATTTTAGGGTTTAAAGTAATACGTAGAAGAACTTTAAAAAAGTATTTACATGGCGAAAGCGGAGATGCAAATCCCCCAGTAGAATTGCCCAGAGATGTTTTTTACTTAGATAGAATAGAGGACGAAACCCCAGACAGGGTAGTGTTTACTACAGTCCTTCCTATAGATTTTACAGGAGTAACTTTACCTAAAAGAAATATCATTGGAAATAGGTGCCCCTGGGTGTATCAAGGAGCTTCAAGAAATAAGAATGAGTGGGAAAAAGTTGGTGGATGTAGTTGGATGGAAAACTCAAGTATTATTATCGGAGACAACTATGCCTATGTTTATGTGAATGAGGATGATGAATATTTAATAGACTCTACAACAACTTTTACTCTTTATTCTTCTGGATCCGTAGATAAGTTTTCTTTTTACAAAGTAGTAAAGTCTGGTTTAACTAAAATAAGTGAGACGGGGACTTTATCTACAGCAACTGACTATGACTACTGGCAAAATTTAACGGGAGTAGACACAACTCCTTCTGAGTTATCTCCTAATTGGAGACGGGTTCGTATTTATACACAATTTACTGGGTCTCCTACCGTAAACGTGTATACTGATTCCTCTTATAATAGCTACTTTAGAACGGGAACTACCCCAAATTATACAATATGGAAAGCAGTTAGCCGTAGTCAACAATCTGCGGCTGCTCCTACTGAAACGGGGGTTCTCTGGGAAAGAGGAGACAAATGTGGTAAACGAATAGACTCATGTAAAGCCAGATTTGAAGCTCGTGCAATAGTAACTTTAGCTGTTGCAGCAACTACCAACCTAAACGTAGGTAATACTATACTAGGAGATACTTCTGAAAGCTCTGCAAGAGTTGAAAAAATAACGGGAACTACTTTGCATCTTACCGGATGTACAGGAGACTTTATTAGTGGGGAAACTATTCGAAGTAATGATAATACTCTTGAATATGTCAGTACTGCTCAAGGAGCTATTGTTACAACTCCGGGATTTTTAAACAATCTTGCTCCTCGAGTTATGCCTTTTGGCAGCTTTCCCACTGCGAGGGTTTTTCAGTGATAGACGAAATTTTGCTTCATGTAGAAAAAGAGTATCCTAAAGAGGCGTGCGGCCTTATAGTTTTCGATGGCAAAGAAGAAATATGGATTCCCTGTAAAAATGTATCAGAGTTTCCTGAAGAAGAATTTTTATTTGATCAACGAGAGTTTATTAACGCTCAAATACACTATGATATACTAAAAATAGTGCATAGTCACTCAGACTCTAGTGCGGACCCAAGTCCTCATGATAAGTCGGCTTGTAAAGCTATTAAAATACCTTATCTTATTATTGGATGGCCCGAAGGGGATATTAGAGAGATTTTACCAAATGAATAGAAACGTACACCTTCTTGGAGAGTTAGATCAATTTGGAAGTAATTGGCAGATGGAGGCGGCATCTATCTCAGATATTATTCGTCTCATAGACTGTCAGGCAGACGGATTTAGAAAATTTTTAATTGATTCAGCTGAATCAGGGCTGGATTTAGCTATAGTAGGAAAAGATTTTTTAGTAACAGAGCCTGAAGAACTACTTTTTAATAATTTAGGATCAGAAGAGTTATACATAAGTCTAATTCCTGCAGGCTCAAGAAAAGGGTGGGGTAGAATATTACTGGGCGCAGTGCTAATAGCTTTATCTTTGGCTGTACCTATTCCTGGGGCGCAGGCGGCCGGATTTAAAGCAGCCCAAGCTCTCTCTAGCACTCTTTTAAGTGTAGGGTTAAGTATAGGGCTTCAAGGACTTACTCAGTTGCTTGCTAAAGCTCCCGATGCAAATGATGAAAAAACAAAAAGCGGGCTTTTTGATGGTCCCGAGTCTACTTTAAAGCAAGGACAGCCTGTTCCAATTCTTTACGGACAGCTACTAATAGGAGGAGCCCCTATTCATGTTAATTTAACAACGGCCTCAAGCAACCCCTCAGCGAGTGGGTACGGTACCCCCACCCCTTCAGGTGAGTCACTATTCAATAACAATCAAGTAGATACGGACTTTAGTAATATAGATACTGTTCCCGATATTTTTCATCATGATACTTTTAGATTCCCTACATTCCCCGACAGAGAAGAGCCTGAGACAGGCCCGTATATTATAGGAAATTAACTATGCCCTCTCAAATTCAAGTTGCTACTATTATAGATTTACTATCAGAAGGCCCGATAGAGGGCATAGTTAATGGTTCTGCCGGAGTATTCCTAAATGGAACTCCTATACTAGATTCCGAGGATACTAAAAGTTTGGGAACTATCAGAGGTAAACTTACTACTGATAGTAACACGGCTAATACTTACACATTTAATCCAAGCCCTTCTTTTGACTTAAACGAGTTAGATTTTACACAAGGAGAAAGATTTGTAGCATCTCTTCAAGCTATTTCAATAAGTAACGCTTACATTAAAGCAAGAAAGCATCCTAAAGTCTTAATGACTCCAAATACTACGTGGCAAGCCAGAGATATAGGCAGAACTATAACTTTAGTATCAGGAGAAAATGGTGCAGTTGAATTCTTTCAAATAGAAAGAATAGGTAAAGACTCTTCGGGAAGCGATAGTAGAATAGTACTAAGCAAGGCATCACGAGGCCCTTATGGCTCTTCTAACACTCGCAACTGCTATCTTTCTGAAGTTAGAAAAATACAGTCGGTGTCGTCCGCAAGCTCTTTATTACTAAGTTCTGATTTTACTAGTACTCTTAATAATGCTTCTGCTTTAATTTTGCCCTTAAACTCTTCATCGGTCGATACACAAACTTCTTCTCTTCAAAATTTTGAAAGCGCTAAAATTGTTGCTCGTACCGGAGAAAGAAACCAAGCCCCATTTGATACTACTTTTGGGGGAGGGCAAACATCCTTCGCCACCACTTTTAATACCGAGATCAAACAGACTACTAGATCTGGAACTTTAGCGGATGGCAGCAGCTATGATACAGGGAATTTAGCGGATGCTATAGTAAAAGATGCTATAGGAGACATGAGCATTGGGTCTCCAGATACTATAGATAAGGTAAAAATTAATATTCAATTTCCATCTCTTACTACCTATTCTAAATCCGGAGCGGAATATGATGCAGGAGCAGAGTTTCAAATATATCTTGAGTACAAGAGAGGGGCAATTTGGTATAACTCAGATGGCACAGTAGCTTCTCAAGCTAGTTCAAAACCTGTATTTGGACTTAGTGACGACGAAATAAATAGTAGAAGTGGTAGAGTCCTTGACGATAGTACCCCTCGAGAGGAGCAAATAGACAAATTTGCTCTTCAGCCCACGTATATGAATAATGGAATAGTTAGAGGTTTTTTTAAAACTGAGTTTATAAAAGAGTTTGTTATAGACCTAGAGCAATTTAAACCTTTCTCTAACTTTCGTATAAGAATAGAAAGAGTAACAGCAGTAAATGATGCTATAAGAGACTTATCCAGAACTCAAAATGCTAGCTTTTTACAAGCAATTTTTGCCTTTAGTAACGATAAATTAAATTTTTCTAATACAGCGGTAGCCGGCATTAAAGTAAGCTCTTCAGATTTTGAGAATATTCCTAAACGAAGTTACTTAGCTGAGGGATTAAAGATTCAAGTCCCTACAAATTATTTTACCGCAAAAGAAGCAGGCGGAGTAGCAAAGTATACTAGAAATACCTCTACAGGAGCCGATACTTCGTCAGAAGTATTATGGGATGGAAGATTTAGGGGAGATATAGCAGACCCGTTATGGAGAACTAATAAATCCCACGAAAATTATAGAAAAGTATACTGTAATAATCCTGCCTGGGTTTATTATGATATACTAACTAATAATAGGTACGGGCTGGGGGAGTACGTTTCTGCACAAAACATAAATAAGTATGATTTATATAGAATTGCTAGATATTGTGACGAGCTTGTTCCAGACGGAAAAGGAGGGCAGGAGCCTAGATTTAGCTGTAATTTATATTTAAAGTCTAAGCAAGAAGCCTTCAAAGTAATAAACGACTTAGCAAGTGTTTTTAGATCTATAGTTAAATGGAGTGCGGGAGAATTAAGCGCTTCTCAGGATGCTCCCAAATCTCCTATATATACTTTTGCTAGCTCAAATGTTCTTGGAGGAAATTTTTCTTATGAGTCTACTTCAAAAAGACTTAGAATAAATCAAGTAGCAATAACTTGGAATAATCCTGAAAAATTCTATAAGCAAGATGTAGCTTATGTAGAAGATGGAGAATCAATACTTAAAGAAGGAAAAATTATTAAAAAAGACTTAGTTGCGGTTGGGTGTACTTCCGAAGGACAGGCAACTAGGTTAGGTAAATGGATACTTTTAACAGAGCGATTAGAATCAGAACTTATTAAGTTTAAAACAGGAATAAACGGGGCTTTTGTTAGGCCGGGTGACCTTATTTATGTACAAGACTTTAATAGAACTAATTCTATAGCTTCTGGTAGGCTTGCTAAGTCGGGATCGCATACAACTACTACTGTATATTTAGATAGAAGCGTTCCTCTAGAGCAGGATACTTATGAGCTTCATGCAACTTTTTCAGAATCGTCTGCGTATTTACAACAAGATTCCGCCCAAATAAATAGTACTTTATACGTTAGAGGGGACCAAATAAAACAGGCTAGAATAGCGGGACAAGGTACGTCGTATACAAATATTAACAGCAAAGAAACCGCTTCTAATGCTGTTGATGACAGTGGGGTGTTTATACAGCTTCAATGGAGCGAGGAAATCTCTGTAGAATCTAGAAGTTTTACAAGCCTTTCTAACCAAACAACGTCTTCAATAACAGTAGACAGCGCTTTTTCTTTCGTTCCCTCGTCTGAAACTGTTTTTACAATAACGAACACGTCTGACTCAAATACTGCAAAAGGTGCTAAAAAATATAGAGTTTTAAACATTGTCGAAAACGACGATAAAACTTTAGATATTTCGGGACATCTTTACTTAGAAGATAAGTTTTCTGCCATCGATAAGGGGTACGTAATAGAAAGCTCTGAGTTTACACCTTTGCCCACTTTTGACAATAAAAAAGTACCTTCTCCCGAAAACGTATCTTTGTCTTTAAAAAGAGCCACTGACGGGGAGTACGAAAGCACTACGGTATTAAATTCATACGTAGCAGATATATCATGGGGGCACCCCAAAGTTTTAAACTCTGACGAAAACTACCAATATGTAGATTACTACGAAATAAAGCACCCTTATACAGCTTCGGGATTTTCGGAAATTAAAAGAGGGACTAAGTCTACTTCAATATCTTTTACTGAGTTTGTTTCTCCTAAAGAAGCGGCAATATTTGTAAGAACTGTAAGTATACTAGGAAGAAGGTCGCCATGGTCTAGAATAATAAAAAACTACTCTGAAAACTTTTCTTCTAGCCTAGTGAAGTCTTCAGAAATTTTAGGAGTTTCTTTAGGGGGCTCTATAGACACTTCCTTAAGTTTGGATACGTCTAATGGACAACTTTCTTTTGAGGATGCAAATTTTAACATAGTGTCCCCTCAAGGGGTAGTTACTAGTTTAAGCTCAGTAACCAGTTTAGATGCCGGGACTTTATCCGATGGAGAGGCAGCTTATATAGCCTTTGATGCATCGGCAAACTCTTTAGTACTTTTAGACATAGAAACAGACTCTACCGTACAAGATCCTTCTACTTCTGTCCCTTTAAATGAGCAGTATTGGAGGGTTTTTGGACAATCCTCTGGATTAGCGGACACGAATGTAAATACTTCTTCTGCAGTAAATATAGTTTCTAATAATAGGGCTGTATTTACAAACACTTTTACAACTTCATCAGATGCAACTACTCAGTTTAGTTTTGGGGATTTAATAAAGTTAGGTTCAGGAACTGGGGCCTGGTATGGTACCGTGGAAGAACTAACTTCGACGTCAATTACTACTCGTCAATATATAAATAGAGCTGTATCTTCTGGTACGGATATTTATAAACAGTCTTTTAGAATTAATCTTTTCTTAGACTTTATAGTAGCTAAAATCTCTAAGACTTCTGGCGTATACTCTTTAGAGACTTTTGCTACTACTCAAGGCGCCACAGGACCCACAGGAGCCTCAGGGGTCGGAGGTAAGGGTGTTAAACTAACTTCTGACAGATACGCAGTAAAGTTTAATGGTGCTGGGAATATTGTAGATAATAGTTCAATAACTCTTTCCGCAGATGCACAGGGATTTGATACTAATCCTCCAGTTTATTATAGATTTTTGCAAGATGGTACGGAACGAAGAGGCTGGAGCCAAACTCCCACGTATTCGTTTGGTATTACTCAATTTCCCAGCGCTGCAGGCTCTGACACGTGGAAAGTAGAAGCTGCAAACGGCACTGCAGGACCTACAGCCCCTACAGCGTCAGAAGCTTTTGATACTATAAGCATTTTCGGAGTACAGGAAGGTTCGGATTCTGTAATAGGCTATCTAACCAATTCAGCACATGTAGAATCGGCCGCAAGCGATGGTACATTAAATAATAACTTAACAGATGCCGGAGGAACATTTAGAGCTTATATAGGGGCCACAGAAGTTAATAATACCTCAAATATAACTTTTAGACTAAATGGCGGCGGTACTACATCAACTTTAAATGGATTAAAAATCACAATAGATGCAAATACAGGTGCATACACGCTTACGGAGGATAGCGCTTGGACAAGCTCTCAAGAAACCTTCTTATTAGAAGCAGTTATTAATAGCCCTAGCGTTACATTGCAGCAGCAATACACCATTTCTAAGTCAGTAGATGGGTCAACAGGCCAGAGTGGAAGAACTGTTAATTTATATAAACTAAATGATTCTACTCTTTCTGATAATACTCAAGGCACTTTTTCTGATCCTAAGAGTGGTGTGGAAACTGGGTGGGACTATTCTGTCCCAGCTATTACTACTGCAGGAGATAAAATTTACGTAATAACAAGAACCTTTACGTCAGACGGCCAAACTCCCCAAGACAACGCATGGTCCGGTCCAAATTTATATAGCGAAGTCGAAGCAAGTAGATTTACCACAATTTTTAGGTTAAATAGTAATAGTATAAATAACAGTTCGGGTTCTTTCAGTGATCCCCTGAGCGGTAATACTTCTTGGCAATATTCCGTACCCTCTTTATCGACTAATGGTGACATTGTTTATGCGTCTAGTAGATACTTTACGGGGTCTGGCGATGGGCAAGATTCTAGTTGGTCTACTCCAGTAATATATTCCCAGAGAACAGATGGGGCCGACGGAGCCGACGGAGCCGACGGAGCCGACG
>Ga0196887_1000722_pt1 | contig 15119 bp, 25 predicted proteins | sample VirMetDEL_Mar_31_FD_169094 | JGI IMG/M metagenome (GOLD analysis project Ga0196887, IMG submission 169094) | Aqueous microbial communities from the Delaware River and Bay under freshwater to marine salinity gradient to study organic matter... | ecosystem: Environmental > Aquatic > Marine >... | reverse complement strand
CCACCACCACCAATTATTCCATTATTGGTTAATGATATTGGGAATCTTGTGTATAATCCTGTGCCACCAAAATCTCCAGATAATCCTGTTCCACCTTCACTATCAGAACCATATCCACCATTACCACCCCTACCAGTAATACTAGAATCACTTGGAATTGAAAGTAATACTGAACTTCCAACAGGTAATGAACCAACATCAAATGCTGGTACTATGTTGCTAGTTGAAACAAAGTTTGTAGCTGCTGCTACTGTGATAGAAAAAATTGCTGGTGAAGTAACTCCTAAATGAGTAGCTAAATTAAAGTTTTTTATTAAACCATCAGAATCACCTGTTAATGTAACATAAGTAACACCATGCACTAATTCCCAAGAACCAGAATGTTTTACATATACTTCATTAGCTGATTTCCATACACCACCAGTTTTAACAAACACTTGTCTAACTTCTTTGTTTGCACCATCATTAACATAGATAGTCATTTAGTCTACCTTATACCAAATATCACCATCAGAACCACCAGTAGGATTAGATGCAGAAACAGTTTTTGTTCCACTACCATTACTTCCTACAGTAATTGAATTTATAGTTGTACCAGCAATAGTGCCACCAGTAATATTAACTGCACCAGAACTTTGAGCTGCCATTGTGCCTACAGTACCTACTTTTGTTTGAACAAAAGCTGTAGTAGCTAATTGAGTTGTGTTTGTTCCAGCAACTGCTGTTGGTCCAGTAGGAACTCCTGTTAAAGTTGTTGTACCATCTACTGTTAAATTTCCACCGACTACAAAATTATCATTATCATAACCTGTAGAAAAATCTTTAACTTGAGCCATTATTTCTCTAATAGCATTATTGATCGTAGCTGGAGGGCAACCCTCATTAATATTAATTCCACCTACATCAGTATTAGAACCTGCTGTTGCTGACCATTCTGATATTTTATCTCTGCTCATAATTTACGCTATCCTATTCCATGTGTTTGAAGTTACAGGTACTACTGTCCAATTATTACCTTGAATATGTCCATCTACGACTACTGTTCCTGTTGCTGATATTGCTGCATTACCTGACCAAGTAACTGTGCTACTTGCAGTTACAGTTGCAGAACCAATAATACTTCCCTGTGCTGATACTGTAAAACCACCTATTCCTTGTAATGTACCAGTTCCAGATATAGAGCCTGTTCCATAAACAAACTGTCCAGCAGATAAAGCAACTACTGTGCCTGTTCCTACTATTGCTCCAGTACCTAATACTATTTGACCTGATGTTATTACAGCTAAAGTAGCTGTTCCATTTATTCCAGCATTTCCCTCTACAATCTGACCAGTAGTTATAACTGATAAAGTAGCTGTACCATTTACACTTCCAGTTCCATAAACAAATTGTCCTGCTGTCAGTACAGTTACAGTTGCAGTTCCATTAATTGCTGCAATTCCACTAAATGTAGAACTTGCTAACGAGCTGAATGGTACTTCTGAATATGTACTTATACCAAACATTGTTTATCCTTTTGGATTATCTGTTTTTACTTGTGCTATTGCATCTGCCCATGTTGTTGTGTTATTTACACTGTCCCAATACTGCATATCTAGTTGGTCACCTATAGATGGATAAGCTGATTGTCTATTACCTTTCCAAGCATTAGCTTCTGCTTCTGCATGAGCTGCTAATTCTTCTGGTGTCCAATCTACAACTTCTGTAGTTTGAGTTCCATCAGGATGGTTAGTTACTATTGTGTTTTTTTCTGCTGCCATTTTATTGCTCCTAGTTAATTAATTATTTACATCCATAAACTTCTATTTTTCCATTATCAAATGTAGCTGATGATTCCCAAGAACAGCTAACAGATGTGCTAGAAGATGACCTTAAATTTGTTCCTATGTTATATCGTAAATGTCCTGTACCACCACCCACAAAATCAGAACCTGATGTAATTGGAGTGTTACCTGGTGATTGTGGAAAATGACCTATATTTGACCTTAAATCAAATATCAATTGTCCTATAGAACAATTACCATTTGCTACTGGGTCGCCTACTGCGAAATCTGCATTACCTGCTATACCAATTTGTAATTTTCTACTTCCACCTGTATCTGAATGACTAACTTGTGCCACAACAAAAATTAAGAAATTTAAGTCAGTAAAATCTAATCCTGTTATTGTTTGAGTTGTACCTGATGTTGTAGTCATTGTGCCTAAATGAGTTACACCTCCACCACTTGGTGTTGCCCAAGCATTATCACCTCTTAAAAATGTAGAACTAGATGCTGTGCCTGTTGCTGATAACTCTGCTATACCAATAGCATCATCTGCTACTTTAGCATTGCTAACAGTATTGTCTTGTATTTGACTAGCACCTGTAGAACCATTTATTGTTGTTGCCATTATTTAACTCCATATATTTCTGCTGAACCAGCATCAAAAGTTTGTCCTTCCATTGCTATAGTTATAGCACCACTTGTTACTGCTCTGTAATTTGTACTTAAATTATAATAACCACCTGTTGTTGGTAAATTATCAAATGTGCCTGAACCAGATGTAGCTGCTGCTGGATAAGCAAAAGTATTAAGAAAAGTATTAGTTCTTAAATCAATTCTAAACCATGCCCACATACCTGAAGCTGCTGGAATTTGAGCACTTACATTTATAACTGCGTCGCCATTAAGTCCTACTTGAAAATCAGCAGCACCACCAGCACTTACATTATCAGTAACAATCCATATTTGATTATATAAACTAAAATTTTGAGCAGCTAGAGCTTGGGTTGTTCCACTTGTAGTTGTTAATGTTCCTAAATGAGTTACACCTCCACTAGAAATCCCTGTTAAAGCTGCACCACTAATAGCAGGTAAAGCTCCAGTTAATTTGCTAGAAACTAAAGCACTATTAGTATCTAATATTGTCCCTGTCGTTGCAGGTAATGTAAGTGTATTAGTTCCTGCTGCTGCTGGAGCTGATACTGTGATCACTCCACTTGAATCACCTGTTAATTTTATACTAGCCATTAGCTATTACTCCATTCTTCTATTGGTTGAGGTGGCAAATTACTTCCATCATCAAAATAAACATCTTGTAGAGGATCTTGTAATAAAACTGTTCTTATTAATTTTCTCCATTCTTGAAATGCTGCTTTACATTCTGGTGTTAAAGTATTGTTTGGTAAATCTGTCCAGTCTGTATCTACTAACAATTGTTTGCAATGTGTTTTTAAATTTGGGTTAATTAAATTAGTCATTATAATACTTCTCCTAATAAAATTTCTGTTTGGCTAATAGCTTTTCCAACTCTAGGAGTTCCTAAATTAGCATTATTTGTGAATGTGCCATCAAAAGTATTGTTAATATAAAAAACTTCATTAACTGTCATACCTGAATATCCAGGAACTACTCCTGAAACATATACACTTACATTTCCAGATGAAGCTGTAGTTGCTGCTACACCACCATAATTAAAAGGAGGAGTAGAATAAGCATTAACTGTATAAGTTTGAAATCCATATACACCAAGAAGTAAATTCCAAACATTAAATACATTACCTGAACCTGAATAATTTACCTGTGCAGAAGCAAGTGCTGAAGTTTTTATATTTGTTCCTAAAATACTAAAATCAGTATCTAATCCAACACTATTAATTATTCCAGCTGCATCTGGAGAGTTTGCTAGTACGAAATTTTTACTATCTTTAAATACAAAATGTTTAGTTGATTCAGTTCCTGATGGCAATACAAAAGTATCAATTAATGTAACTGAAGCACCATCTGCTGCTATTGTAAAAGTTTTCATCTTTCTATTACCACCAGTATCTACATATATCTGTATACAATGGGTAGAATCTAACATTGAAGTTTGTCCATCTGAATCATAATCCGCAGATAAAGTTATATTAACAGGAGTAGTGCTTTGGATAACATGAGAAGCTACTACTAGTGTTCTTAAACCATTGGGAGCTACTTGTATAAATCTATTAGCAGCAGCATTTTCTAGTCCAGATAATTTTTGGTATTGATTTACAGCTAGAGCATTATTATTTACTGTACTCATTTCATAGCCATAAGTATAATCGTATCTAGTTACATCAGAAGTTGTAGGAGCTGCCCATCCAGAATCTGTATCATAATAAAATTCAAAATACCCATAAGTGTTAGCTTGTAGTCTTACTTGAATCCTATCTTCGCCATATATTTTTGCAGCAAAACCAGATGTTCCTGCTGAACCTGTTCCAACACCAACGCCAAAAGTTGCTTGACGAGCAGTTCCTGTTACAGATGGTGCTCCTGTAGATTCATTAACAACAACAGTATACATAATTACACACGCTGTTGCATATGTACCATTATTACCTCTAGCAAAATTAGCTACTTGAAATTTTCCGTCTGGTGTTCTCCAAATATAAGCAACACCATTATCAATTTCAAAATTAGCACCACTACCCAGTTCATCAGGAGCAACAACTGTTAACCCTGTACTATTATTTACCCAAACATTACTTCCATTTAAATATTGTCCAAATACTGTCATATCAGTTTTAGAGGTATTAGAAGAATTTCTGTTTCCACCAGCAGCTTTAATTGCTGTCTTACCAGTACCATTATTCTGAACAAGTCCTGCCATTGTTGTATTAGTAGCAGAACCAACAGTATTACCAACAGGATAAGTGCCTACATTACCAGTACTAGCAGCATTAGAAACACCTCTTAAAGCTGTTACTGCTCCTGTAACTGCTTTAGTTATTTGTAAATTTGTTGGAACAGAACTTATACCAGTTAATTGAGAACCATCTCCAGTAAGACCTGTTGAATTAACTCCTGCTTTTGTAGTCCCTGCTGATTGAAATTCTATTACGCCAGAAGTATCTGAAGTTATTTTTAAACCATTACTTGTATCTGCATTTATTGTTGTAGCCATTATACGATCACCCAATTAGAGCCACTAGGAACTGTTACTGTTACACCACTTGCTACAGTAACTGGACCTGCCGACATTCCATTATGATTAGCAACAAATGTGTAATTTGTAGCTACCTCATTTTTGTTTGTAAAAATACCATTTGATGCAAGATGTTGTGGTGCTATTGCATTATTATTTGAATCTTGAGCTACAGCTTTTTCTGCTGGATAAGTACAAAATACATCACTTGTTCCAGATAGTGATATTTTAGAACCACTATTACTAGATTCTAAAACTGTATCTCTTGATAAAGTTGTGCCTGATAAAGTATAAGTACCTAAACCTACCTCAAAGTTTTCACCACTAACAAGTGTGTAGTAAGTAGTGTTTGCATTACCAATTACAGTAAAAGCCTGAAAACCATCTGAAGCACCTGCAAGTGTAACTGTGCCAGTACCAGAAGTCGTAGTCGTTTCTTTGACTCTGTCTTTAAATACAAGTGCCATGATTAATCCTCTATGCTAATGTTACTGATAAGTTACCAGCAGTGATCTTAAAAATATCCCCTGAATCAATTGTTTTAGGAGCATCTAAAGCTGTATGGTAAAGCAAGTTACCACTAGAAGCTGCATCCCAAAGACCAATCCATCCTACTGTTCCCCAATTAGCTGTTGCTGTAGGAAAGGTTGCTGTTGCATCTGTTACTACTGCTCCTGAAGTTCCAGAAGCTGTTGCAAAAGAAGAAGCAACTCTAGCGTAAGAAGTGCCTGAAGTAGAAACTTCTGCACCAGTACCTGCATCTGTAGGGTCTGCTGTGTGTAAAGAAATGTAAGGGTTATTAACTGCTGTAAAAGCTACCCCATTGAGTGTTTCGTTTAGAAGGGCTACTTCTAAATAATCTGACATATTAGCCATTGTTGTTTACCTCGTAGTTGTTGTTATAGACATTGGATGAGCAGGAAATTCCCCCTCATCATCTGATTTACTTAAAGATTGAACACCTCTGTCGTACATTGCTGACCAAGTTGCTAATCTTTCATCATTCATCAAGAAAGGCTCTGCTTCACCAAGTGCTGCGTAAAGCAGTAAATCAGGTGTATTTGCTAACCAGAGGTTTGATGAAACTGTTGAGCTCATATATGGTGGTTTCACATAATAGAGCATTTGTATTGTATCTGTTGAAGAACCAATCGGAGCAAATCTAAACTCGCTACCTAATGCAGTATAAAAAGAAGGTAACCCTGATGTTGATGCTCTTGTATTTCTAAAGAAATTACTAGGTGATTGGAATGTAACAGTTTGTATAGGATCGCTAGAAGATATATGTATATCTTTCATAGCTAAAAAATCTGCTGGTATTTCTACTGTTCCATTAGTAGAGTCAATAGTAGTTGTTGCTATTTGTAACATTTGTCTTATACGCAAATCTCTACTTAATCTATCTTCTGCTAACCTAATAAATTCAGGTATAGATGCAGTTAGATCACTACGAGCTAAATAATTAGCTATTGTAGTTTGTAGTGTTGCGTAATCAGTAAAAAATGCCATTTAGATTCTGCCCTGTTTTGTTCTAAAAAATCTGTTTTCTGGGTCATTTAACCACTTAGAAAAAGCCTTTTGGTCTAATACATGATGCCCTCTCATGATGCCTTGTTGATTTAGTTTATCTACAACTGTCATAGGTAGAGACGCTATTTTGTTACCAAGAGGTTCATCACTCCATTTTGTTGAGCTGTTGTTATATTCTATTTTGTTTCTTTCAATAATATCACTTACATCTTGCACAACTTCTATAACTTTTCCATCAGAAGTATCATGTGCTTTGTAATTTCTGTATTCTAATTTTTTTAAATAATCGTTATATTTTCCCATATTAATCCTTAATAATACTGCCCACCGAAGTGGGCAACATTAATTTTTATTACGCTACTAATAAGTCAGCAACAATACCATGTGCTTTCTCGTTAGATACTTGTAGAGTGTACTCAACAAGCATTTGATGCTTTTCACTATCACCAGTTTTAGCCAATAAATTTGATTGAAATGGTCGTAGTGTAGCAATAGATGCCATAGTTGGGTCAAGCAATAATGCTTGTTCACCGCCACCAGTTCCACCATCAGGAGTCATAAATCTGTCAGGTACAACAGATAAAGTACCAAAGTCTGATAAATAGACATCAGCAGCACCAATAATAGTTGTTTGTTTAGCAGCAGGTGCCATGAAACGCTGTTCTGCAATACCTGCAAATGCTGATACTGCTTGTTTTTGTGTTGGTGGTACAACTAATAAAGTTGGATTACCGCCATTTTCAAAACATGATTTAACTGCTGCTTTTAGTTTATCTTCGCCAAAAGCAAGATAGTTACCAGAACCAGCTGAAGTACGAACTGCTGTACCATTACCACCTACTGGACCTGCTGGAGAACCTGCTGTTGCTTCTGTAACAAAGTTAGTTAATAACCATGTTTGGATAGAACCAAGTAGTCTAGCTACTGATGCACTACCAGCATTTTGAGCTACATTTCCAAGAATAGTTTTTTCCATATCTCGTTTTAGCTCTTGTCCTGCTTTAGCTAATTGGTAAGCTGTTTCTGTCTTACGACCAGCTTTATCAACTGCATCAAGAGTTCCAGAGATGTGTACTGTTTTACCTTGAATTTGTGTTCTGTTACCTACACGAGTTGTAGGAGTATCAGAAGCACCAGCTGCATCATCACCTTCTTTTAAACCTGCTGCTGAAGCTGCTAATAGTGTATCTGTCTGCCATTCATGGTATGTTGCTGTTGCTTTTGTTTTACCAATAGATGAAACTACTGGTGTTTCGGTTGGTGCAATGTTGTAGATTGTGTTACTTAAATCTTCCCTTTGCCCAATCGCTGTAAAAGTTCTAAATTCTGCCATTGTTATTTTTCCTTACATTAAGTTTTCAAAAATAGCTGCTGCATCTCTGGCTGAACCAGTTTGCTGCAACCTTTGCATTTGTTTTTTAGTTCTATCTGTTGCATTTTGTTTTACTTTTGCTCCACCCTTCACCATTTTTGGTGCTTTTGCAACTTTCTTCTTTACACCTGATTTAGATGATTGAAGTTTGTCCCATTGTGCAGCTTTATGTAAAACTAGAACATGGCGTGAATCATAGACAGAAGATAATTCTTCATCTGTGAAACCAACCTTTTTTCCATAGTTGCGAATCTCATTTCTGATCTGTTCGCCTTTGGTTTTGTCTGAAAACTCTGGCAAGGATTGTGTCAGTTTTTGTGCTTCTTGTTCTACAAACTTTTGCATTTCATCTGATCTTACTGCGTTTTGCTCTTGAGCAAGGCGTTCTCGTTCAGATTGCACTTGTTGTAACTGTTCTTTCTTTTCGGTCATTTCTGCGACCTTAACTGCATATCCTATTGGGTCGTTCTCTTTCATAGCTGTTAAATCTTCTGGACTGTCATTACTGCCAACCAAAAATTCTTCAACTGCTTGAAGTCGTTGAGCATAATCATCCCTAACTTTTCTAGCTTCAATAATAGCTTTAGCTTCTTGTTCTATAACTTTACGCTGTTCAGCTACTTCTTGAGTCTTTTTAGTATAATCAGAGCCAAGTTGATAAGATTTTTTAAGTTCATCAAGGGTAACTTCTTTTTCTTCACCTGCTGCTTTTACTGTGAAAGTTTGTTCTTCCTCAACTACTTCTTCATCTTCAATCTCGGATTCATCTTCAGTTTCTTCTTCAGCTTCTTCAACTTCTTCAGTTTCTTCAGCTTCAAATTCAACCTCTGCTTCTTCTACTTCTGCTTCTTGTGTATCTTCTTCCTTTTCAGTTGGTTGCTCTTTCGAGTCCTCTGGTGTGGACAACATACCTTCAAATGCAGATGCTGCTTCTGATATTGTTAGGTCTGACCCACTTTCCATTGAATCGGAAGTCATGGTTTCTTCACTCATTGTATTTCCTTAATCGCCATCTAGGTGTGGCATTACCATACAGGCTAAATGCCTATAATATTGTCCATGATTTATCCTTAATCTTGTCGATATCTACGACTGATTGAAGTCTAGTCATCATGTTATCTATTGCTTTAATCCTGTGATAAGCTCTTTCTCTTATAGCTACATCCTCTGGATTAGAGTTTTCTATTTCTGCATAACACTCTTTAGTCATATCTTTTATTTCATCAAGAAATGATTGAGTATTTAATACACTATTAATTTCAGCTTTTTTATCCATTACATTCCTGCAATGTTATTAATCTTGTCTAAAGCATTTATAAGTTCTTTAGATTGAGATACATCATTTTTTGCACTATCATTCTGTGCTTTTTGCATTAGCTCCATTTCTTTTAAAGCCATTTCTTTTTCAAACTGTATTTCTTTTTGTTGTAGCTCAAGCATTTCTTTTTGCACTTTAAGTTCAAGCTCTTGTTTGTCCATTTCTAATTGTGCCATTTTAGACTGCATCTGCATTTCAGCTTTTTCTTTTTCTACTTGTGCAAGTATTTTAGCTGCTTCAGTATTAGGGTCAGTCTGTGGACTTTCTGCTTGTTGTTGTGCTAGTTGGTCTGACTGTTCTTGAGATATATCTTTTAAGAATCCAGACTCATCTTTAAATCCTGCCATGTTTACAAATTTAGCTAATGTATCTCTGTATTGTTTAAGACTTACTAATGGGTTGCTAAGACCATATTGTGTCAGCATCTGCTCTTGTTTATCTAGAACCATTTGCATAACACTTAATTGTTCTGATTTACTACCAGTACCTAATCCAACATTAACAGTTACATTGTATTCTGTATTCCACTCTCTAGGATTCATAGGTACAAATTTATTATTAACTTTAATAATTCTTTCTTTGTTTTGATATTTACATACGAGTTGTAAGATACCCTTCATTAAAGATGAAACTCCAGTATCAGCAAAGATACGAGCTATCAATTCTATTTTTCCACCTGCTGCACTTGACATAGCAGCGACTGCTGTAGCTGTTACATTCTGTAATATGTTAGGGTCTAATCCTTGTGATGCTTCGCTAACGCCAGTTCTTTTAGCTTGTATAGAGTCTAAATACTCAAGCATAGGGAATGATTGTCCAGCACTAGATTGGACTGTAAGTGGAACTAAAGCATTAGGATTCTTAATTCTAATAACACCACCTGCTGTAGATGTAAGTAAGTCATCAAGATTAACTTGACCCTCAACTGCACCAACACGATAGTTATTAGTTAGGTATAAATTGTCTAACATTTGTCTAGTAATAGTAGACTTAATTAATTGTAAATCCATTGTACGATCAGCTAATGATTCACCAAAGAACTTATGTGGTATTGGGAAAGGGCATATAGAGTGAAATGGTTGATAATCACATTCTTCGTGCATAAGCACTTTGTTGTCTGCGTAACAAACTCTATGTCTTTCTGCTATACCATCACCATCTAAGTCAGAACGAATATAACATTCATAATATTCAATTCGCTCCATACTTTCATCTTCAGTATTATTTGTATTAAAAGGTTCTTCACCACTTCCATATCTGGCAACTCTTTCTGGAGTAAAATCTAATGTATCACCCATAGATAATTCTGCTACAACATCCTTATCGTAACCCATAGCAATTAAATCACTACGAGTAACTAAACTTCTTTGTGCAACAAAATCTGCATCTTCAATGTTAATAGCTCTTTTATCAATTAAAAATTCTTCTGGAGCAACTGATTCAATTTTAACTTTAGATGAGTCTTTAGTTCTTTTGCATTTAATATTGTAATAAGTATTAACAATAGGTTCTACATCCATCATTAATGTTTCGCCCATATCATTAATTAAAGGCTGTCCTGTTTCTGGATTTATTGCTGGTTGTGGCTCTTGCTCTATAACTTCTTCTACAACTTCTTGAGAAACTATTTCTACTTCTTCGTCTTGCATAATCATTGCAAGTTCGTCTTCAGTTAGATTTTCATATTTTTCTTTTGTTACATCTTTTTTGTCATCCCAATATGCTTTTAGTACACCAACTTTTTGACAAAGAGCATCCCACATCATGTCATGTAATAGCTCAATGCCATTATTATCTTTGTAAAAAATGTGGTTCACATAGGATGTTGCCTGTTCTGCCATTTCGCCATCGCCTTCGTTTGTTGGCTCGAATACAACAGCGTTTTTAGATTGAGTAAAGACTTTCATTAGTTGTGGTAATGCACCATCAACTGCTTCTGCAACTTCTGCTGTTACAATTTGACTACGACCCTCGACCTCGTTACCATAAACTTCCCTCATATAATACGAGAGACTTCTTTGTCTTGATAGAGAAGTTTCAGTTGAAATAAAGCCTAATGAGTCATCAATGTGTGATTCAACAATATTTACTAATTCTCGGTTATCATCAGAATCTTTATTCATCATTTTTTTATCGTATGCCATTTATACTATCCATTGTTTATTAATTTCAAGAGGTTTATCCCATCCATTATCTGTTTCGTTTAATCCTACTGCCAGGTATCTAAATGAATCAGCAGCATGACTTGTAAAATCATGTAAAGGCTTATCAAAAAATACATCTCGTTTTTCATCATAAGTTCTACGATAATTCCTTAATAGATCAACTGCATCTTTAACTTTCGTATTGAACCAACATCTTGGCAACATTCTGCGTACAGCTTGTATGCCATCATCTATTCCTAGCTTTGGTACAACTCTGCAATTTAATCCAGCTTCTTCTAATACTTCAAGTCTGGACTTTCCTGTTCCTAATTCTCTTACTTGTATATCATGAGGGAGTAGCTGTTCTGCTGTATCGTATCGGTTGTCTCTTAACCAATTAATATAATAATCTAGTCCCTGACCATGATTCTCTAAAAAATCTATAATGTGTATTTCTTGTCCTGCTGATTGTGCCACAAATAGTGCACTGCTATCACCCATTCCTAAATCCCATGAAACAAATGTTTTGCAAATATCATCACGAATTACACTATCGTTTATCTGTTGCTTAAACTCTAAATCATTTATAAGGCTACCATAATAAGCACCCTCTACTGGTGTGTGGAAGTTTACCTCAAACTCTTGTGAGTATTTATCCTCACCCATTTCTTTAAGTGCTGCATCTAATTCTTCCTGGTCTACTAATCCAGTTTCACTAGCTTTAAACTCTAATAGCTTCCAACTGTCTTTGCCAGTTGCTGCTTTATCTCTTAATGTAGCAAAATGGTTTCTACCTTTAGGAGTTCCTATAAAAAGAACTTTACCTTTTCTGTCTGCAATAGCAGGTCTTATAATCTCACTAAATAGACTTGGGTTAATCTGTGCGTATTCGTCAATACAAACCAAATCAAAATACTGCCCTCTTAAAGCATCAATATTATCGCATCCAAAAAGAGATATTCTGCGACCCATAAAGTCTGATCGTAACTCTGCAATATTGTTTATAGCTTTTAATGGTCTTGTATATTCAGTAAGTATATCCCAAGCTACTCTTTTAGCTTGTGAATAAGTTGGAGCTAAATAAGCCATTCTTGGATTTTTTAACTCACAATTTAATGCACTATGTATTAATTGGTTAATAGCACCAACAGTCTTACCCATTCTTCGGTGAGCTACTATACAAACAAATCTGTTATCTTTTACAGCTTTGTGAATCTGTCTTTGAGGTTCTCTGGGTACATATCCAGTATTAATCGTTGTCATTGATTCCAGTAATAACCTTAATCATTAATGGTTCATCACTATCACCAGATATTTTAGATTCTTGGACCACTTTGCCATCAGTTCTATCTAGCACTTCTTTGATAGCATGGACATCACCATCTTCTGCTTTTGTTATTAAAGCATCAACTACTTTGTTAGCTCTTACAGCTTCATCTTGTATTAACTTGCGTTTAAGTGTATCTCCAAGCAACCTATTGATTTTGCTAGAGTTTGTATTTCCTTTATTTACCTCTGAACTGCGTTTAGCAGCTAACTCTTTTCTTTCTTCTTTGTCCATTGTTATGCAACTCCATTATGGGTCATTGCTCCGTAGTTAATTAAAAACCATATTTAAGCATCAACTGTGCCATGTAATCTCCATTGCGATTTTTACTATAATTTGCATTAAAGTTACTGTTATCAGTTAATTTATTATTATATCCTAAATTTAAACCAGTTCCATTGTCTGTATTTGTTACTGCTCCACTTATAGATCTGTTCTTGTCTAAATAATGTTGTAATAAAAGTTTTTTAGTGTTGTTATTTTTTAAGAAATCTAAAGATGTATCAGGTGTTAGATTAATGTTTCCTCTGTATTCATTTCCCCCACTAAAGTCTTTTTGAAAACTCAATCCACCTCTATCATTTTGATACCCAGCTTTTAATGTAGAGTTGTTAGCGTTATCTTTAAGATATTTGGTGTAAGCATTTCCACCTAAAAGCCCTGCATTTATATTTGCTTCCCTTCCATCTTGATCGTAAATAAGACTAGCATTTAAATTATCATTATCCTTGTATGATAATCCATATCTTGGGTCTACTGTGCTTTGTCCAAGAACTGCGTCTGCTCCAATTATGCTATCTATATAACCAGTTCCTACATCTGCTCTACTTGCTAGATTAGCTGTTGCTTCTGGTTTTGTGCCACGCATCATAGCTTCAAAATTTGGCAATAAATATTCTAATTCACCAAGAGGAGTATTTATATAATCAAATTCAGCCATTATATTTTACCATTTCTTACAAGACCAATATCCTGCACTTAATTTACTTTTCTTTTCATCACATTTATGTCTTGCTCTAAAAGACTTTTTTCTAGCTGGTTGGTCTTTTTTAATAGTCATATTAGCATCACCGAATCTTACTAATTTAATTGTAGTTCCTTCTTTAGCTAATACAGCAAACTTTTTAGTTTTAGTTCTAGCTCTTTTAGGCTTGTTGTAACCAGAAAATTTTTCACCTCTGTAATCAATAGCCATTATGATCTAGCTTTAGCTGTTTTAGACAACTCTTTATAATGCACTAATTTTTGTGAGGTTTTAGTATGGGTTTTATTTGTATGCAAACTGCCATTAGGCATTGTGTGCATATTGCCCTTCCATTCTTTACCATCTTTAGTGTAGTGTTTTACGCCTTTCATAATTTATCCCATTGCATATTTTTTAGCTTTGTTTGATGATTTTACTTTAACACAAGAATCTTTGCCTTTTTTTGTTCCTGCAAATCTATAACCTTTCCAACAGGCTTTTCCATCTGCACCTTTTTTTTTGGCAGTCATACGCAATCACTCATAGCATCAAACCATCTTCTTAATTCTTCTAATTTGTTGTTTAATATTTTCTTATCGGTGGTTTCTTTCTTTTCTTCATTTGTTTTTTCCTCGTTAGCCATTAAACTTTCTCACATCTCTGGATGCGTAAACATCCCAAGTCTATAATAAAGTAATTATAATGTGTTTTGTTTTTAGAGTCGTCTATTTTTTCAGCTTCGTACCACTCTACTCCAAAATGACATCCTACAAATAAATGACATGACCACATAATTTTATCCTATTGGTTTTCTGTTAGCTTTAGCGTATGCAATAGCAATAGCTTGATTTCTTTTTTTCCCTGATTTCATTTCTTTTTTTATGTTTCTAGCAATAACAGCTTTTGATTTTCCTGATTCTAAAGGCATATTTTTCCAAATAAAAAAATCCCACCGATTAAGATGGGATTTACAAAGGAGTGTTAAGCAAATCCTCAAGACGAGGGTCGGCTTAACCCCTCGATTTTAACAGAAACTAAATTACATTGCAATTACTATTACAGCTATTGTGGATATCTTTCATCCCAACATCCAGTTTCTTTATCGTACACCCAGTTGTCTAGATTTTCTTCATACTCTTTTGCTTCTAGTTTTTTGTCAGCTATTTCTTGAGCTTCTTCTTCAAACTGATCTGCTATAGCTTGAAAATCTATTTCTTGTAGCAGTTGAATAGCTTTAGCATTACTTAATTTTTCTTCTGCTTCCTCAAGCCAATACTCTTTAATCTGTTCTAGTATTGGATATTGCTTTTGCTTTTCTAAAGTATCAGTAACAAATTCACTTGCTATTTCTTCTAATACTTCAATGTCTAAAAATTTTATAACTGATTTAGTGTCTGTTAATAACATATTATTTCTCCTTATTATTATATTTATAACCAACAAATAAAGAACAAGCTATGCCAAATAGTTTAGAAGTTATTTTTTCTTGTGAACAGGCAACATACAAATTATTAATATAATCATTATCAATG
>Ga0196887_1000717_pt1 | contig 15222 bp, 2 predicted proteins | sample VirMetDEL_Mar_31_FD_169094 | JGI IMG/M metagenome (GOLD analysis project Ga0196887, IMG submission 169094) | Aqueous microbial communities from the Delaware River and Bay under freshwater to marine salinity gradient to study organic matter... | ecosystem: Environmental > Aquatic > Marine >... | reverse complement strand
CAAAAGAAGAGCCGTTCTTCAGCCTTGGCAACACCAGCTTGGTAATGCTGTAGCTCAAGCAGTTGTTGGAGAAATAGTTGGTGGTACTATAGAAGGAGTAGGTTATTTATTAGACTGGGTAGGTATGGCCGACTTAGCTCAAGGAACAGAGTCAGAATACACTAACTGGTTATCAGATATTGGAAAAGGATTAAGAGAAAAGACTCAAGATGCTACTAAGATATATGAGATGGAGCCAGGAAAAATGAATATGTCTGATTCTGGATACTGGTTTAAAAACTCTGTATCTGTTGCATCAACACTTTCTATGATGTTACCTTCTATGGCAGCAGCTAAAGGACTAGGTTTTCTTGGTAGAGGAGCAAGTAAGCTTATAGGAAGAGGTATGTCCAAAGGAGCTAAAGTGTTTGGAAAAGAATTATCTAAAGAGGCTTTTGATGTAGCAAGTAAAATGGGCATAAAGTCTGAATGGATGGCTCAGGGTATTAGTCAAGCTGTTGTTTCTAGACATATAGAAAATAGCATGGAAGCTTCAGGTACATTTGAAGAAATTTATGAAGAAAGATTAAAAGAAATCAATCCAAAGACAAAAAAGGTTTTTACAGAAGATGAAGCTAGGCAAAGTGCTGCAGATGGAGCTGCTGAAAACTACAAACATGGGTGGGCTATGCTTGCTCAAGATATGGTTCAATACCTATCTATTGGTAAAGTATTTAATCCTGTTACAAGAAAGATGGTGTCTAAACAAAAGGCAGTTATGGCATCAGTAAAACCAAAATGGCTAGAAAAAACTTTGGCTGTTGGAGGGACATTTTTATCAGAGGCAGGAGAAGAAGGATACCAACATTTTATAGCTTCTAGAGCTGGATTAAATAGTAAGTTAAATGCTGGATTAATTTCTCAGAAAGAATACGATAGACAGTTTGGAGAGATAATGAAATCTGACGAAGCAATGACATCAATGTTATTTGGTGGATTAGGTGGTTCTGTATTTTCAGCAGCTGGGCCAAGAGCTAATCAAATATTCAAATCTAAAAGTAAAAAAGAATTTGAAGAGATGGCCGGACAGTTGTTTAATGAAGGTCTAGCAAATAGAAACAAACAATACGCAGCACTTCAAGTGCAAAAGAATAAAGCTGATGTAAGTGGTAGTCAAGAAGAAATACAGGCTTCACAAGATGCTTTAATATTGTCAATGGTTCTTGATGGTATTGATTCTGACAACCTTGAAATGACTATGGAGGCTATAAAGAATGGCCCAGAACTTACTAAAGAAGAGATAGAACAGTTTGGTGAAGAAAATGGATTTGAATGGGATCCAGCTGTTGCAAAAGCAGGAGCAGAAAGAGCACTTGAAGTTGCTGAACAAGTTAAGGAGATTCATTTTAGAAATAGAGAGAAAGCAAGTAATAAGAATGTTTCCCCAAACATTGTTAAAGACATGACTAGAATTGAATTTCAAAATAATGAATTTGAAAAAAGATTTAAAGGATTAAAAAAAGAAAATAAAAAAAGAATAGAAGACCTTAAGTTTGATTCATTCCTTGGACCAATGGATAACTTTATGAAAGATAAAGATCTTGAGGCACAAATTAGAGCAACTGAAATAGTTATGAAAAAGCATCAAGAGATGCTTGACGCTACTCTAGATGAAAGTCAAAAAGAAGATAGAAAACAAATAATAAAATCTCACAACGCAAATTTAGCTAGACTAAAAAAAGAAAGAGGACAGGTACAAGCAAGTGATCGTGACCCTAGAACTGGTAAGTCTTATTTAGATGCTGATCAAAAATTAGCAAATGAAAAAGCTGAGAAAGTATACAATGATGGTGTTAAAGAAGAAGTTGCTTTAGGTTACATAAAAGAAATGTACATCAATGATTTAATGACTCAAAATCAATTAGACCTTGGTAGACTTCATGACAAATCTTTTCAAAAAGCACTTGTCAATAAGAGAACAATTGACGCAGTTAACAATACAACTGATGTAGACGCTCTAAAAAAATTAAAAGAGCAGATAGAAAAGAAAGAAATGTTCGGTGAGTCTACTAAAAAAGAACGTAAAGAATTACAAGAAGGTATATCTAAAAGAATAGCAGCATTAGAAACAGAGAAAAGAAGAGAAAAGAAAGAAGAAGAGGATAAGAAAACTATTGATGAACAAAATAGAAAAGCAGCAGAAAAAAATAAAGCTAATGAAGAATTAAATAACAATGTTACACACCCGGTAGTTGACGGGGTTGAAGATGAGCATGAATTTGAAGAAGCTTTAATTGAAGAAAACTTACAAGACAAATCTGAAGAGCACACTGAAATAGTTACAGGTAATGGAAAGACTGTATCTCCTTTAGATGATAATGAAAACACTAGTGCTCCATACAGACAATGGATTCACAATGGATTAAGCAAGATAGGTACTATAATTAAATACGCTTCACACAATAGAGGGTCATTTATGGCACCAAGATATGCTAATAGTGATAGAAAGAAAGCACACAATGCTTTTAATAATATCATGAAAGCTAAGAAGTCAGGTATAAATTCTTCAGTTCCTCAAAATGTATACGACCACTTACCAATTGGGGCTTACGTAGGAGAAGCAGGAAGCAGTATATACACTGTAATGCCATCTTTCCCACTTAAAAAAGCTAAAGAAACAGCTGAGCAGTATCAAGAAAATGTAAGAAAGTATCAAGAAAACTACGCAGCAGAAAGAAAACACATAATTGACGCAATGATTGCAAACAATGGTGTGGCAGAAACAACTATTACACATACTGGTGGAGGTGAGCTACAAATACAACCTAGTGTAAATGGAGCTAAAGTAGAAAATAATATATCAGATCTTAAGCAAGTAATAGCAGCAAAGAAAAAAGGAGAAGGTCCTAGAATTGTATTTTCCAATATAGATGGAAAGTTAATGGAGCTTGATGAAACAAAGAATACTATTGCTGAAGAGTTTAGAAAAATGAATCTTAGTGCTGGAAAAGATTCAGAAGGAAAACCTGTACCTTATAAAGGCGGTTTGTTTTTGGTATTAAAGAAAGCTGATGGAACTCCTTTTCCTGTTAGATTAAATCACAAAAACAACACTAGAGAACAAGCAGAGTTACTAGCTGACATTCTTTTAGATGTTGGTGTGGCCATGGAAGTAAAAGGTAAGAAAAAATATGACCTTAGTTTGCCTTTATCTCAAGTTGATCCAAACATGATTGAAAAAATAAAAGATGTAATGGGTCCTGAAATAAAAATGCTTGGTGCAGATCCAACTCTATCTGAGATAATAAATTCTTTTGTACACCTTAATGAAAGAACAGAGGGTCTTAAGTCTCAACTGTATTTAAAGTATGGTAATCTGTATTTTGGAGGAATAAAAAACAACATAAGTCCTGAGACTAGACAGAGTAAAAGAAATGATTTAGTTAAATTTTTAGTTGAAGAAAAGAAAAGACAGTTCAGTATAAAAATGTGGAATGACACTGAAAACTATCCTGGATATAGAGATTTTGTAATAGAGAATGGTATAATAAATACTAATGTTGTAGTTGGCCAAGATGAATTTCAATCAAGTAATCCTGATGAGAATAAAAAAGTAAAGAGAAGAGTTCAGATATACATGGCACCTCTTGCACCTGTAGCTTCATCTAAGCCAACAGAAGTTGCTGAGTCTAAAGGTAATGTTGTTGGTACAGTTGTAGACTCAAATAACAGCTTACCTAGTGATTCGTCTACAAATATAGATGAACAAGTTGGCCCATCATTAACTGAGATAAACAAAGCTATTAGAAAGAAGTTTAAAGGTATCTTCTGGGAAGGTTCTAAGTATGTAAGATTAAACGGAAAGGAAGTAACTGCACAAGAAGTTCAAGAACTTGATAAGATAAAGAATGAATTGCAGTCTGAATTTGATGCTAATAAAAAGAAATTAGAAGAGGCTACAGTTTCAGCTAAAGAAGAAGAAGTAATTTCTGAAATGACACCTGAAGAGGCATCATTAAAGGAAGCTAGAGATCAACTAGATTTTGAAATAGAAAGATTAGATGACATAGATACTTCTGAAGAAGCTAACATAGCAAGCAAAGAAGAAGTATCAGAAAAGAAGAGACAAGCTAGAGAGAGATATGTTCAGAAAGTACAAGAGATAAAAAAAGAATATGCTCCTGCACCTGTAACTCCTGCTCAACCAACACAACAAACTAGTGATTTTGAAACAAATGAGGCCAAGATAGAAGAGTTAAGAGATCAAGAACAAAATGAATTACTTGACGCTATTGATAACGCTGAAAATTATTTAACAAATGGTAAAGTTGACAAGAATAAGATAAACAATCTTGATGACCTAAACAAGTTTCAAGAAATATACGATAAGTATGATAAGCTTATATCTCCTTTAATGGGAGAAGAGACATCTCCAGCTAATGAAACCTCTACTACAAAGAAAATCTTTGATGTAATGGGTGATGAATAAATGGGTTATGATGTCATGGAACTTACTGAGGATGGCTTAATCACTGATGGCCAAGGATCCCTTAGTAAGGAGGAGGCAGAAGAGTATGCAACTAAGCTTCAGTATGATTCAAACAAGGAATCCCAACAAAGTAGTGATACTCAAATTAGTAAAAAGAAAACTAAAGACTTACCTTTAAAAGTTGATAAGCCAATAATATTTGAGCCAACGTATGGAAGTATGATTGGAGGATCTAATCCAAGAGCAAGACAAATTCCTGATAGTGCTAAAGTTATTACTGATGAAAACATTAACCCTACTGATGAAAAAGAAAAAATCAATTGTTCTAAAGGAGGACAAACTAAATTAGACTTTTAAAACTTAATATATAATGAAATACTGTACAGTTAAAAATCCGGCAAATGGGAAACAATCCGAATTGCACGAACAATTAGCAAATGTATTCAAAGACCTTCAAGCAGCCGAGACTTCATACGCAGAAGTAACAGGTCCTGACTTTAAAGAAAGATTTGGAGACTGGGAGAAAGCTTTTAAAGAGGGCTACCCTGATGGTCTTAAAGACATAGGGTTAGTAGACCCAAAAACTGGAGAGCCAATTTTAAAGAAAAATCTAGCCAATGGCATGTATTACTATACATTAGCTGATGGAATAACAAAAGACTACATAAACAAAGTAGCTCTTAATGAATTTACTGCACAACAAATAGAAGAGGTTACTGACCATCTTCTGTATAGATTTGTAATAGACGGATCTTCTTCAAAATCTTTTAATGAGTATGACCCAAATGACCTTGAAATAGGTCGTATAATGAGCTCTATTAATCAAAGTATACTAGCGTATAAAGAGTCTATTAAGGGTCGTCCTAACGAAGCTGAGCTGCTAGAAAGAATAGAATTAGTAGAAGCCAATAAGGAAGAGTTTAAAGCTAACTTAATGACATACATAGAAGGTCTAGGTATGAAAGTTAGAGAAAGAATTACTGACGCTCAAGGTAACCCAGTAAGTGAAGTATCAGCTGAAGAAAAAGGAGGAGGATTGAACATACAAGATTCTTTTGAAACCAATTCTAAAGAAACAGCAACTGTAAATACAAAGATATTCTTATCTCAAATTGAGAATCAAATTTATCAAGAAGTAATAGACCCTGCAACAGGAGATATATTAAGAAATGAAGATGGCAGTCCAAAAAGACAATCTGTATCAGTTCCTACGGGATACTTGCAGACAGAATCATTTGCTAAATTTGATGACGTATGGGAAACTCTAAAAAAAGTTCTTACAGATGAGATTGGTTATGGATACGGAGAAAATGTTGTTGACATATTTGATGTAATGTATGATAAGCTTTATGCTTTAAAAGAAACTAAGCCATGGATGCATGATTTGTTGTACAAATTAGATAGAATGAGAAATGATCCTGGCTCTAGAAACAAAATTACTCAGTTTGTTCAAGCAATGACAGGGACAAAAATAAACTTTTACGTAACAGAGGTTGACAAAGGAAACTATACTATAATTAATGCTACTTCTACAAATAGCAAACAAAGTCAAATTACAAACAAATGGTACAACCAATTTGATGCAAGGTACTTAACTAGAGGTGTATTAAAAGATAAAGAAAGAGCTCAATTAGAAGAGGCTCAAAGAAAATTTATTGAATACAGAAAGCTTCACAATAATGATATTGCATTATTAGGAACAAATAAAGAAAGAGAAGGATACAGACAAGATCTGATGATGACACTAAGTCAATCTGCAGCAGATTTAGTAGCAATATATAAAACTTTAGGAATTGATGTATTAGCTACTGACTTTCAAACTGTAGTTTCACTTAATGGTGGAGACAACAAAGCATTAGATATATTTGATGATCAGTATTCAAGATTAAATTATTTGCTTAACGATATATTAAAACCAGATTTTAAATTTAAAGATTCAGAAGGTAATCAAGAGAACATATTTAACAGAGAGATATCTACTAAAGTTTTAGCTGATGCTGTAGGATACAATGAAGGAGACATGTCTGAAATGTCTGTATTGCTTAACCAAGGTAAAACTGGTTACGCAGTAACAAATCCTACTTATGTTTCTAATAAAATTAACGAGTGGAAAAAAGATCCAAGTGAGTTAGAAAACTTATTGCTAGATAAAGGTAGACACAACTCTCGTTGGATATCATATCTTCTTGCACTTGATGAGCCAAACAGAAAGGCTAGGCAAGTAAAAATGCAAAAAAGACTTGATGAGTTTGGACAGGGTCTTGACTCTTCATTCAAATCTAAAGGAAAAAATGACGGTATTGGTAACGTAGAAATTACTTTAAATGATCAGATTAATGCCAACATGGCTCAGATGCTTAATGATAATTTAGGAGCATCTGCTAAATCATTCTTTCCAACAATAATTGCTGCTGACAAATCAAGAAGAATATTGTTTACAGGACTTCCTTCTTTCAAATCTAAAATAAGTGTAGGGTCAGACGGTAAAACTTACGTACACCCTAAATCTGTAGATGTAGCTCTTGGGTATTTCGCAGACGAGTACAATAGAATGAAGAGGGTTAATCGTGAAGATAAAGATCCAAACATACCTAAAGCTGTTCACTACCATTCTAAAGTAATTGATGGAAAAATAGTTGAAGTAGGTAATGGATTAAAGTCTCAGATATTTCCTCAATTTGACAAAGATAGTAAAGATCCAGAATTTCAAGAATTAAGAGATCTTCTTTATGGAGAAGCATTTGAATCTGATAAGTTTGACACATTTAGTACTAAACAAACAGAAGTTTTAAGAAAGCATATTGAAAATAGCATAAGAGAAAGAGTTGATGAAACTGCAACTAGACTTCAAGGTATCAAGGGAACAAGTAGTAAATTGCTTGAACACTACAATAATGACTACACAAGACTTGCTGGTGATTACTTTATGAATGGGCTCATATCTTCTGTTGAATACACTAAGATGTTCTCAGGTGATCCAGCTTACTATAAAAACAATGCAGATTTAATTAAGCGTATGCCTGCTACTTACACTGATGGACTGCAGCTTAGAATAGATAGTAAAGATGCACTTATATTTAATCAAGCAACAGTAAATGGTGTTGAAGTTGCTTCAAGATATGTTGAAAAAATTAAAGATTCAGTAAAAGACAAGTCTATTGCTAAAGCTTACGAAGATGTTAATACTACAGATGCACAAGCATGGATTACTCCACGTAGATGGAGATTCATTAAGCAAAAGCTTGGGCAGTGGGGACCTCAGCATGATAAGGTTTATAAAAAAATGAGAGAGGGTAAGCAGCTAGAGCCTAATGAGGCAAAATTAGCAGCACAACCTCTTAAAGGTGTTTACTTTGAGATTAATGAAGGAAGACCAGTGTATTTAAAGTATTCTCAAGCTGTATTGATACCGTATTTAGTTAAGGGAACTCCAATGCAAGCTTTGTATGATAAAATGACAAAGAATCCTAAGACTGGAAAAGAGTACGCAGACAATGAGGCTCACTTAGAGATCCATGAAGTTGTAACCTTAGATGGTATAAAGGTAGGTGCTATTGCACCAACAACTATTAACAAGCCAGGAACAACTGAATTAGCAGATGAGTTTGAATTAAATCCTCAAGTGTTAAACAACAGGGGATGGAAGCTTCAACAGGATTTGCCTATTAAAAACATGAAAGAAACAAATGTTGGTTCTCAAATTCAAAAGAATATTTTTGAGGGAATGGACATTGCTGGTAATTATGTTGTTGATGGTGTTCCTATGAATGGATCTGTATTAGCTCAGTCAATACACAACACTGTATCTGCACTTTCCAACTTAGGTAAGGAAAAACTAATAGAAGATTATGGTATTGACAAGAATGGAAAGATAGTAAATAAGGATAAAATATATGACGCACTTATAAGAGAGTTCAAAGACAGAGGTGGTAATGAAAATATTGTTGCTGCACTTCAGAAAGGAACTCCTTTTGATGCCATTCCTCAAATTAGAGGAAAAGTTGAGAGCATATTTATGTCTATAATGAATAGAGAACTTACTAAGATTAACACTCAAGGTGGTAGTTTTATTCAAGTATCTCCATTTGGATTTGAAACAATTAAAGAAGACTCAGGAATAATACCTTTGACGGATGATTTCATCAAACAAGGTGCTTTACTTCCCCCAAGAATAGAAGATGGCAAAGTATTACCTGGCCAAGCAATGATACCTCACTCACAAGCTATAAAGCTTTTGAAAAAGCATGGTATTACATTAGAAGGCAAAACTATGAAATCTGCAATGTCATTGCTAGACCCTAGTGTATTAGAAATAGTTACGTACAGGATACCTAACCAAGGGATGTCTTCTAATGACTACTTACAAATAGTTGGTGTATTACCCCAAAGTGCTGGAGATAGTATAATGGTGTATGACGGATTGCCTGCAAAAACAGGTAGTGATTTTGATATTGACAAATTGTTTGCAATGATGAATAACATTGTGTACGATCCACAAACAGGAAAAGTAACAAAGCTGACTAAAGATAATTCACACCTTGCTGTTAAGACTATAGGCAAGAAAGGATACACTAAAAAAGATGGGACAGTAGTTAAAGAAATAAAAGAAGTACTTTATTCAGAAAAAGAAATAGAAAAAATGCTAGCTCAAAATGAGCTTGTAGCACAATATAAGGCTGTATTACAAGCACCTCAAAATTATGACGCAATGATGAGGTCTATTGATGGAGCTCAACTTAAAGATGATATTGTAGGTACTAAAGAAAAAGGATATAAAGATGGATTGTTTCCTCCACCTGTATTTAAAAACATGGAGTTATTCTCTCCACTTGTACAGCTTGAGACAAAAAATGCTTACTTGTCAGGTAAGATGGGTGTAGGTCAAACTGCCAATCATTTAGTTGACCATGTAATGAATCAAATGCTTAATATTGAACTTAATGGTTGGATAGGAATAGGAAACAAAAGAGAAGAGTTAATCACTACAGGAAAAAAGAAAGGTCAATATAAAAATATAACTTTCTTTGACAGTGCAACTACAGACAAGTATTCAATTGCTGACAATTTATCTGCATTTCTTAATGCTTATGTTGATATTGCAAAAGATCCGTATATTTCTCGTGCTAACCACAACTCTATTACAGCAAACACATCGTTTATGATGCTTAGAGCAGGTGCTACTATAGAGTTTGTAAATAGATTTATTGGACAACCAATACTAAAAGAACTTGTAGAGCTTCAAATGGAGCAGCAAAGTATTACTGCTGAAGATATAGTTAAAAAAGATATTAAAGACGGTAAAGAAGGAGCAGAGTATAAAATATCTCCAATGGATGCAATACTTGATAAGTATGGCTTTGACAAGATTCCTCAGAATGTTACTGGCGAAACTGTAGCAAGATTAAAGCCTGATGCATTAGAAGCAAACATAAGAAATAGAAAAGCAGGTAGCCCAATGGAGTATGAGATATTAAAAGCATACTCAATGTTGCAAGAAAAGGGTAAGTTATTTGGTGAAGCAGTAATTGCTGCTAAATCTGATACTGCTGGTGCAGGTGGATCTAATGTCGACAGAATAGTAAACTCAAACAAAATAGAAAAAGTAATTAATGAAGGCAATATTGTTAACTTTGATACAAAGTTTAAAGACACTATGCTTGGTACTTATAAGTACAATACATTAGAATGGGTTAGAGACGTAGTAAGATCTTCTGATTTATTCTTATCAGGAACTCAAGTTGCTGAGAATGTATTTAATAACATATCTTCTATGACCTCAAATGGAGAGAAGTTAGTAGATGCTAAACTTGGTAAAGCTATTGATGCTGGTTTTTATTCATACATAATCTCTGGAACTAAATTGTTTAAGAACAGTTATAAAAATCATCGTTCAATAACTACAAATGTTCCTGAATCAATACAGGCAAGACAGCAAGCTATATTGGAAGGAACTGAGGAAAGAAATGATCTTATAGAAAACTTAGAAGTTAATATACGTGCAGGAAAAAAATACATAGGAATAAACAACAAGGATAAGCCAACTCACTATCAGAATCAAATATATAGAGGATGGATGCAACTGTATAATAACTTTTACAGAAATGAAGACGGTAGTTTAGATAAAACTAGAATGCACCCTGATAGACAATTAGCTTTAGATCTTGTTAGGTATTCATTTGTTACTTCTGGATTTCAAAATAACTTAACTCAATTCTTTACACATATACCACATCAAATACTTAGAGATAATAATTTAAGTAAAGAGATTAATGATATTACAAGAAATGCTAATAACCAAAATAATTTAGATCAAGATGCTGAATTTGTTGATCAGTTCTTAAGACACAGCAAAGAAAATTCTAAAGTAATAAAGAGTCTTGATTACGCTAGTCAAATTGGAACAGGATCATCTAACCAAGTAGGTTTTGTTTATAGGCCAGCTAAAATTAAAAGTCAAGAATTTGGATCTGTTGAGAATGACAAGAGAATTTTTCCTAAATTTGTATCAGCAAGAGTAAAAAAATACAATCCTATGACTCAATCAAACGATATGGTAACGTATTTGTATGAAATGAAAGGTACTGTAATGAAGTTAGATGCTGATAAAATTCCAATGAAAGTTCCAGTTTATGTTCGTACATTTGAGCTAGGAAGCAAAGAAGGTAAATACAGCACCGTTGAGTACAGTAGAGGAAGTGAAATTACTGAATCTAATGTTTACAAAAACAATGTATTGCCTACTGATCAACTAAAAGCTCAAGATTATTTAGATAGCATAATTAGAGATGATAAGACTTTTAAGGATATGAATGGAGATCCTTTAAGTGTTATGGATATAGGAAGAATTAAAGAAGTTAGAAAGAGCAACTCTAAAGTTGTTGTTGAAAATTTAGACCAGATAATAGAGGAAGATAACAATATTAAATGCGTAGGGTAATGAGTTGTAAAAGCAAAGTATATAAGTACAAAGGAATTGAGATGTCAGAAAGAGACCTTGTAAGGTTTCTTTCACAAAAACAATCTGTAGTAAATGCATATAAGGCTCAAGAAGAGAGAATGGGTGCTGACTATCAATTAGAAGATAGAGTTACATTTGAGAAAAAAACTAAAGCTCTTCAGCAGACTTTAAATGTTGAGGTTGTGTATGACGATAGTGTTGAAACATCAAGATTATTGGGGAAGAATGACCCAAGGACTAAAGCTGCAGGTAAGCCTGTAATAGTCATTAATCCTAATCAGATGTACAAGACTACTGCAATACATGAATTTGGCCATGTATTTATTGATTCATTTCCTGGTGGATTTAAAAATCCAAGAATTCAAAAAGCTATAGATGAACTTAGAGGTACAGCATTGTGGGCAGAAATTTCAGCACTGTATCCAGAGCTTTCACAAGAGATGCTTGAAAAAGAAATACTTGTAACTGCTATTGGTAGAAAAGGTTCTGAAATATGGGATACTAAGGAAAAAGCTACAATGTGGGAAAACTTCTTAGCTTGGTTTAATGATTACATCAAAAGAACTTTTGGGCTTGAGAGAAGCGAAGTATTGGCTTTAACCAATGAGTTGTTAAACAATAAAGTTAAAGACATTAATATGGAGATGTTGGCAGAGATTGACCAACAAATGAAGATAACTTTAAAAGAAAAAGATCCATTTAAAACTGGTACTGATACTGAAACAAAGCTTGAATTACAAACAAAAAAGACAAACGATTCTTATAACAAGCTTTTAGGTACGGTAACAAAAATTCTTAAAAATCAAAAAGAAATAAGCCAAGGTACTCCTGCAAGAAGAAGAGCAGAAAGAAATAAATCTAAAAAGTTTAAAAAAGAAGGTGATGGCCAATCAACAAGACTAGAGGGACTTAAAGTTCTTGAAAAGGCATTAAAAGAGTTTGAAAGCATTGACAAAGCACAAGGCTTTATGAAGTATTTAAACTGGTCTTTAGGTCAATTGCAATACATGCAAAACACTTTAGATAATGATAAGGCATTTGACGCAACAGATAAAGACAGACTGCAAAAATCATTTAACTGGCTAGCATCTTTTAATGTTGTAGATGAAGCACAAATTGCTTTAGAAGAATTACGTGGCACTGGAGTAATGACTGATCAAGAATTAGATGTAATGAGACAAGTTGTTAAGTCTATTCAGGGTCAAAAGAAAAGCATAAAAGCCACTTTAATATCTAATGCTAGAAAGTCTTACATTGGTATGCTTGCAAATAATGACGTTAAAACTGAAGAGATTTATAAAGATTTAATTAAAGAAGAGTATAAAGAAATCTTAGATGCTGGAGGTACTAATTTAACAGAAGGTGAATATCTTATTCAAGAGCTTCAAGCTAGAAAAGAAGAAATACTTGACAAAAAAATAGAGATTGCAACAGAAAGATCTTTGAATTCTACTACAGCAATGGGAATGCTTTCTTATCAGTTGTTAAGTGAAAAAGAAATGAAGTCAGAAGATGTAGCACTTATATCTAATCTTCTAGATAGAGCTAGTAGTGAAGTTGAGATTTACTCTACAACAAAAGCTACTGAGGAAGATGCCTATGTAAAGAAATTTAATGAAATTTCTAACTCTAGGAACATGAAGAAAAAGTATAAGGGAATGTTTACTGTATCTAAAAGTGGAGTTTCTTATTACACTGGAGAATATAGCCCAGACTTTATTGAAAGAAAAAACGAACTATCTAGAGAACAAGGTGATTCTGAAATACATAATGAAATGTATAAAGACACAGAGGTTATTTTAGGTTACAACAGTAAAGGAGAAGCAGAGTATTACTATACATCAAATATAGTAGATCCTGAAACAGGAGAAACAAAATATACTAAACTTGAAATATACGGTGCAAAATTAACTATTCCTGGTATTGAGAATTTAGATCCAGATGAAAGACCAATGCATGCTGCTTATAGTTATGGAAAGGATCAAGAAACCCACACAGTTACTTTAGAAGAAGCAATTGCTAGGAGTGAGTATTCTAGATGGTTAAGTTTAAATACCGCTAAGAAGACATGGAATAATGCCTCTGGGATGGAAGTTACAGGTACAAGACCTATTGCCAAATGGGAGAGTCAAGAGTATAAAGATTTAAAAGCAGATCAAACTCCTGCAGGAATACAAAAGTTTAAAGAACTTGAAAGGTTTCATAAAGATCAAATAGCTACTGATAAGATGTACGGAGGTAAAAACTCTCTTATTGATAATTTTGGACCTGTTAAATTTATGAGGCTTCCAGGAATAATGAAAACAGCTGCATCAAGAGTTGTAGAGGGTCAGTCTATAAAAACAATGGGTAAGCAAGCTTTAAGCGAGTTAACACAAACTCAAGCAGATGAATATGATGAAGAGTCAGGTCTGTATAGATATACTGATTATTCTGAAGGTGAGACTATGAGAGCTCCTACCCCTTTTAGATCTAAATTAAAAGAGAGTGACCAATCATATGATTTGCACACAATAGGACTGCTTCACGCAATCATGGGTAAGAATAACCAAGAAAAAAGTAAAGTTCAATCTGCATTAATAGTTATTAGTGAAGTAATGAAAGAAAAGAACTATCCTCAATTAGACAACCTTGGGAATCAGCTAATAGATAAACAAAGTGGACTTCCTATTACTGAGAGTGGATCTCAATCTAATGAATTAAAAAAGGTTCTTTCTGTTGCGGAAAATAGACTGTTTGGTATTACTACAAAAGATTCAGGTACAGTAAAAGTTGCAGGAAAAGAAGTTGAAGTTAATAAGTTGGCCAAAGCAGGATTAAAGTATTTTGGTTCTGTATCTCTTGTATTTAACTACGCAAACAGTATTGTTAATGCTGGTACAGGTACAATATCAAATCTAATTGAGGCTATTGGTGGAGATTTTTACACTTTGAAAGACTACAGAAGAGCACAAAAATTGTACAATTTTGACTTAAAAAATATAATGGCTGACGTGGGAGCAAATGTTCAGACATCCAAAACAAACCTTTTTATGAATTTCTTTAATGCAATGGGCCCAAATGCATTAAATGTTGAATTTGAAAAAGGAAGTAGAATGGAAGCTTTGTCTAATATGAATAGTTTACGTCCACTTGCAAACATGGGAGAACACATGATGCAGGCAAAAGTTATGTATTCTATATTAAGCTCAATAAAAGTTCAAAACAAAGATGGTAGCTTTTTAGATATTAATGGTAAAGTTACTAAGAGAAAAGAAGATGCTGCTAGTTTAGTAGACATGATTACTTTTAAAAAGAATAAACAAGGAGGTCAACAAATGGTTATTAATCCTGCAGTTAAAAACACAACGTTTACAACTACAGGGAGACAGGAAGATATAATACTAGAGACTCGTAATTTAATTAGAAGTAAAATTGATGAGCTACAAGGTCAATATACTGATGACATTCAAGCTCACGCACAGAGATATATGCTTGGTAAAGTTGGTTTCTTTTTAAGAAAATGGACACTTCCAGGTTACTTAAGAAGATATAGAGGATTTAAAAATGCTTTTAAACCTGCAGATGCTGAGTTATCTGAAGCTGATTCATTTTACAATCAAGATCAAAAGAGAAACATGGAAGGATATTACGTATCTACTTCAAGGTTTATAGCTAAGATACTTAATGACACTAGAGAAGACACGTTTAATATAGTAAAAAGCTGGCAAGGACTTACGACCCATCAAAAAGCTGGAGTTAAAAAGACAGCAGCTGATATAGCATTTATGATAGCAGTCACAATAGCATACAATCT